>OHAQ01002311.1_pt1 | contig 13988 bp, 15 predicted proteins | sample 1577111 | NCBI WGS metagenome assembly OHAQ01 (sample SAMEA3541549, study PRJEB24748) | human gut metagenome | biome: human gut; feature: human-associated habitat; material: faeces | place: China | collected 2012 | reverse complement strand
ACTGATCGAAGCCGTAGCGCCTGATGCGGAGCGCTGCATCGACATACTCAGCCGCTGAGCCACTGGATGGTCTCGTTGTAATAGCGGTTGAACAGGTCCTTCAGCTCCGGATTGTCGCTGAGCAAGCCGGTAACCCAGTTATAAATGGTGGTATAGTAGCTCTCCAGATTGTTCACCAAGGTGGTGATGCTGTCCACCAGCTGGGGCACCAGCATGCTCAGCAGCAGGTACACCAGCACTAATACCACAGCCCAGGTGAGGAAAATGCTTGCCGCCCGCAGCCACCCCTTGTGGATCCGGATGGCCCTGCCCCGCTTCCGCTCCAGCTTATCCCGCAGGCGGAGAATGGCCCGCTCCAGGAAATTCACAATGGGCGCCAGAAGGTAGGCCATGCCCAGGCCGTAGAGCACCGGCGTCAGCACCGAAAACAGCTTGGCAAAAATTGCCTGGACCGTGCCGGAATTGTCCCGGTAAAACACATCGTAGAAGATCAGCAGGGCGCACCCCGTGAGAAACGCGGTCAGCCCCCAGGCCAAATATTTTTTCTTTTCCCTTTTCACGGCACCGCCTCCTTTCTGATGGTTTCTATCATACCCAATTTTCGCGGCCATTGCAAGGCTTGCGGCGTATCTTTGCAAATTTCCCCAATGGGGCGGGTCGCTCTTGCGTTTTGTCTCAAAGGCGTGTATGATAGAATTAGATTTGTATCCTTTTTTGTTTTCTGTTGGAGGAGATTAGCTGTGAAAAAGCTTCTTTTGATCGTAAATCCCCGAGCAGGGAAGAACAAATCCTTGGCTCCGCTGTATGAAGCTATCGCCCGCCTGTCCGCAGGAGGATACCTGGTGCACGTGCGGGAGACTGCGGCCCCCGGCGACGCAACCCGGTTTGCCCGGGATATTGGGCCGCTGTTTGACACCGTGGCCTGCTACGGCGGCGACGGCACGCTGAACGAGACCATCTCGGGGCTGATGCAGCTGGCGCACAAGCCTCTGCTGGGCTATCTGCCCGCCGGCAGCACCAATGATTTTGCTGCCACGCTGCGCATCCCCGCCGTGCCCTATATGGCCGCAGAAATCATCACCCAGGGCACGCCCATGGCCCTGGACGTGGGCCGGCACAACAACCGGTATTTTTCCTATGTCGCGTCCTTCGGCGCCTTTACCAAGGCCAGCTATTCCGCTCCCCAGGAGGTCAAAAACGCCCTGGGCCATTTCGCCTATATTCTGGAGGGAATCAAGAGCCTGGACTCCCTGCGTCCTTACCACTGCCGCATCACTGCGGACGAGGAGACCATCGAAGGGGATTTCATCTTCGGCAGCGTCTGTAACTCCACCTCCCTGGGCGGCCTGGTGAAGTTGGATCCTGACCGGGTGCGGATGGATGACGGCGTGTTTGAGCTGGTGCTGCTGCGGATGCCCCGGACCCTGCTGGACCTGACAAACCTGCTGGTGGCGCTGAACCAAATGCAGTACGATGACCCGGGCATCTTCTTTCGCCATGCCTCCCGGGTCACCGTGGAGACGGCAGACGATATCCCTTGGTCCCTGGATGGGGAGTATGCTCCCAGCAGCCCGGTGGTGAACATCGAGAATTGTCACGGAGCCGTCCGGCTCCTGGTAAAGAAGCCGGAGGGAACCGAGTAAGATAAGAGAAAGCTAATCAGGCCGATCCGGCATACCGGGCGGCCTGGTTTTTACGCCGGAAAAAGGTGCGCGGCAGGTTTAGGACGGGCGGACAGGGGCATCCGCCCCACCAGGGGGACGGGGGTACGGATTGCTACGACCAGTGCGTGCGCCTGTCTCGCAGTGACAGCTTCGCACGAGCTGCGGTGCAGGCCCGGTTTGCCGACAGACCTTCGTAGGGGGCGATGCCCACGTCGCCCCGCACGGCAGACACAGAGGGTATCTCTGCTGCGCCAGGGCCGCACGGGCCCTGCCGGGAAGGTGCAGCGGTTGACGGGGGGCGGGGTGGCGGCACCCCGCCCTACAGGGATCAGGCGCCTGTAAAACGCACAACGAAAAAAACCGGAGCTTTCGCTCCGGTTTTTTAGCTGTAGCTTCGCTGTGTTCTATTAGGAGAACCAGCCCAGGCTGAAGAACTGGTCGATCTGGCCCAGCAGGATGAACACCATCAGGATGGGGGTGATGGTCTTGACGCAGATGTTGAAGAAGGTCTTGGACTTGAAGCTGTTGCCCTCCAGGCAGCACTCGTCGTCCACGAACTTGGGCTTCAGCTCATAGCCGATGCAGATGCACATGAGCAGAGCGCCCAAAGGCATCAGGATGCCCTCGGAGATCATATCAAAGAAGTCCAGCCAGCAATCACTCCAGGCGGAGGACTCCACACCGAACAGGTTCCACGGGGCGATGCCGTTGGAGCCCAGGCCGTCCAGGCACACCAGGACGCACAGAACGCCGGTGGCGATGGCGGCGATGACGGAGTAAGCCTTGCGCTTGTCGCCCTTGCCCTTGTCGCGGGCCTTGTCCACAAAGTGGGCCACGATGACCTCCAGCAGGGAGATGGAGGAGGAAACTGCGGCCAGGATGACCAGCAGGTAGAAGATAATGCCGAAGACGTAACCCACGGTACCCATGGAGTTAAACACGTTCTGCATGGTGATGAACAGCAGCTTGGGACCGCCGATGGGGCCCTCGGGATCCAGGGCGAAACGGGCGGGCATGACAGCCAGGCCGGCCATCAGGGCGATGAGGGTATCGCAGATGACGATGACCAAAGCGTTCTTTTCAATGTTCTGCTTCTTATCCAGGTAGGAGCCGTAGGTGATCATGATGCCCATGCCCAGGGACAGGGAGAAGAACATCTGACCGCCTGCGTTGGACAGGACCGTGATGATACTGGGTGCCTTTTCGATAACGCCGTGCTCCACAGCCCAGCCGGGAACGAACATGTACTTCAGGCCATCCACAGCGCCGGGCAGGGTGCAGGCGCGGATGATGACGATGACCAGCATGAAGAACAGGCAGGGCATACCGATGGAGCAGAACTTCTCGATACCGCTGGACACGCCGCCCATAACGATGATGAGGGTCAGCAGCACGAAGATGAGGCCGTAGATCACGGACTCCAGCTGATTGGTCAGCATGTTGCCGAACACCTCGCCGCTGGCCAGGCCGTTGTTGCCGAAGCCGGCGCCGAAGATGTTGCCCACGTTCAGAACCACGTACTTCACGCAGTAGCCGCCCAGGGCGCAGTAGAAGCTCAGGATCAGGAACGGAGCGATGATGCCCAGCCAGCCCAGCCACTTGAATCTCTTGCTCAGGACCTGGTACGCGCTGACCACGCCGCGGCCGGTCTTGCGGCCCAAAGCCAGCTCGCCCACCATGACCACGAAGCCGCACAGAGCTGCCAGGATCAGGTAAATGATGAGGAATGTGAATCCGCCGTTGGCGCCCATCTTATTGGGGAAGCCCCAGATGTTGCCAAGGCCCACCGCCGAGCCAACGGCTGCCATGAGGAATCCAAATGTGGATCCAAAGCCTTTTCTTTCTTCCATGTTTTCTCTCCTTAAACATAAGTTTTGTTTCCGAAAATTTTTACTCTCAAGAAACGCGCCCGGAAAAGGGACAAAAATTTACCTGTGTAAGCCGAAAAAACCGCCACAGGCTTATGTTCAAAGTATACAGGATTCCTTTCTTGTCTACAATTGGCATTTTTAATAAAATTTTGTCATCCGATTCGGCTTTTTTAACATTCTGTTAACAGTAACATAATGTTCCTGTTAAGAAACAAACAATCCTGTCAGTTTCTTAACAATGAACGGGCAGGCAGGTCTTGCCCCCGTGTTTTGGAGGAGATGTTTCTTTATAGGAAAACATTTATGTCAAATCACGATGCCTCCGAGGGGCCGGGAGGGTGCGGTAGTTGACGGCCGGCGGGGTGAGGGGGCGCATGGAACGTCATCATGACCGCGCTGGTCTGGGCGGCGGCAGTGCTGGTCATCGCCCTCACGGTGGGCGTCATCGGGCTGGTACTGGTGCGGGGCATCCCCCACATCAGCTGGGGATTCCTTTCCACCACCGCCAGCGTCCTGAAAGGCACCGACGGCATCCTGCCCGCCATCCTCAACACGTTCTATGTCATCCTGCTCACCCTGCTCATCGTCCTTCCGCTGGGCGTGGGCGCGGCAGTTTACCTCACGGAGTACGCCTCCAACCGGAAGCTCATTGAGGTCATCGAGTTCACGAATGAGACGCTGGCGGGCATCCCCAGCATCATCTACGGCCTCGTGGGCATGCTGGTCTTCGCCCAGACCATGGGCTTTAAGACCTGCCTGCTCTCCGGCAGCCTGACGCTGGTGGTCATGAACCTGCCCACCATCATCCGCACCACGCAGGAGTCCCTCAAAACGGTGCCGCAGGGCTACCGGGAGGGCGCTCTGGGCCTCGGCGCGGGCAAGTGGCACATCATCCGCACCATCGTGCTGCCCTGCAGCATCGACGGCATCGTCACCGGCTGCATCCTGGCCGTGGGCCGTATCGTGGGTGAGAGCGCGGCCCTGCTCTTCACCGCCGGTGCGGCGGAAGTTATTGCAGGCAGCATCGCCAAGGCTTACACATCCAACGGCGCGACCCTCTCCGTCCTGCTCTATCTGCGGGCCTTCGAGGACGGCGACTTCGCCTCCGCCTGGGGCATCGGCGCAGTGCTGCTGGTTCTGGTGCTTCTCATCGACCTCGCAGCCCGTCTGGCAAAAACAAAGCTCAAAGAGAAACAGTAAGGGGTATTTTATGGATAACAATATGCCGGTCATCTCGGCAAAAGATCTGAACCTCTGGTACGGCGACTTCAAGGCCCTCAAGGGCATCTCGCTGGACGTGGGCGAACGGGAGATCACTGCCCTCATCGGCCCCTCGGGCTGCGGCAAATCCACCTTCCTCAAGACCCTGAACCGGATGAACGACCTTGTGCCGAACGTCCGCATCGAGGGCGACGTCCGGCTCCGGGGCGAGGATATTTTCTCAAAGGAGATGCAGCTGACCGACCTGCGCCGCCGCGTGGGCATGGTCTTCCAGAAGGCGAACCCCTTCCCCATGAGCATCTACGACAATATTACTTACGGCCCCAAGCTCCACGGCGTCCGCAATAAGGCGGAGCTGGATGAGCTGGTGGAAAGCTCCCTGCGGGGCGCTGCCCTCTGGGACGAGGTGAAAGACCGCCTGAAAAAGAGCGCGCTGGGCCTCTCCGGCGGCCAGCAGCAGCGCCTGTGCATTGCCCGGGCTCTGGCTGTCAAGCCCGAAGTCCTGCTGATGGACGAGCCCACCAGCGCCCTCGACCCCGGCTCCACCATGAAGGTGGAAGAGCTGATGAGCGAGCTGAAAAAGAACTACACCGTCGTCATCGTCACCCACAACATGCAGCAGGCGGCCCGTATCAGCGACCGCACGGCCTTCTTCCTGCTGGGTGAACTGGTGGAGTGCGGCCCCACGAGCGAGATTTTCAGTACCCCGAAGGATAAGCGCACCGAGGACTATATCTCGGGCCGCTTCGGTTAAAAAGGAGGGTTTGCGATATGAGCACACGCACACAGTACGAAGCCGACCTCGCGGCCCTGAAGGAATCGCTGGCCAGGATGAGCCAGCTCTCTGCCGACGCGGTGGAAGATGCGCTGGAAGCCCTCTGCACGGCGGACGCCGAGGAAGCAAAGGGCATCATCAAGGGCGACACCGAGGTCAACCGGATGGAGCGGGACATCGAGCACCGCTGCATGACCCTGCTGCTGCGTCAGCAGCCGGTGGCAAGTGATCTGCGCTTTATCTCTGCTGCCATGAAAGTGGTGACAGACGTGGAGCGCATCGGTGACCATGCCGCCGACATTGCGGAGATCGTCCCCCATCTGGCCGGTGTCCGCAAGGCGGGCGACCCTGCCGTGAGCAGGAGCATTGAGATGGGCCGCAAAGCCCACAAGATGCTGCAGGATGCCATGAGCGCCTTTGCGGCAGAAGATGAGGCGGCGGCAAAAGCCGTCATCGACGCCGACGACGCGGTGGACTACGACTTCAACACCATCAAGCGGATGCTGGCGGCGGAGATCGCCGCCGACCCCGGCAAAGTGGACGCCGCGCTGGATGTGCTGATGGTCATCAAGTACCTCGAGCGCATCGGCGACCACGCTGTGAACATCGCCGAGTGGGTGGAGTTCCTGCGCACGGGCCGGTATCACCACGAGAAGATGTTCTGAGTTCTGTTTTCCTCTTTTTCTTTTCCTGAAAAGCTGCTGCCCGAGGCGGGCGGCAGCTTTTGCTTGTTTCTCCGAAATTTTGCAACGCATTTGAGCAAAACAGAGAAAGATTTGGAAATCATTGACAAAAAGCGCCGGGGGGCATTTACAATCTCACCCGTAGTTTTCTTCATTATTAAGCGGCCTGTTGCGACATCACTATCCAGTACAAACTGTTCTGCACTCGCATAAGGAGAATAATCCGGCGAAGAAGAGTAATGTCCGGCAGAAAGCAAACTGCCCTGCAACCGATCGACCAGCGCCAGGCTCCTCCCACTCTCCGGCTCCGCATCCGTTGCCGTCTTAAACACATCCAACCGAGCCGTTATACTTTCCAGTTCAGCTTCATTGGCTGCATTGTGAAAAGCCTCCAACATCTCTTTGTTGTTCGACAACTGGTTGGCCGTATTCAGATTGGCAACGGCGAATATCCGAACAGAGTTGCAGGAGACAGCAGGAATACCGACCTGTATATTCCCGGAAACATCACGCGGGAAACTCTGCGTATCAGGAAACCATTTTCTCGACAGGACCGGATGAGTCGCCGGACCACCTGTCGAAGTCATATCCAGAATAAAGACATAGAGCGATGAGATATGTTTCTCTTCCTCTTCCGAAGCCCGTGTAACCACATGCAGGGCGGGATTGCCGGAAGTGACCGACAGGGTCAGCGTGCCGGGAATCCCTTCTTCCACTTCCAGGACACCACCTTTACCGGCCATCTCATCACGGCACGAGGCAAAGATGAAAAAGAAGGAAAGTATAATCGACCAAACTGGGATATCTTTGTATTTCATAGCCTGATATTTACGTAATACTCATTTGAATTCGGGAATATCGACCGAGGGACGGTCGTTCCAATCGCGCATCTCAACCGTCACGTCTTCCAGTTGAAGCGCACTGGTGTTGATCGTAGAAATTACCTGATAGGAATGGTTCCGCAGGAAACCATAATGCTTTTTACCTCCTATCCCCCCTGAGCTGTACAGGGGCGCGGTCAGTGTACGTGCTTTTGTACTTCCATTACCGGTTACGGTAATGTCGAGGGTGCAATCCACTGCCACATCACCAAGAGAGTAGCCGTCACTATCATCACATGATTGGAGAGTGACTCCCATAACTACCAGGAATGCTAATAATAAAAGGTTCAACTTTTTCATAACTATAATGTATTAATCTCTTTTCTACTCTTAAAAGTAAAAAAGAGATCAAATACTGCATTTCATCCATTAATATTAACTTATTTTCAGTAAAAGGCTTGTAGAAAAACCAGATTCATTAAGAAAAAAAATAAAAACTTCCCGATTCGTCACGAACCGGGAAGCTTAAAACTGAGTTATATACAGATTTTCCCATTCAGGGGGAACATGGCTTTTCTATCAGCTTTTCACCCTTGTTTTGTTAAGGTAAATGGTTATATATTTAAAAGTTTAGTTTTTAGCGTATTATGTTAACTCACATAACAAAAAATATACCACGGGGCATAGTACCACTCAATACACTAAAAATCAACAGAATAATCATTTTTTTATTTTCCACATTATGTGGAAATACCACAATTTCATTCCACAATTTTGTAGAATTAATCCCCGTTTTTAAAATATATCTTTATCTTTGTAGAATTGATTACTCACTAAACAATATAATTACTATGAAAAAAAGACATTACGGAATGCTCTCATTGGCATTTACTTCATGCTTGGCTGTTCATGCGGAAAATAAAAATCAAAACACAGACAAGCCCAATGTCATCTTCATTTATGCTGATGATTTAGGATATGGTGACTTGGAGTGTTATGGAGCAAAAAACGTACAAACTCCAAATGTCAACCGTCTGGCATCCGAAGGGATACGATTTATCAACGCACACGCTACCGCCGCTACCAGTACCCCATCCAGATATTCCATGCTGACCGGAGAATATGCATGGCGTAAACCCGGAACAGATGTAGCTGCAGGCAATGCAGGAATGATTATACGTCCCGAGCAATATACTATGGCAGATATGTTTAAAAGCTCCGGATATGCCACAGGAGCATTTGGCAAATGGCATTTAGGATTAGGTGATAAAACTGCACAACAAGACTGGAATGCTCCTCTCTCCGCTTCTCTAGGTGATTTGGGGTTTGACTATTCCTATATCATGGCAGCCACAGCCGACCGGGTTCCCTGTGTATTTATCGAGAATGGCCAAGTAGCCAATTATGATCCTTCAGCTCCGATAGAAGTAAGCTATATAAAAAATTTCCCCGGTGAACCTACCGGAAAAGACAACCCTGAACTTTTATATAATCTGAAACCGAGCCACGGTCATGATATGTCTATCGTGAACGGCATCAGCCGAATCGGTTATATGAAAGGAGGTGGCAAAGCATTATGGAAAGATGAAAATATAGCCGATTCCATTACCGCACATGCAGTTGATTTTATCAAACAACATAAAGACGAGCCTTTCTTTATGTATTTCGCCACTAATGATGTGCATGTTCCCCGTTTTCCACACAATCGTTTCCGTGGTAAAAACAAGATGGGACTGCGCGGTGATGCTATCGCACAATTTGACTGGAGTGTAGGTCAGTTACTCGAAGCCCTCGATAAAATGGGATTGACCCAGAACACATTAATTATTCTTTCCAGCGACAATGGACCGGTAGTAGACGACGGATATGATGACAAGGCAGAAGAGCTACTGAACGGGCACGAACCTGCCGGTAACCTGAGAGGTGGAAAATACAGTGCATTTGAAGGGGGTACCCGTGTTCCTGTAATTGTACACTGGCCTAAAGCCATCAACAAGCCGGAAGTCAGCGATGTGCTTATTTCACAAATAGACTGGCTGGCATCACTAGCTTCTTTGGTAGATGCCCGTATTCCGAAAGGAAGTGCTCCCGACAGCTACAACCGGTTAGCAAATTTATTAGGACAAGACAAAACAGACCGCCCATGGGTTATTGAACAGGCATCCAATCACACCCTATCCGTGCGTACTAAAGATTGGAAATTTATTGAAGGCAGCGATGGTCCTAAAATGATTCCATGGGGTCCGAAAATTGAAACTGGTTATTTAGGTATTCCCCAGTTATATGATATGAAACAAGCAGGTGAAAAGGTGAATTTAGCGACTGAACATCCCGAAAAAGTATTCGAATTACAACAAATATTGAGAAAAGTACGAGATAAAAGTATTCAGATGAAGTAACATGCTGAATACACACCAACCCAATGTTTCCAAAAGGGTGAATCAAGACAAAAGAATCACATAAAGGGTCTTGAATTCACCCTCTTTTTTAATCAAGAAAATTTCAATATGGTCCTCATTTCAAAAGAACCAATCCTTATAGACAAAGATCCTTTTCTTTAAAGTCAAAGTATTTATAACAAAACACCTTGAACACTTTCACAAGAATGGGTTACACACAAAAACTCTCAAAGATACAAGATACGTTTTTCCACTTTACCCATAAAAAAGAAATCTCAATTTATTTCTTTATTTTCCCTTCATTCACCAGTTCAGACAGCGCCCTGGCCAATGACGGACGAGTAACTCCCAGCTTCTGCGCCACCTCCTGCTGATTATGAATAACAGAATGTGTTTCTAGATATTTCAACAAACGAGTCTTTAAATTCAACAAAGCAAACTCATTCAATTTCCTGCTTAAAAAGACACTCCTGTCCGAAATATCCTTCAAAAAATTCTGCATCATCAATGGATGCAAACGCATAAATTCTAAAAATCTTTCTTTACCTATTACAAAAACCTCACAAGGTCCTATTGCCTCTACATTAACGGGAAAACGATTTTCAGTGGCAAAAATAAAAGCCGAAGCCAGCAAGTTAGGAGCTCCAATTTCTTCTACCGTCAGTTCTTTCCCTTCATCATTTATCATTCCCGCCCGTACACTTCCCGATGCAAGAATGTACAGCCCTTTACATAAGTCACCTTGCCGGGCAATGATATCACCCGGTTCAAAGTGCTTCAAACTATTCGGAAGTCCGAATAGGAAAGCAACCAATTCTTCCTCTTTCATTCCCCGGAAAGGAGCCATCTGCAATAATCCTGTCAGTTCCATCCTACTTTCTTTTAACTGTTATTTGTATCCGCTGTAACATATGGTACAACTTAAAAGACGAAAACCGTCTACTTTTGCACAAAAGTAATAGAAATCATTAAAATGAAAAAAGATATGGAGAATAACATGTTTTGTTTCCAATGTCAGGAAACGGCCAAAGGTTTCGGTTGCACCTTAAAAGGTGTTTGTGGAAAAAATGCAACTACAGCACGTACCATGGATTTATTGCTCTTTGTAGTACGAGGAATTTCTGTTGTGGCGGATCAATTGCGCCAGCATTCCCTCCCCGTTGAAAAAGAAGTGGACAATTTCATTGTAGACGCCTTATTCTGTACCATTACCAATGCCAATTTCGATGACGAAAGCATTACGAAACGCATTGACAAAGGATTAGCAATACGTGATGACCTTAAGCATCAAGCCTCTGCCAAGGATATTCCTCTGCCGGAAACCGATGAGTTAAATTGGAAAGGCAGTCACGATGAATATGATGCAAAAGCCGCAACAGTCGGAGTTTTACGTGAACAAAACGAGGATCTACGCTCTTTAAAAGAACTGATTATGTATGGTCTGAAAGGAATGGCTGCTTATCTGGAACATGCCATGAGGTTAGGACATAATGACGAAAGTATTCATCGTTTCATGCAGAACACCATCGCACAAATTACAACAAAATCTTTATCGGCGGATGAACTGACTGTATTAGCACTGAAAACAGGTGAAATAGGCGTTCGAACAATGGCTTTGCTCGACAAGGCAAACACTTCCAGTTATGGTAATCCGGAAATTACCCATGTAAATATAGGAACAGGTACCCGCCCCGGTATTCTGATAAGCGGACATGACCTGCATGATCTGGAAGAATTGTTGGAACAAACCAAAGACAGTGGCGTGGACGTATATACTCACGGTGAAATGCTTCCTGCACATTACTATCCGGCATTTAAAAAATATACACATTTTGCAGGAAACTATGGAAATGCCTGGTGGAAACAACGGGAGGAGTTTACCTCGTTCAATGGTCCTATCCTGTTCACAACCAACTGCATCGTTCCCCCTCTGCCCAATGCCACTTATAAAGAACGCATGTTTACCACTAATTCTACCGGATATCCCGGCTGCAAGCATATTACAGCAGACGAGAAAGGACATAAGGACTATACTGAAATTATAGAAACAGCCAAACAATGTGCCGCACCGACAGAAATAGAACATGGAGAAATCGTTGGTGGTTTTGCCCATAATCAGGTATTACAACTAGCAGACAAGGTCGTAGAAGCGGTAAAGAGCGGAGCTATCCGTAAGTTCATCGTCATGGCAGGTTGTGACGGACGTATGCGCAGTCGTGATTACTACACCACTTTTGCCGAGATGCTCCCCAAAGACACAGTCATTTTGACTGCGGGATGTGCTAAATATCGTTATAACAAACTAGGGTTAGGTGACATTAATGGCATTCCGCGTGTTTTAGATGCAGGACAATGTAACGATAGCTATTCATTGGCAGTCATCGCCCTCAAACTGAAGGAAGTATTCGGGCTACATGACATCAATGAACTGCCCATTATTTACAATATCGCCTGGTATGAACAGAAAGCGGTAATCGTATTGCTGGCATTACTCAGTTTGGGAATAAAAGAGATTCATCTCGGTCCCACCTTACCCGCATTCCTCTCGCCCAACGTGACGAAAGTACTGGTCGAAAACTTTGGAGTAAGCGGTATCGGTACAGTAGAAAGTGATATGAGAAAATGGGGATTAACGAACGAATAAACGGAATAATTATGAAACAGAAAAATTACCATTCATGTACAGTCGGACAAATTGTAGCCGGCAACTTTGATACAACCAAAGTATTCTCCCGTTACCATATTGATTTTTGCTGCCATGGCAATACTCCGTTTGCAGAAGCCTGCCGGAACCGTGGTATTGATCCCGAAGCAGTAGCACATGAATTAAATGAATTACAAGAGAATACGGTTAGTAATGCTCCTGACTTTGCCGGATGGCCCATCGATTTATTAATAGACTATGTATTGAAAATACACCATCGGGGAATCCGTGCCAAAGGTCCGCAAATAGAAGCATTATTAACCAAAGTAACCGAAGCGCATTCAAAGAATCATCCAGAGTTACTGCAAGTCCAGGCACTGTTCCGCGACTCGCTTCTTGATTTGGAAAATCATTTATCAAAAGAAGAGAATGTATTATTTCCTTATGTTTATGAAATGTTCCAAGCCAAAGAGGAAGGCTTGAAAGTAGCTAAATTCCATTGCGGCACCATTCTGTATCCCATCGAAGTGATGGAAGATGAACATAATCACGAAGGAGAACGTTTTGAAAAAATCTCTTCATTAACCAACGGATTCACCGCCCCTGAAGATGCTTGTGCCAGCTTCCGCTTGGTTTTACAACAATTGAAACAATTTGAAGAGGCATTACATGAACATATCCACCTGGAAAACAATATCATTTTTCCCAGAGCATTAGAATTGGAAAAGAAGGAAGCCATCTGATAACTACACCATGACACTTCCATTTACAAAAGTGCCCAAAGTGAAATAATGCACAAATCACTTTGGGCATCTTCATGTATTATAACCCACGCTCCACTATATAATCTTGTCCCTGTTCTGTCATCAAGTCATATTCATACACCTTATACAAAGCAGGATATTGCGGGTTTATCTCCTTGGTAACCAAAGGCTCTTTGATCTCTGCCTGCATATAATATTCATTCGGATTCTTACCTTTTGCCTCTTTTAATCCAACCCCACGCAAAGGAACATACGAACGTAAACGCAAATTACCTCCCAAACGGGAATGAATCTTCGCTTTATCCAGCTGCACGCCATTCCAGTTCATATCCACCACAAATCCTCCACGGGCAACCAGTCCTTGCACACTTCCTGTGGCCCAGGCATCCGAAAGAGCCGGCAGGAGCGAAACTGACGATCCTTGATAAAGATGGAAAGACCGTAGAAAGCTGGACATCTGAGAAAAAACCACACTACATTGAGATGCTTCCAATCGGGGAATATATCCTCCGTGAAGAAACTGCACCGGATGGTTATCTGGTTGCAGAAGATGTGAAGTTTACGGTCAAAGATACTGGAGAAATCCAGAAGGTTGTGATGAAGGATGAGGCGAAACCAGAGGAAACTCCAACAGAGACACCGACGGAAACACCAGAAACCACACCAACACCGGAGACAAAAACCACAGAAGAAACAAAGAAATCGACTTCACCAAAGACAGGAGATAATACACCGATTCTGTTCTGGATTCTGCTTGCAGGGGCTGGAATGGCTGGTCTTGGTGGAACAGTGATTCTTCGCAAAAAGAAGAAATAAGAGATCATAAGATTTCTTAGTAATGGATGAGGGCATTTATGGACACAGGATTCATAGATGCCCTTTTATAAAATTTCAAAAGAATTAGGGAGAAAAGAAGATGACAAAAACAGTATTGATCGTTGCTGCAGTTGCAGTATTTCTGGTATATGGATTTGTCCTTTGGTGCTGTATCAAAGTGGGGGCAGAATCAGAAAAAGAATATATGAAACTGGCAGAAAAGAGAGGAAAGGAGCAGCAATGTGATAAATGAGGATAAGACAGCAGTGAAAGAAGGCAGGTGCCAACCGCTATCTGTTGCGGCACGAAACCTGCAACGAAGGGCATTAT
>OHAQ01002308.1_pt1 | contig 13992 bp, 12 predicted proteins | sample 1577111 | NCBI WGS metagenome assembly OHAQ01 (sample SAMEA3541549, study PRJEB24748) | human gut metagenome | biome: human gut; feature: human-associated habitat; material: faeces | place: China | collected 2012 | reverse complement strand
CCGTCGTTTCAAGAGCCATTGTTGCACATGGAACTCGCATGTTACCGATATTTCCTGAAAGGAAACTTAAATATGTACCAGTAAGTCCAAGAGCTGCATAGTAAGAAATTGGTTCAACAACATAGAATGCACCAAATGATAATGCAACCATTCCCCATCCTGCAAGTACTACTTTCGGATCCGGCCAGCAGTTATAGGTAATACACAGCCAGATAACCGGTATAAATGATGTAAATGCTGCGAGCAGGTTTGTAGGAGTACCGATTCTAATACTATTCTTTTTCCATTCTGACATTAATTCTTTATTTTCCATAATCATACCCTCCTATGCTCCAACTGCCATATCATAGATGATTGCAAATAACATTCCGATGATCATTGCAATACCAAGATTGTACTCTCTGATTTTTGGAACTTTCTTTGCTACAAATTTTTCAAGGATTGCCATTCCAATAATACCACCGGCAACGGCTGCTGCATTTCCCCATCCTTTACCAATTTCGTTGACATCCAGATAACCGAAGATACCAAGTGAACAGGCCCCACTCATTACAACCAGCCATTTTGAATCGCCACCGCTCATCTTTGTTCTTAAGTTTTCACTTCAGATAACTCTGCAATCAGTTTTGCATCATTGTAATTGGTCACTGCCTGTACGATTGCTGCTGCACGTTTTGCCGGATTGCCGGATTTGAAGATACCGGAACCTACAAATACGCCCTCAGCGCCAAGCTGCATCATCAGTGCCGCATCTGCCGGAGTTGCCACACCGCCTGCTGCAAAGTTTACAACCGGAAGTTTTTTGTGGTCATGCACATATTTTACAAGATCATATGGAACCTGAAGCTGTTTTGCTGCCTCGAAAAGTTCATCTTCACGTTTTGCCGCAACTGCCGCGATCTCGGAGTTGATCAGTCTCATATGATGTACCGCCTGAACCACATCACCGGTTCCCGGTTCCCCTTTGGTACGGATCATCGCTGCACCCTCAGCGATTCTTCTGAGTGCCTCTCCTAAATTTTTTGCTCCGCAGACAAACGGCACCTGAAATTTTGTCTTGTCAATGTGGTAAACATCATCTGCCGGAGAAAGCACTTCACTCTCGTCAATGTAATCGATCTCTAATGCCTGTAAGATCTGTGCCTCCGCAAAATGACCGATTCGGCATTTTGCCATAACCGGAATGGAAACCGCACCCTGAATCTCCTTGATCAGCTTCGGATCACTCATTCTTGCCACACCGCCTGCCGCTCTGATATCCGCCGGGATCCGCTCTAATGCCATAACCGCACATGCTCCTGCTGCCTCTGCGGTTTTTGCCTGCTCGGCATTTGTGACATCCATGATGACACCACCCTTTAACATCTGTGCCAGTTCACGGTTTAATTCATACTGCTCTTTTGTATTATTTATATTACTCATAACTAACTTCTCCTTTTTCAGACAACCAGTTTGATTTTCTGCGCAGTTTTTCAAACAGTTACTCTGTATCAATTTCTTTCCGGATCCTGATGTTATGAAGTATAAGAAAAAACTGGACGCATGAAAACATCCAGTTTTTTCTTTTTCAGCCATGCCAGTTTGTAATTAACATGATCTGAGCATTCATTTTTTATTTCAATCCATGATACCATATCAGCACCAATAAATCTTCTATGCCCGGACTGCCCAGCGCATCTTCGTAGACCGCGCTCTTCCATTCTGTGCACATTCCTGTGCACTCGGTCTTACAACATCTTTTGAATAATCTGCATAAATTCCTGCCCGATAGCCTTCTTTTAATGCTTTTTTGACCAGTTTATCCTCCCCGGAATGAAACGTGAGGATTGCCACACGTCCACCTGGTTTTAAGGCGTCTGGCAGTTTTTCCATGAATTCATATAAGACCTCAAACTCACGGTTCACATCGATGCGGAGTGCCTGAAATGTACGCTGACAAGTCTTTTTGATCGTGTCCTTTTTTTCTTTTTCCGGCAGAAAATCCAGTGTTTTTTCGATCACTTCGCGCAATTTTGTCGTCGTGTCGATCCGGTTGCCTTTTCGGATCTCGTCAGTGATTGCCTTCGCAAGTTCCTCACAGTAAGGTTCATCGGAATTTTCATAGAGCATTCCGGCAAGTTCCTCCCTTGTGATGGTATCAAGACGTTCTGCCGCGCTGATTCCTGCTTCCTGATTTAAGCGCAGGTCAAGTGGGCCATCCACCTTAAATGAAAATCCACGCTTTGGATTGTCGATCTGCATGGAAGATACACCCAGATCCGCTAAAATGAAATCAAAACCGCCGACTTCTTTTGCGATCTCATCGATCGTACAGAAATTCTGCAGCCGGATCGTCAGGATATCCTCTCCATACCCGAGTTCTTCCAGTCTCTTTTTCGTCTTGGCGGACTCCTCCGGGTCAACATCGGTTGCATAGATATGCCCCTGTCCGTTCAGACAGGCAAGCATTGCTTTTGTATGCCCTCCATATCCTAACGTAGCATCAAAACCGGTCTCGCCCGGCTGGATCTTTAAGGTATCAAGGATTTCCTGCACCATAATGGAAATATGCATTCCTGCCGGCGTATTTCCCTTTTTGATGACATGTTCGATCGTATCCTGATATTTTTCCGGCTGAAGTTCTTTATATTTCTCTTCAAACTTCTTGGGGTATTTTCCCTTGTAACGTACACGCCTCTTGTGCGGTGTCTGCTGTTCCTGTTCCATATGTCTGTCCTTTCTGTTTCCAAATCATGGTTTCAAAAAAATATTTCTTATGATGATCTCAAAACCATCCTTTTCCATCAGCAACTAATGTCTTTCATTATAATTGCTGGATTGGAACAATTCAATGCCTGATTGCTTTGCGCATTATAAAAAATCCCACAACACAAAAAATGCCCTCTTCTGAGAGACATTTACCCGCCTGCTTAGAAAAGAGCATTTTTACTTCATCTGAAATTGTATTCACTGACAAACTGCATGTAATCTCAAATTACATGTAATCTCAAATTACATGTAATCCCAAATTATATGTAAGCCTAAATTACATGTAATCCTAAATTACATAGAATCCCAAGTTTACACCATCATCCGTATCTACTAGATATTCAGCAGATCACTAAATACTTTCAGTGCTCCGTCTGTCTCATGTGCAAGAACACGTTTTGCAAGGACTTTACCAAGCTGAACACCTTCCTGGTCGAAGCTGTTTACATTCCATAAGAATCCCTGGAACATGATCTTGTTCTCAAAATGAGCCAATAATGCACCGAGGGAACCAGGATTTACCTGATCACCAATGATGATACTGGATGGACGTCCGCCCTCAAAATTCTTGTTGCGGTTTTCATCGGATTTGCCACATGCAAATGCAACGATCTGTGCTGCAACGTTTGCACACAGTTTCTGCTGGCTTGTGCTGTCCTGGATCACAACATCAGTTCCGATCTGGTTATTTTTAAATCCAACAAACTGTAACGGAACAATATCTGTTCCCTGATGTAATAACTGATAGAAAGAATGCTGTCCGTTGGTTCCCGGCTCACCAAAGATTACCGGACCTGTCGGATAGTTTACAGGTTCACCGAAACGGTTTACAGATTTACCGTTTGACTCCATGTCAAGCTGCTGTAAATGTGCCGGGAAACGGTTTAATGCCTGGGAATATGGCAATACTGCGGTGCAAGGATAACCTAATACGTTACGCTCATATACACCGATCAAAGCATCGAGCATCTCCGGGTTCTTTAATACGTCTTCATTTGCAGAAAGTTTATCCTCAGCGGCTGCACCCTCCAAGAACTGTGCAAATACTTCCGGTCCGAATGCAAGTGATAAAACAGCACCGCCGACTGCGGATGTGGAAGAGAAACGTCCGCCGATATAATCATCCATAAAGAAAGCTGCCAGATAATCATCGCTCTTTGCCAGTGGAGATGTCTCACTGGTAACTGCGATCATGTGTTTCGAAGCATCAAGTCCTGCTTTCTTTAATGCGTCTTTTACAAAAGATTCATTTGTCAGTGTTTCAAGTGTGGTACCTGATTTAGAAACCAGTACGAAGATAGAATGAGCCACATCGATGGAATTTAAAACTGCTGCTGCATCATCCGGATCAACATTGCTGATGAATTTTGCTTCCATTTTAAAAGTATTATTTTTCTTTGCCCAGTTTTCTAATGCAAGATACATTGCGCGAGGACCGAGGTCACTGCCACCGATACCGATCTGAACAACTGTTGTAAACTTCTCACCTGCTGCATTGGTGATCTCACCTGCATGTACTTTGTTTGCAAAATCAGCGATTCTGTTCTGCTGCTCTACATAAAAAGCACGTTTGTCCACGCCATCAGCGTTTACAGCATCACCGAGCTGTCCACGTGTCATATGATGAAGTACCAGACGTTTTTCACCGGTATTTACAACTTCTCCATTGTAGAGAGCCTTAAACTTCTCTGCAAGCTGTGCCTCTTTTGCAAGTTTTACGAGTGCATCAAGCACGTCATCATCAACAGCTTTTGCTGCATAATTGTAAGAAAATCCCTCAGCCATAGGAATGCTGTAATTTTTTACACGCTCTGCACCGTTCTCGCCTGACATTACTTCTGCAAGGTTTACGCGGGAAGCCTTTGAAAGTTCCTTATAGGAATCAAGGGTGTCTAAGTTGTTCCAGGTAATCATAATGTCCTCCTTGTTTTTCAGAGAGAAATACCCGCTCCATAAGAATCGCGCATTTTCCTCCATAAATATATTTTTAGGTACTTAAAATTTTTTTAGCTTAAGTGATTATACTATTAAATATCTGCAAGTTCAAGCCTCTGCCTTAAGATCGCGAAAAATTACTAAAAAAATGTAAAAATCATGCACTTTTTACCATATTTATATTCTTTATATTGACATTATTCTACCTTTTTGAATGATATTTCTGATGTTTAATTTCTGATCCAGCAACAGCACATTTCCATAATTGCCAACTGCGATCTTACCATAATCTTCCTCCACACCAATGGCTCCTGCCGGATTTTCCGTTGCCGCTAACACTGCCACTTCAAGTGGGATTCCCATGTTCTGCACACAGTTTTTCATGCAGTCAAACAGATTTGTGACACTGCCCGCAATGACACCCGGATCTTTTGTCAGGACTGCTTTTTTCCCTTTTACTGTCACATCCTGTCCACCAAGCTGGTAATCTCCGTCTAAAAGTCCTGTTGCTTCCATGCTGTCAGAAATCAGTATCACTTTATCTGCCCCGAAGATGCGGAATGTGGTTCTCACCATCGCCGGATGGATATGGATGCCGTCTGCGATCAGCTCCACCTCTGCCCCCGCCTCAAGTGCCGCTATGACTGGTCCCGGTTCCCTGTGATTGATTCCAGGCATGGCATTATAGAGGTGTGTCATGTGGCTTGCACCTTTTTTTAATGCCTTACACGCCGTATCATAATCACAACAGGTATGTGCAATGGAGATTTTTACTTTGTCATGGCACTGCTCAATAAATTCCATGGCGCCCTCTCCCTCCGGTGCGATGTCTACCAGCCTGATCAGTCCGCCGCTTCTTTCCTGCAGACGCAGAAACATTTCTTTATCCGCCGGCATGATGTATTCCGGGTTCTGTGCACCGGCTTTTTTTATATTGATAAATGGTCCTTCCATATTGATGCCGACTAAATCTGCTCCCGTATCTTCCTGATAGTCCGCTGCCTTATCCATGATATGTCCTAAAATTTCTTCATTATAAGACATGGTTGCCGGACAGATTGCAAGAACACCGTTTTTTGCTTCATACTCCGCTATTTTTAACAATTCCTCCTTCGATGCCTGACAAAAATCATAACCTACCGCTCCATGGAAATGGATATCCACAAGCCCCGGTATCGCATACATTTCCGCTCCATCAACCACATCCTCCTCTGTGGCTTCCAGTGCACCATTCTCTGCAATCTCTGCAATGCGCTCGTCTTTAATTCTGATATCCTTCTTTTCAAACCTGTGGTCTGATGTATAAACCATTGCATTTTTTATGATCATAATTAATCTCCATTCCTGCGCTGCTTTTAAGCGCATCACAAGTTAAATCTTGCATGTGAAAAATGTATTTTTCACACTAATCTCCATTTCTACGCTTCTTTTAGATCTCAGTAAGCGCTTCTTCATCTGCGATCAGTGTGAAATCCGGATGCATCTGCAGAATGGATGCCGGGACTTCCGGTGTGACCGGTCCGGTAAATGCTTTTTTGATGATATCCGCCTTATTTTTTCCATTTGCAATCATGATGACTTTCTTTGCCTGTACGATTGGCAGGATACCCATGGTATATGCCTGACGCGGAACTTCATCTTTACTCTCAAAAAATCTCTTGTTTGCCTCGATCGTGCTCTCCGTCAGTTCCACACAGTGTGTATTTTTTTCAAAATGATCTGCCGGTTCGTTAAAACCGATATGTCCGTCCAGGCCGATTCCAAGAAGCTGCATATCAATACCACCGGCAATTTCGATGATCTTGTCATATTCCCTGCAGACTTCCTCACTGTTAAGATTTTCTCCGTTTGGAATGAAAATGTGGTCTTCCCTTACATTTACATGTTTAAACAGATTTTCCTGCATAAAACTCCAGTAGCTCTGTTCGTGGTTTCTTTTGATTCCTCTGTATTCATCCAGATTGATCGTCGTAACCCCGGAAAAATCAACCTCACCGTTGTTATATGCTTCCACGATCTTTTTATATGCCCCCACAGGTGAACCACCGGTAGCAAGTCCTAAAACCGCATCCGGTTTTAAATTTACCTGTCCTAAAATCAAATTTGCTGTCTTTACAGAAACCTCATCATAGTTTTTCACTTTAATAATTCTCATGTTATTTTCCTCCCTCTCCCTACTGGTATGAATCATATGACATCATAAAACGTTCTTTTACCGGCTTTGTATCAACCCCACATAACAGGCAGCACATGATACATGCGCCATATACCGGCGGATAGTCCGGAACGTCTAATTCAATATCCGGATGCAGCATCTCTTTTAGCATTTCCCGGAATGCCGGTTTCTGTTTTAAAATTCCGCCGGATGCAACCACATATTTTCCGATATCATAATGATCCACGGCAAAATTGATAAGTTCCGCTAAACATGCTGCATTGTTCTTTAAAATCTGCTCGGCGATTTTATCCCCATTTTCATATGCCAGAAATACGCACGGCGTAAACGAAGCAATATAGGACTGGTTTTTACTGTAGATGTCCTGGATGCTCTCCCATACCGTATTCCCTAATTTTTCCTCAACAAGATCCGTCAGTATCGTATGTTCTCCGATCCCGTCCCTTGCATCCTGCGCTGCACAGATCGCATCCCGTCCGATGTGGTAGCCGCTGCCGCCTTTATCAAGCAGATAGCCGCGCCCGCCAAAATGCTTTAAATTTCCATTCTGGTTTGCGTAAATGATCATTCCGGTTCCGCTGATTGCAGCCACACACCGGTCAAGATTTTTTCCACAGGCAATGACGTTATAGATGTCATTTTCGCACTGGATTTTTACTTTCGGATATTTTTCTTTTAACATCTTTTTGATCTTTGATGTATTGTTTCCGGAATCTAATCCTGCAGCACCCACAAAGATTCCGCTGATCTTCCCTTTGATCTTCATGAGCGTATCAATGCCAAGCTGCAGGATGTTCATTGCCTCCTCCATTCCTACCGTATTCGGATTGCAGCCGTCTAATACGATCCGGTTTAAGATCCGTCCACTCTCAGAAAATAAGACAAACTCGGTTTTTGTTCCTCCCCCGTCAATTCCGATCATCATCTTTTCGCTTTCACTGCTCTCTCCGATCAGTGTATCAATGGATACATCTAAAATCTCTGAAATTACACAGAGATTCTCGATACTCGGACAGGACTGCCCGCACTCCCACTTCGATACTGCCTGCGGGCTGATCCCTAATTTTTCTGCAAATTCATACTGGTTTATTCCCCTTTTGTTCCGGTATGTTTTAATGTTCTCCGCCATTGTCATGATATCAAACATTTCGCATCCCCCATTTCGTTTTTTCTAATTTCATTATAAAACTAATAGTTGTTATTTCAAGCATGTACTAGTTGTTATTTCTTTTTGTGTATCAACCATTAGTTGATATATAAATAGAAAAACAGAGCGGACATCGTACAAGTACAATACCGCTCTGTAAAAGTTATACTTTTTAGTCCATATAAGCACCCTTCATCGCACTGGTCGCGTGCTGTGCATACAGTTTTAACAGACCACGTTTATATTTGCTGGTAAATCCTTTCCAGTTCTTTTTCCGCTCCTCTAAAATCTGTGCTATTTCTTCCTCCGTCTTTTCCTCACCTTTCACACCTACGATCGCAAGACGGCGGTTTGCAACATCAAGTTCAATGAGATCTCCCTCTTCCACAAATGCGATCGGGCCGCCGGCTGCTGCCTCCGGAGATACATGTCCTACGACCGGTCCTCTGGATGCGCCGGAAAAACGTCCGTCTGTGATCAGGGCAACACTTGCTGCAAGTTTCGGGTCAGAACAGATTGCCTCACCGGTATAAAACATCTCCGGCATACCGCTGCCTCTCGGTCCCTCGTAACGGATAAATACAGCATCCCCCGGAACTACTTTACCCTTTAAGATCGCATCGATCGCTTCTTCCTCACTGTCATAAGGTTTTGCATTTAATCTTGCATGGAACATTTCTTTCGGACAGGCAGTGTGTTTGATGACTGCTCCCTCCGGTGCAAGGTTGCCGCGCAGAATCGCAATACTTCCATCCGTACCGATCGCATGGTCAAAGTCTGCGATGATATCGGTACGTTTGATTTCTTTTCCGATCAGTGCTGATTTTTCTTTTAAAATTGCATCACAGTGTTCGTAAAAACCGTTTTTCTTTAACTCTTCTAAGTTTTCGCCAAGTGTCTTTCCGGTCACTGTCATCACATCAAAATGCAGCATGCTCTTGATCTCTTCCATAACTCTTGGCACACCGCCTGCATAGTAAAAATACTGTGCCGGCCAGTCTCCTGCCGGGCGGATGTTCAACAGATAATGCGCACCGCGGTGCATTCTGTCAAATGTATCTGCATCAATCTCAAAACCAAATTCGTGAGCGATTGCCGGAATGTGCATAACCGCATTGGTAGAACCTGAAATCGCTGCATGTACCATGATCGCATTCTCAAGGCTTTCCATCGTAACGATATCTTTTGCAGCAATGCCCATCTCGACTAATTTCATCAACTGTTTTCCCGCATCATAAGCAGCCTGCTTTAACTCCGGTGCAGTCGCCGGCATCAGCGCTGTTCCCGGAAGCATCAGTCCGAGTGCCTCTGCCATAACCTGCATCGTTGAAGCAGTTCCCATAAAGGAACATGCGCCACAGCTCGGACATGCATTGTGCTTGTAATAACGAAGCTGTTCTTCCGGAATCTCACCACGCTCATACTGTGCGCTGAATTTTCCGATCTGCTCTAAAGTTAAAAGCTCATTGATCTTGCAGCCCGGATCATTTTCTACATATTCCGGTTTTACAACGGTTGCTTCCATAACTCCGCCGGTCACAACGATCGCACTCATTTCTTTTAAACGACCGATACTCATAAGCATCGCCGGCATTGCTTTATCACAGCTTGCGATAAACACTCCGCCGTCAAAAGTTGTTGCGTTCGCCTGTGCTTCCACAAGGTTGGTAATCGCATCTCGGTGTGCTAAGGAATAATTGATTCCATCATGTCCCTGTGACATGCCATCACACATATCTGTCGCATAATAACGCGCTGCTTTTCCGCCGTTTTCGTCAACACCTTTTACTGCTTCTTCCACAAAAATATTTAAATGACTTGAACCCGGATGACTGTTTCCATAAGTGCTCTCTATGATGATCTGCGGTTTGGAAAGCTCCTCCGCTTTCCATCCCATACCCATGCGGAGCGGATCCATCTCCGGTGCAAGTTCTCTTACTTTCTGACTTCTTAATTCCATATTAATCTCCATTCCTGCGCTGCCGTCCATCGCATCTCAGGTTTGTGCATAAGCACAAATTCTACATGTGAAAAATGTATTTTTCACACTAACCCTATTTTCTGCGCTACATTCGCGCATCTTAAGTTTATTTTTCACATTTCTTCTATACAAAGAAAGAAATAATAAGTGCTACGATAAATCCGGTTCCACCAACTAATGTCTCCATGATTGTCCATGTTTTTAAAGTAGTTTTCTCATCAAGTCCGATCAATGATCTTACCAGCCAGAATCCGGAATCATTAAAGTGTGAGCAGACTGTCGCACCACCAGCAACGGCTGCAACCACACATGCAAGATACATCGGTGATAAGGATGCAATCTCTGGCATTGCTGCTACGATTCCTGCTGCCATGGTCATTGCTACGGTTGCAGAACCTACACAGATTCTGACAAGTGCTGCAACTAAAAATGCTACAACAACGATCGGCAGATTTACGGATGCGACTGCATTACCAATGATCTCACCTAAACCGGAATACTGTAAAATGTAACGAAGCACACCGCCGCATGCTGTCACAAGAAGGATCAGTCCTGTCGGCTCTAATGATTTTGTGAGGATCTTCTCTAATTCTGCCATAGAATAACCATGTCTGGTTCCAAGGATAAACATTGCTGCTAATGTTGCAATCAGGAGTGCTGCAAACGGCTGTCCTAAAAAGTTAAACAGCGGCTGTACACCTGCTAATGCCGGTACCACTCCTGCAACGGATTTTAATATGATAAGTACCAGAGGAATCATGATAATGGTAACAACGGATGCAAAACTCGGAAGTTTGGATTCATCAATATCTTCCTGATTTGCGATCTGCTCCGGAACCGGAACATAAAATTTCTTCCCACAGATTGCTCCCCAGACCGGACCTGCAACGATCATCGCAAAAAATCCACAGCATACACCGACTAAAATAACCCAGCCAAGTTCCACGTTTAACATGGTAGCAACTAAAACCGGTCCCGGTGTCGGCGGAATGAATGCATGTCCCACGGCAAGTCCTGCTAAAAGCGGGATTGCATAAAACAGGGATGATTTCTTTGTTCTTTTCGCAAGAGAAAATGCAAGCGGAATTAAAATGATAAGTCCTGCATCAAAAAATACCGGGATGGAAATAACAAGACCAGTGATTCCAAGCGCCCATGCAGCCTTCTCATCTCCAAATTTCTTTACCATTGTAACTGCCAGCGTCTGTGCTCCACCCGATGCTTCCAATATCGCACCAAACATGGAACCTAGTCCTACCAAAAGAGCGATTCCTTTTAGCGTGTTTCCTATACCATCATCGACCGCTGTTACGATCTCTTCAAATGGCATTCCTGCGATCAGTCCGATTGCAATCGCACCGATTAAAATGGAAAGCATGGCATGAACCTTAAATTTGATAATCAGAACTAACAACAATGCCAGTCCGATAATTGCTGCGATAACCAGTCTTGTGGTATCTAATTCTGCGACGTTACCCATGATATACCTCCTTATCAACTTTCGTATGACGTCTGATGTTTTGTTGTGTTTATTCTATTTTACAGGGCATTTTTTGTCAATACATCTGATGTCTAGTTCTTTAAAACCTCTTTTTTAGACAAAAAAACAAGGCTTTTCTCTTAAAAACAGCCTTGTTTTTTGTGTATTTTTCCGATATTGCCTTATATTATCAGCACCTGGCGGATGATCATAGGACGTCTTTGCATCTAATTCTCTTTTTTCAACGCCTCTTCCTGTTTTTTCAAAATCATCTGACGATTATAATTAAGGTGCATGATCATAGCATACTTTGCCCCTGCACTGTCCCCTCTTAAAATTGCATCCGTGATCGCACGGTGCGTATCGATCGTCTCCTCTTTTAACTGGCGGTGTGTCAGATTCACGAATGTAATGACTGCAGACTGGATGATCGGCACAAGTTTTTCGATCACTTTATTTTTGCTGCAGCGCGCAATGCAGGTATGAAATTCCACATCCTTCTGAAGGTGGTTCTCTCCTGCAAGATAAAGTGTTTCCACCTCATCACACAGACGTTTTAACTCTGCTTTTTCCTTGTCCGTGGCATTTTCGCTTGCTAACATTGCAATCTCCGGCTCTAACATCAGACGCACATTGCAAAGGTCAAGCGCCAGTTCAAATTTATCCGTAAACTTTGAAAGTCCAAGCGGATCATCCTCTAATCGGTTTGTCCCGATCACATAGGTTCCGGACCCCCGGCGGACTTCAAGCACTCCTTTGGAAACCAGGCTTTTTACAGTTTCACGTACCGTACTCCGCCCAACACCAAACAGTTCTGCCAGCTCAAATTCATTTGGCAGCTTCTCACCTATTTTTACCGGCGTATGTAAAATATAGTCCATCAATTCTTCTTCTACATGCGGTGCTAACAATTCCCGGCTCTTTTTCTCCATATTGTTTCATTTTCTCCTTTGTGCTGGATGATTTCTAAAGACATCATACCACTTTTTTCCGGATGTTTGGAAACTTTTATCTCGCCTTCGCAAAATATTCGTTTAATATCTCTTTGATATAGTGATAACGTCTCGCATAGGAATTTTCCACGCGGATGATCTGCATATGGTGTGCTTTGCAGATTTCATTTTTCTGTCTGTCCCTCTCCCGCACCACCTCATCCTCAAAATGCTCCTTGCCGTCAAGTTCGATCGCAAAAACAGGCATCTCCTGTTTTCCTCTTTTTTCGTAGACAACAAAATCAAATCTTCCCATATAAAACAGGTTATCGTAAGTGACATTTTCCTTATGGACTTCAAGACCCAGCTGACCAGCATCCTGGGCAAAAACCCCGAAGTAGTCTTCTGCCCCAACTACTATCAGGAAGTGGGCCAGATCCTGGCTCAGGCCGAGAGCGTCGGCCTGACCGTTCCCTTCCTGGGCGGCGACGGCTGGGATGGTCTGGAAGGCTACGCCACCGCCGACCAGCTGAAGGATTCCTACTTCTGCGCCTGCTACGCCAAGGGCTCCAGCGCCGCATTTGAGGATGCCTACAAGGCTGAGTACGGCGAGGCTTACCCCAACGGCTTTGCTCCCTTGGGCTACGATGCCGCCATGACCGTGGTATACGGCATCAAGGCAGCCGAGGAGCAGGGCCTCGAGGCCGGCTCTGACGAGTACAAGCAGGCGGTCATCGACGCCATTGCCGGCGGCACCATTGAGGGCATCACCGGCACCTTTACCTTCGACGAGCACCACAACCCCGTCAAGAGCACTGCCATCCTGACCTACGTGGACGGCAAGCCCGAGCTGAAGGAAATGTTCTGATCCGCGCTGTTCCATCCACCGGTGATGGAGCCGCCCGCACAGAGCAAACCCCATGATTTTTTGGAGAACGCCGGAACAGCTTTTTTCTGGTCAGGCGTTCTCCGTTTTTTATATCAAAAAGTGTAACCGCCGCAAAGAAAGGAAGTATCCAACCATGACAGTGTTCTTCAGCCAGCTGATCAACGGCTTGTCCCTTGGCAGCATCTATGCACTGATCGCTCTGGGCTACAGTATGGTGTACGGCATTATCCTGCTGCTGAACTTTGCCCACGGCGACGTCATCATGGTAGGCGCATATATGTCCTGGTTCGTCATGAACCAGCTGGGCCTGGGCCCGGTTACCGCTGTGTGCGCCACCATCCTTACCTGTACGCTGCTGGGCGTCGTGATCGAAAAGGTCGCCTACACCCCTCTGCGGAACGCCCCCCGGATCTCGCTGCTGATCACCGCCATTGGCGTCTCCTTCTTTCTGGAGTACACCGCAGAGCTGATCCTTGGCTCCGGTGCCAAGGTCATCCCGGCCTACTACACCAACCAGACCTTCCGGCTGGGCAAGGTGCCCCTGGGTCTTACCTCCATCATCACCCTGGCGGTGACGGTGCTGTCCATGCTGGCGCTCACCTTTCTGGTGCAAAAGACCAAGCTGGGCAAGGCCATGCGGGCGGTGTCGGAGGATATGGACGCTGCCCGCCTGATGGGCATCAACGTCAACAGCACCATCTCCT
>OHAQ01002304.1_pt1 | contig 14005 bp, 10 predicted proteins | sample 1577111 | NCBI WGS metagenome assembly OHAQ01 (sample SAMEA3541549, study PRJEB24748) | human gut metagenome | biome: human gut; feature: human-associated habitat; material: faeces | place: China | collected 2012 | reverse complement strand
GATATTGCCGAGCTGCTCCGCAGGCAGGGTCAGACACTGAAACGCTCCGGCAGTGAATACGAATGGAAAGATGGCAGCGCCAAGGTCACGGTTCGAGGTAATCTGTGGTTTCACCAGTATGACCATGAGGGCGGCGACGCCATCGATTTTGTGCGCCGCTTCATGGGCAAAAGCTATCCGGAGGCGGTCGAATTTTTGCTGAGCGGCTGCGGAGGATCGCTGACGCTGTCTCCGCCGATCCAGAGGCAACCGCCCAAACCATTTGTGCTCCCAGAGAAAAACGAGGATATGCGTCGGGTTTATGCGTACCTGCTGCGCTGTCGTGGCCTTAATCGGGATGTGGTAAATGTGTTTGCGCAGAAGAATATGATCTATGAATCCGCACCTTACCACAACGCCATATTCGTCGGTTACGACCAAAACGGAGTGCCTCGCCATGCGCATAAACGCGGCAGCGGTTCCCAGAGCGCTTACAAGGGCAATCAGGACGGCAGCCTGCCGGAGTATGCCTTTCACTGGCATGGGCAAAGTGACTGCCTCTATTTATTTGAAGCGCCCATCGACCTGCTGAGCTTTCTCTCCTTGTACAAAGAGGATTGGCAGGCGCATAGCTACGCCGCAGCCTGCGGTGTGTCCGATCAAGTGCTCTGGCAGATGATGAAAGACAACCCCGGCATCCGGCGAGTCTGTCTTTGTCTCGATCACGATGAGCCGGGGCAAGCAGCGGCAAGGCGTATTGCAGAAAAATTAAAGGAACACGGTATCCCAAGCGAGATCCTCGTCCCGATCCAAAAGGATTGGAATGAGGATCTTTTATTCTCACAGCAGGAGGAAATACGATGCCCAACCTTACAGCTCTGATCGTTGTTGCGACGGTCATGTTTTGCGTGCTGGGTGGCGTGACGCTCCTTGCACACATCTACAATCTGAACAACATCAAATCCAAAACCGTAGGCGACGGACAGCATGGCACAGCACGCTTCTCCACCAAAGCCGAGATCCGAAAAGTATATCGGCAGGTGCCGTTCACACCGGAGAAATGGCGCAGGCAGGCAAAGCGGAATGCGCTGCCAAAGCTCCCGCAGGGGATCATTGTCGGCTGCCAGAACAAGGGCGGTGAAACCGTCGCCCTTGTGGATGACGCCGATGTGCATTGTATGATGGTGGGTGCCGCTGGCTGCGGCAAGACGGCCTACTGGCTGTACCCCAATCTGGAATATGCCTGTGCTTCGGGAATGTCCTTCCTGACCACTGATACCAAGGGCGATCTCTATCGGAACTACGGAGCGATCGCCGAGGAGTACGGGTATCAGGTGGCCGTCATCGACTTGCGAAACCCCACCAAGTCAGACGGCAACAATTTGCTTCACCTCGTCAACAAGTATATGGATCTGCACAAGGAGGATCCGGGCGAGGTTGCATACCGGGCCAAAGCGGAGAAGTACGCAAAGATCATTGCCAAGACGCTGATCTACGGGGACGGCGATGCTTCCGCCTACGGTCAGAACGCATTTTTCTATGATTCTGCAGAGGGGCTTCTGACCGCTGTGATTTTATTGATCGCAGAGTTCGCACAGCCAGAGGAGCGGCACATCGTGTCTGTGTTCAAGCTCATACAGGAACTGATGGCTCCCAGCGGTGTCAAAGGGAAAAATCAGTTTCAGTTCCTCATGGATCGCCTGCCGCCGGATCATAAGGCCCGCTGGTTTTCCGGCGCAGCGCTGTCTACCGGCGACCAAGCCATGGCCAGCATCATGAGTACTGCAATGTCCCGCCTGAACGCATTTCTCGACAGCGAGATGGAGCAGGTCCTGTGTTTTGACACGGCCATTGACGCCGAGCGGTTCTGCCATGAAAAGTCTGCGATCTTTCTTGTGCTTCCGGAGGAAAACCCCAATGCCTACTTCATGGTGAGTCTGCTCATTCAGCAGCTATACCGGGAGATCCTTTCTGTAGCAGACGAAAATGGCGGCAGACTGCCAAGCCGTGTGTTTTTCTACTGCGATGAATTCGGCACCCTTCCGCCCATACAGTCTGTGGAAATGATGTTTTCGGCGTCCCGCTCTCGTGGCATGAGCATCGCTGCGATTATTCAGGGCTACCAACAGCTTGAAAAGAACTATGGCCGGGAGGGCGCAGCTATCATTCAGGACAACTGCCAGCTCACCATTGCGGGCGGCTTTGCGCCCTCCAGTGAAACGGCGGAGGTCATCTCCAAGGCGCTTGGCTCCCGCACGGTCATGACCGGCTCCGTATCCCGGAGCAAAAACGATCCGTCCCAGAGTCTGCAAATGACGGAGCGGCCTCTTATGACGGCGGATGAACTGAAAAGCATGAAGAAAGGCTCCTTCATTGTGATGAAAACCGGTGCGCACCCCTTTGTCTCCCGGCTCAAGCTGTTTATGAAATGGGGCATCTCTTTTCCGAGCCAAGCCTATACCGTGGAGGATCGGGGCGCTCGACGGGTGCAGTATATCTCCCGTGAAAGGCTGATCCATGCCATTACGGATCCTACGCTTGCGGCAGTAACGGCGGCGGCTTTCATTATGGCGCTGAATACCAAAACTTTTGTAAACACGGGCGGGCTGTACCCCGGCGGCATAACGGGGCTGACGATACTGATACAGCGCGCCGTGCAGGAACTTGCGGGATTTACGCTGCCTTTCAGCGCGGTAAATATTTTGCTCAACGTTTTCCCCGTGTACATCGGCTTTAGGCACATCGGCAAGAAATTCACGGCTTTTTCCTGTGTAATGATACTGCTGAACAGCTTTTTCACCGACCTTATTCCGAACCATATCATCACAGAGGACGTGCTTCTCATCGCGATATTCGGCGGAATTATCAACGGCGTGGCGATAAGCCTTTGCCTGAACACGGGCGCGACTTCGGGCGGCACAGATTTCATCTCGATATACCTTTCGGAAAAGAGAGGTATGGATTCTTTTGATCTGATACTCGGCTTCAATTCCGTGATACTTTGCACCGCGGGACTGATGTTCGGCTGGGACAAAGCGCTGTACTCTATAATTTTCCAGTACGCTTCGACGGCTGTACTTCATATGCTGTACAAAAAATTTCAGCAGAGCACCATGCTCATCGTGACCACAAAGCCGCACGAGGTCGCGCAGGCGATATACGACGTAAGCCGCCACGGCGCGACTATACTGGAGGGCGAAGGCTCTTACGAACACTGCGAGCGGCAGGTGGTGTACTCGGTGGTATCGGCGGCGCAGAGCAAGCGCGTGATACGCGCGGTGAAACAGACCGACCAGAGCGCTTTCATAAACGAGGTGAAAACGCAGAAGCTTTCGGGACGTTTTTATCAGCCGAAAGAAAATTGAATTTTTGCGCGAAAGCTATTGCAAAATGTGAACCAATATGGTATAATATCAATAGAGATAAAGTATAACTGGAGGTAGAAAATGATGGAAGTTACAAAGGACATAATTTACATCGGCGTGAATGACCATAAGGTCGATCTTTTTGAGGGACAGTACGTTGTTCCGAACGGAATGGCTTACAATTCTTATGTTATCCTCGACGAAAAGACCGCCGTTATGGATACGGTAGACGCGCATTTCGGCGAAGAGTGGCTCGCGAACCTCGAGCAGGCGCTGGGCGGCAGAAAGCCGGATTATCTCGTAGTTCAGCACATGGAGCCTGACCATTCGGCAAACATCGCGAAATTCGCCGAAAAGTACCCCGAAGCGCAGATAGTTGGCAATGCCAAGACTTTCACAATGGTAAAGAACTTTTTTGGCACTGATTACGCCGACCGCCGCGTAGTAGTAAAGGACGGCGAGAGCCTTTCGCTCGGCGCGCACGAGCTGACATTCGTTTTCGCGCCTATGGTGCACTGGCCCGAGGTAATGGTTACCTATGACGCTAAGGACAAGGTGCTTTTCTCGGCAGACGGCTTCGGCAAATTCGGCGCGCTGGACGTTGAGGAGGACTGGGCTTGCGAGGCTCGCAGATATTATTTCGGCATCGTCGGCAAGTACGGTATGCAGGTGCAGAATCTGCTGAAAAAGGCCGCAGCGCTTGATATTCAGATCATCTGCCCGCTGCACGGCCCTGTGCTGACCGAAAACCTCGGCTACTATATTGGTCTGTATGATACATGGTCGGCTTACAAGCCCGAGAGCGAGGGCGTTTTCGTAGCCTACGCTTCCGTTTACGGCAATACCAAGGCTGCCGCCGAGCTGCTGGCTGAAAAGCTGCGCGAAAAGGGCTGCCCGAAGGTTACCGTCGCTGACCTTGCGCGCGAGGACATGGCGGAGTGCGTTGAGGACGCTTTCCGCTACGACACGCTGGTGCTGGCTTCCTGCACATACAATGGCGGCGTTTTCCCGCCGATGCGCGAATTTATCCTCGACCTCACCGAACGCGGCTACCGTAACAGACGCGTTGCGCTGATAGAGAACGGCTCGTGGGCTGCTACTGCTGCTAAGGTGATGGAGAAAATGCTCGAGGGCAGCAAGGACATCACTTTCGCCGAGAACCGCGTTTCGATAAAGTCGGCGCTGGACGAAACCTCCACCGCGCAGGTAGAGGCTCTGGCTGACGAACTTACCAAGTAATTTCACGCAAATATAGCGATACCCCGCAGACGCTCGTATCTGCGGGGTATTTTTATATTATGGAGAATATTTGGAACATAGCTATCGCGCCGACGCACATCATGCTGCCGAGCAGATTTTTCGCCGTGAACCGCTCGCGCTTCGCTATCGTGATGAAGAAAAGCGTTACGAGTATCAGCGGCTGAACGAACGAGTAGATGGTAAGGCTCATGCCGATCAGCGCGTTTTCCGCAAGCAGCCCCGCTATGTTCGGCAGGCGGGTGAGGAAAACTATCAGCAGCATTTTTTTGAAGACCGCGTAGTCGCAGGGGCGCTCGTTCGCGAGGTACAGCCGTTTCAGCAGGCCGCCCTCCGCGCGCTTCGGGAATATTGCGACCGCCATTATCGCCGTGAGCGCCAGCATCGAGATGAAAAGTCCTGTGTTTTTCGAGAGGTATGGCTCGCCCGCACGCATTATCAGCCCGTAGGAAAATTTTGCGAATATGTACAGCGCCATCGCGGGGATAAGCCGCAGCAGCTCGCCGCGCGTGAGCTTTCGTCTGCCGCCCGAGCCGTTCGTATCGCCCGAACCGCTCGCTATCAGCGCTAATCCTGCTAGTGCGAAAGGCAGACAAGCCAGCTTCGCCGCTGAGGGCGCTTCGCCGAAGATCGCGCAGTCAGCGCTGTATGAAAGAAACATCGCCAGCCCCAGCCATGCTTTTACCTCAAAAGCGCTCAGCACGCTCAGGCAGACCGCCGCCGTGTAAAATTCGCAGAGCTTGTTCGCTACCAGCAGCGCCGAAATGCCGAAAGTCTGCGGGCAGAGCGCGGCGCGAAGGTGCAGGAACGGCAGGCAGGGCAGCATGAAAGCCGCCGTGGAAGCCGATATGAAAAAAGTAAATTCGCTGCCCGAAAGCCCCCCGCGCGAAACGGTCTTTTTATCGTTCAGCGTACATATGGTATAACTGGCAACATTTATCAGTAAAAATATCAATTGCAATAGTTTTCACTCCATAAAAAACGGGGCGCATTTTCCGCAAACGCCGCCCCGTGTGGATGATCTAAAATTAGTAAGCCTTGCCCCAAAGCACCATGCACTTTGCTTCCTTGCCGCAGCAAACGCACTTATCGCCGAGGTTTTCCTGATGGAAAGGTATGCAGCGCGAGCCTACGCCCGTAACTTCCTTTATCTTATCCTCGCAGGCTTCGTCGCCGCACCACATAGCTTCTACAAAGCCGTCGCCGTTCTTTTCCAGCGCTTCGGTGATCTCTTCCATAGAGTGGCAGCGGTAAGTTCTCTTAGTGCGGTTAGCAAGAGCCTTTTCGTACATACCGGCGGGAATGGTCTTTTCCAGCATCTCGATAACGGTATCCTTGAAAGTTTCAAGCTCGTTTTCGAGGGAAACGGTGGTCTTTTCGCCGTTGTATCTTGCAGCTACTACGCACTGGCAGTTCTCGATGTCCTTCGGGCCTATCTCTACTCTTACAGGAACGCCCTTCATCTCGTACTCGGCGAATTTCCAGCCGGGCGAATTATCGCTGTCGTCGAGCTTTACGCGCACGCCGCAGGCTTTGAGCTTTTCATAAAGCTTTTTCGCTTCGTCGAGCACGCCCTCTTTGAACTGCGCGATTGGCACGATAACCACCTGAACGGGGGCTACCGCAGGCGGCAGAACAAGTCCGTTGTCGTCGCCGTGAGTCATGATAACTGCGCCGATAAGGCGGGTGGTAACGCCCCAAGAGGTCTGGTGGGGGTACTGCTTCTGATTGTCTTTATTTGTGAACTGAATGTCGAAAGCTTTAGCAAATCCGTCGCCGAAATAGTGCGAAGTACCTGCCTGAAGCGCCTTGCCGTCGTGCATAAGAGCCTCTATCGCATAGGTGGATTCAGCGCCGGCGAACTTATCGCTCTCGGTCTTTTTGCCCTTTACAACGGGCATTGCCAGCGACTGCTCGCAGAAATCAGCGTAAACGTTGAGCATCTGCTCGGTCTCGGCGATTGCTTCCTCAGCGGTCGCGTGAATGGTGTGGCCCTCCTGCCAGAGAAATTCTCTCGAGCGCAGGAACGGACGTGTGGTCTTTTCCCATCGCACTACCGATACCCACTGGTTGTAAAGCTTTGGCAGGTCGCGGTAAGAGTGAACTATGTTCGCGTAGTGCTCGCAGAAAAGCGTTTCAGAGGTGGGGCGAACGCAAAGGCGCTCTTCAAGCTTCTCGCTGCCGCCGTGGGTTACCCAAGCGACTTCGGGAGCGAAGCCCTCAACGTGGTCTTTTTCCTTATTGAGCAGGCTTTCGGGAATGAACATAGGCATACAAACATTTTCGTGACCCAGCGCCTTAAAGCGTGCGTCGAGGTCTTTCTGGATATTTTCCCAGATGGCGTAGCCGTAGGGGCGGATAACCATGCAGCCCTTTACGCTGGTGTACTCTACCAGCTCAGCCTTTTTGCAGATGTCGGTATACCATTTTGCGAAATCTTCGTCCATAGAGGTGATAGCCTCTACCATTTTATTATTGCTTTTTTTTGCCATGTTTAAAATCAACTCCATAAATATCTTTATTATAAATTTTGTAATTCAGATCGTATTCAGGCTCGGACGAAGCGTCGTAAGGGCCTTTTACCTGCGGTTCGTCAGGGTCGGGCTTTGGCACTTCGTCCTTAGTAGGTCGGTGCTCGTCGATCTTTTTTGCCAGCCGCGGCGTTATAACGCAGCAGAGCATTATCACAGCCATAATGACCATAGTAGTGCCCAGCACCCGCAGCAGCAGGTGTACCAGCTCGCTGTTCATATGCTCGCCCCTTTCTTTCGCGTAATATCATACCTTAATATTATACCATCTTTCGCGGCGATTTGCAAGTAGTTATGAAAAAATTTAAAATATTTCGTTTAGTGCTTGACAAACAATATTATATGGTGTATAATATTATACAGATAAAGAACACGGGCGTTAGTCCGACCCGTGTGAGAAGAAAGGAGTTGCTATCAGCAATATGAGTGTTTTTCCGATAAGTGCAGCGCTGCTGGACGCTATGGTGCTCGCCGTTACCGAAAATGAGGACGGCTACGGGTATAAGATCACTAAGGATATTCAGGAGCGCGTGAGCGTTTCAGAGTCCACCCTCTACCCCGTGCTGCGGCGCTTGCAGAAAAATGGTTCGCTCGAAACATACGATATGCCTTATATGGGCAGAAACCGCAGATATTACCGCATTACAGAAAGCGGCAGAGAGCTGCTGAAAGATTACCGCGCAGAGTGGCGCGAGTATAAAGGGCAGATCGACCACTTTTTAAGCGAGGAGGATAATTATGACTATTAAAGAATACATCAGCCGTCTTTCAGCTGCGCTGAGTAATATCGACAGCGAGGAAGCGGCGAACGTTTTGCAGTATTACACCGAGATACTTGAGGACGCCGAAGATCCGCAGGCGGAAATGGCGAAGTTTGGCTCGCCCGAGCAGCTCGCTGCGCAGATAATGCAGGAAAACGGCTGGCAGCCCGCGCCAGATATGAGCGCGATGTTCCCGAATATGCAGCCGAAGCCGCGCAGGGGCATGACTACGGGCAGGGCGATAGCGCTGGTGCTCACCTCGCCTTTTTGGCTTACGGTATATGTTCTTATCGCCTGCCTTTTCATCACGGTAGTTTCGGTCTATATAACTTTCCCCGCAACAGCGATAGGCGGACTTGTCGCCTGCGCACTTACGGCGGGCGAATATGCGCCACTAACAGTTGCACTGCTCACACTTGCAGCGGCATGCGCCGGCTTGACTATGCTGCTTTACCGCCCGCTTAAATACGCGCTGAAAGGCTGCGTTCAGCTCACTTTGATATTCAGCCGCTTCATTTTCGGCATGGAGCAGAAGAGATCCACCATTGCTCTGAAAAAGCCCGTCAACCGCGTGGTGCTTGTAACAGGCGCGGTGATGACGGTGATCGGAGCGGCGGTATGCGGCGTTTGCATTGTAAAGCATATCAATAAGATAGATTATGCAAAAGCGCTCGGCATGACCGACCGCACATATGAGCTTTCGGGCGATATTACCGAGCTTACGGCCGACCTCGACGGTGCGGCGGTGCTCAGCGTAAAGCCCTCCGACGGCGATACGGCAAAGCTGGAATGTAAATACATTATTGAAAAAGACATGAAGATAACCGACGGCTCGGCAGCCGAGATAAAGTATGACGCGAAGAGCAACAGGATAACGCGCTACGGCATAAATTTCGGAACTATCTCTTACCCCGCCGCTGAGATCACACTCTATCTGCCGCAAAAGGCTTACGATAAGCTTACGCTCGATTCCACGTTCGGCGATATTTCGCTGAAAGATATTTCGGTCACCGAACTGAATATCGCTGCCGATGCGGGCGGCGTGAAGCTGGATAACGTGCTGGCAAAGAACGCTTCGATGGATATTGATTACGGCGATGTTGATATGAACGGCTGCAAGTTCGATTCTTTCACGATAGATTCTGCAAGCGGCGATCTCGACATGAACGGCTGCGAGGTCGGAAAGACCGTCAGCATCAATATGGATTACGGCGATATGGAGCTGGAAAACGTTACCGCGGGCAGCCTCAGCGCAAAAATGAGCGCGGGAGATCTCGAGTTCAAGGGCGTTATAACAGGCGCGGCGGACGCTGACAGCGTTATAAACTGCGAATACGGCGACGTGGATATGCAGCTCGGCGGAAGTAATTATACGATAGCCGCTTTCACCGACCTCGGCGAAGTCACCATAAACGGCGAGTCCCCCGCGTACAACGACCTTAAAGGCAGCGTGGTACTGCGTATAGAGAACAGCTGCGGCGATGTAAATGTAGATACAGACTGATACAAAAAGAAAAAGTCAGACAGACATACAAAACGGATATTAAATGGGGAAAAAGCGCACATTTTGTGAACATTATATTTTCAGTATGTTATCATACAGTTATCACATAAGGGCTGTATTATATATACATAAGGTTACAGGGCACCTGATCCGGACATAAAAAGAGCAGAGGTTCACATATGTTCAGTGATGTAAAGACCCGACCACATATTATTTTTCTCCATCATATTTACTGTAAAGGCAGAGAGAGCTTTTAAGATCCCTACATCTTTAAGCTCTCTTTGCTTTTATCTAATCTTTTTTGTGCAATAAAAATGCCACGCGTACTTTCGGCGTACACGTGGCATTTTCTGTATGTAAATTACAATACTTTCGAGAGAAAGTCGCGCAGGCGGGGATTGCGCGGGTTTGAGAAAAATTCGTCGGGGCGGTTTTGCTCCAGTATATTTCCGTCCGCCATGAACATCACGCGTGAGGCTACCTCGCGCGCAAAGCCCATCTCGTGGGTAACTACCACCATCGTCATTCCGTCGTCCGCAAGCTTTTTCATAAGCTCGAGCACTTCGCCTACCATCTCGGGGTCTAGGGCGGAGGTCGGCTCGTCGAAAAGCATAACTTCTGGATTCATCGCGAGGGCGCGGGCTATCGCTATACGCTGCTTCTGACCGCCGGAAAGGCGCGAGGGGTACTCGTCGGCCTTGTCGGGCAGACCTACCTGCTCAAGCAGCTCTTCGGCGCGCGCGTTCGCTTCATCGGCTGTCATAAGTCCCAGCTTTACGGGCGCGAGCGTGATGTTTTTGCGTATGGTGAGGTGAGGGAAGAGGTTGAAGTGCTGGAAAACCATGCCCATTCTCTGGCGCAGGCGGTTCATTTCAGACTCGCTGATGCGGGTGATGTCTGTACCCTCAAAGAATATCTCGCCGGAGGTGGGGTGCTCCATAAGGTTCAGGCAGCGCAGGAAGGTAGATTTTCCCGAGCCGGAAGGGCCTACTATTACTACCTTTTCGCCCTTATCTATCGTTTCGTTGATGTTTTTGAGAACTTCTACATCGCCGAATGATTTGCAGAGGTTTTTAACGTCTATCACTTTGCGAGAGCCTCCTTTCAAGCTTGCTTACAAGGTGGGTCAGCAGCATTACCATAAGCAGGTAGATCACCGCGACAGTTATCAGCGGCATGAAAGCCGAGAAAGTCTGCGAGCGGATAATGTCGCCGCCCTTTGTGAGGTCCTGTATGGCTATGTAGCCCGCTACCGAGGTTTCTTTCAGCAGTACTATGCACTCGTTTGCGAGCGCGGGGAGCACTGTTTTGAAAGCCTGCGGCAACACTATCGAGATCATAGTTTCGCGGTAGCTGAGTCCTAAGCTTCTGCCTGCTTCAAACTGGCCGTTGTCTATCGACATTATGCCCGAGCGGACTATCTCAGCCACATAAGCGCCCGAGTTTATGCCGAAAGCCAATATAGCTACTACCAGCTTGCTGATATTCACGCTGCTGAAAATAACGAAGTAGGTTATCAGCAGCTGTACTACCATAGGCGTACCGCGGATAACAGTAAGGTATACTCTGCAAATGAAATTCAGTATCTTCATCTTGCCCGTGCGCTCGTAGGTAGAGCGAATTATCGCTACCACAAAGCCCAGCACCGCGCCTATCATCACGGCGAAAAGCGTGATGAGCAGGGTGGTCTTTAAGCCGTTGGTGAGGTATTTCCAGCGGTCTTGTTCAATAAAATTCTGCTTGAAAGCGTCTATCAGTCCGTTCAATCCTGCACGTCCTCTCTTAAAATAATTCGGCTGCCGCTGATTTTGCCGACAGCCGAACTTTAGTTATTTCTTTCTAACGATTATTACCTGAGTAGAGGTAGCGTATCCGTCGGAGAAGAGCACGTTCTTCTCGCGGTCGGGGGTAACGGTCATTCCCGCAACGCCTACGTCAGCCTTGCCCGACTGTACCGCAGAGATTATGGAGTCGAAAGCCATATCGTCGATCTGAAGCTCATAACCCAGCTTGTCGCAAACTGCCTGCATCATATCAGCGTCAAGACCTACTATCTTGTCGCCCTCTTTGTACTCGTAGGGAGGGAACTCCGCGTTGGTAGCCATTATGAGCTTGCCCTTGCTGCGGTCTACTCCGTCGGGCGAGGTGTACTGGTTCTTGCCCTTGGTTTCTCCCTGATAGTTGCTCTTTATTTTGTCGAGAGTGCCTTCGTCTTTCAGCTCTTTCAGAGCGCCGTTTATCTCGGTCTGGAGGTCTTTGTTATCCAGCTTCATTGCGATAGCGTATTCCTCGTCGGCGAAGGGGTCGTCGAGTATCTTGAGGTCATCGTTTTTGTCAACGAATTCCTTGGCAGGCTCAGAGTCGATGATAACTGCGTCGATCTTGCCCTGTTTCAGCGCCTGAACTGCGTCAGCGCCCTTGCTGTATTTTTCTACCTTAGCGTCCTTAACGTCGCTGGCGTAGGTGTCGCCCGTAGTGCCTAGCTGCACGCCTATTGTCTTTCCCTCGAGGTCGTCGGCGCTGAAAACTGTGTTGTCGGGCACGCCGCAGCTTGTGAGCATTGCTGCGCAGAGTGCTGCTGAGATAAGCCCTGCTGTAAATTTCTTCATGATTTGAACATATCCTTTCATTGAAGGCAATATCGCGGTATTGCCTTTGTTATAAGCTTTATTATACCGCACATTACTCGGTTTTGCAAGCTTTTTTATCTGCAAATTGGTATATAATTTATGAATTTTTTAAAAGTTGACGGGTTTTACGCTCCAGATATTCTCAGCGTAGTCCTTGATAGTTCTGTCGGAGGAGAACTTTCCTGCGTGGGCGATGTTCAGCCAGCATTTGCGGGCGAAAGCAAGCTCTTCCTTGTAGTCGGCGTTTGCTTTCAGCTTCGCTTCAACATAGCTGTTGAGGTCGCCGAGAACGTAGTAGTGGTCGGGAACGTGCCAGCTCGCGCCGTCGGTGAGCGCCTTGTAAAGCTCCTTGAAAGATCCCTCCTCGTTTGAGGGCACGCCGCCGTCGCTGAAAGTGCCGTCTATCAGCTTGTCGAGCACGCGGCGTATCTTTTCGTCGGCGTAAGCCACCTTGCGGGGGTCGTACTCGGGCATTATCTTCTCCAGCTCTTCAACTCTCGCGCCGAAGATGTAGTTGTTCTCCTCGCCCGCTTCTTCCGCTATCTCGATGTTCGCGCCGTCGTATGTGCCGAGGGTGACCGCGCCGTTGAGCATCATTTTCATGTTGCCGGTGCCCGAAGCCTCAGTGCCCGCGGTGGAGATCTGCTCGGAAATATCGCTGCCCGCTACCAGCTTTTCGGCGTAGGAAACGTTGTAGTTCTGTACGAATACCACTTTCAGCAGTCCGTTCACTTCGGGGTCGGCGTCTACCATATCGGCTATCTCGTTTATCAGCTTGATTATCGCCTTAGCGCGTCGGTAGCCGGGTGCAGATTTCGCGCCGAAGATGTATGTGGTAGGCGTGAAGTCCTTTATGCTTCCATCTTTTATACCATAATAAATATACAGTATCGAGAGCGCGTTGAGAAGCTGGCGCTTGTACTCGTGCAGACGCTTTATCTGCGTATCGAATATAGTGTTCGGGTCGATGTCCTTGCCGTCCTGCATTTTTACATATTCTGCAAGCTGACGCTTTTTCTCTTTCTTTATGCCGATAAATTCGCGCAGTACGCTTTCGTCGTCGGCATATTTCGCCAGACCCTCAAGCTTCGAGAGGTCTTTTACCCATTCCTCGCTGCCCAGCAGACGTGTTATCAGCGCGGAAAGTTCGCTGTTGCAAAGGCGCAGCCAGCGGCGCTGAGTTATGCCGTTCGTTTCGTTGAGGAAGCGCTCGGGGTACAGCGTGTACCAGTCTTTCAGCGTTTCGCTCTTTAGTATCTCGGTGTGTATAGCGGCAACGCCGTTGGTGTGAGAGGATACATATACAGCCATATTAGCCATTTTAAGCTGTCCGCCGCCGATCATAGCCAGTTCGTCGATCTTCTTGCGGTCAAATCCTTCTTTGTTCAGCGCGTACATCTCAGCTCTGAAGTTTTCCGAGATCATCAGGCATATCTCGTAAACGCGCGGCAGCAGTTTTTCTACTATCGAGCAGTCCCACTTCTCCAGCGCTTCCTGCATTATGGTGTGGTTGGTGTAATTGAATGTGCGCCTTGCTATGTCGATGGCTTTTGCAAAATCGCAGCCCTCTTCGTCGATGAGTATGCGTATCAGCTCGGGGATAGAGATGACTGGGTGGGTGTCGTTTAGCTGTATCTGCACCATATCGGGCAGGGTGTCTACGCTGCCGAAGCGCGCCTTGTGCTTTTTCACGATGTCTGCGAGCGAAGCCGCCGAGAAGAAATATTCCTGACGCAGGCGCAGTATCTTGCCCTCGGTGAAATTGTCGTTCGGGTAAAGCACGCGCGAGATGTCCTCAGCCGCGTTTTTAGCAGCAGAAGCGCCCGCGAAATCGCCGTCGTTGAATGCGGCAAAGTCAAATTCCTGCGCGGCTTCCGCCTGCCAAAGGCGCAGAGTACCGATGTTTTTGGTGTCGTAGCCGATCACGGGCATATCGTAAGGCACGGCGTTTACTGTCATATCGGCGTAGCGCACCTGT
>OHAQ01002291.1_pt1 | contig 14084 bp, 10 predicted proteins | sample 1577111 | NCBI WGS metagenome assembly OHAQ01 (sample SAMEA3541549, study PRJEB24748) | human gut metagenome | biome: human gut; feature: human-associated habitat; material: faeces | place: China | collected 2012 | reverse complement strand
GTTGCTGCCCGGTCATGGGCGATCACGGCAGGTTTGCCCTCATCAGTCCGCTTCGCGGACAGCTTCCCCCTCAGGGGAAGCCTTTTCTCAGCCGAACAGATCCTCGTCGTCGCAGAGCTTGACGTAGCCGGCGCTCTTGACGGGGAAGGCGTAGGTCTCCTCCCCGTCGGTCAGGGTCACATTGCCGTCGGCATCCAGCCCCTGCAGGATGCCCGCATAGTCGCGGCGGCCCTGCTCGTCGGGGCGGATCAGATGCGCCGCGCACTTCTGGCCCTTGAGCTGCTCGTAGTGCTCGGGGCGGGTCAGGCGGCGGCCCAGGCCCGGGCTGCCGACCTCGAGGTAGTAGCTCTGTTCAATGGGGTCTGCCTCGTCCAGCAGCGGATCAATGGCGCGGGAGACAGCCTCGCAGGTGTCGGTGTCCAGCGGCTCATCGCGGTCGATCAGCACGCGCAGGAACCAGTCCGGGCCTTCCTTTTCAAAGCGGACATCCCACAGGCGAAGGCCCATGCCTTCGACAACGGGACGTGCCAGGGCTTCGACCGTTTTGACGGCGCCGCCGCTGTTTTGCTGTTTTGCCATGAAATTTGCTCCCATCATAAAAAGAAAGCGGACCTTGCGGCCCACTTTCCAATAAAACTATAGCGTACTACTAGAATATAGCATACTCTTGCGGATTATGCAAGCTTTTTCGTGAAAAATCCTCTTCTCACAGCACCCAGACGCCATCGCGGAACAGCTCCACGGTGCGGTCTTTATTACTCTGGCGTTGTTATACCGCCTGGTAATGTGGTTGATGGCGCACAGTGAAAAACTGGAAGATCTTCTGGAAGGCAAGCCGGTTGTCATTATTGAAGATGGCGAGCTGGCCTGGTCGAAACTCAATAACTCCAACATGACGGAATTTGAGTTCTTTATGGAGCTACGATTGCGCGGTGTAGAGCAGTTGGGGCAGGTACGTCTGGCGATTCTCGAAACCAACGGGCAAATCAGTGTTTATTTCTTTGAAGATGACAAGGTGAAACCGGGATTACTTATTTTACCCAGTGACTGTACTCAGCGTTACAAAGTGGTGCCGGAGTCGGCGGACTATGCCTGCATCCGTTGCAGTGAAATCATTCATATGAACGCGGGGGAAAAACAATTATGTCCGCGCTGTGCAAATCCAGAATGGACGAAGGCAAGTCGGGCTAAACGGGTGACCTGACAGCCAAAACATCGGTTTTTTGAAAATAATCCGAGAGATTCTTTTGTGTGACGCGTGCCTCATTTTTGCCCTCAACGGTTTTACTCATTGCGATGCGTGTCACTGAATGATAAAACCGATAGCCACAGGAATAATGTATTGCCTGTGGTCGCAATTGATTGACCGCGGGTTAATGGCAACGCAACGTGGTGAGGGGAAATGGCTCAAATCTTCAATTTTAGTTCTGGTCCGGCAATGCTACCGGCAGAGGTGCTTAAACAGGCTCAACAGGAACTGCGCGACTGGAACGGTCTTGGTACGTCGGTGATGGAAGTGAGTCACCGTGGCAAAGAGTTCATTCAGGTTGCAGAGGAAGCCGAGAAGGATTTTCGCGATCTTCTTAACGTCCCCTCCAACTACAAGGTATTGTTCTGCCATGGCGGTGGTCGCGGTCAATTTGCTGCTGTACCGCTGAATATTCTTGGTGATAAAACCACTGCAGATTATGTTGATGCGGGTTACTGGGCAGCAAGTGCTATCAAAGAAGCGAAAAAATACTGCACACCAAATGTGTTTGATGCGAAAGTGACCGTTGATGGTCTTCGCGCAGTTAAGCCAATGAGTGAATGGCAACTCTCTGATAATGCTGCTTATATGCATTACTGCCCGAACGAAACCATTGACGGTATCGCTATCGATGAAACACCAGACTTCGGTAAAGACGTGGTGGTCGCCGCTGACTTCTCTTCAACCATTCTTTCCCGTCCGATTGATGTCAGCCGTTATGGTGTAATTTACGCTGGCGCGCAGAAAAATATCGGCCCGGCTGGCCTGACAATCGTCATCGTTCGTGAAGATTTGCTGGGCAAAGCGAATATCGCCTGCCCATCGATTCTGGATTACTCCATCCTCAACGATAACGATTCCATGTTCAACACGCCGCCGACATTTGCCTGGTACTTATCTGGCCTGGTCTTCAAATGGCTGAAAGCGAACGGCGGTGTGGCTGCAATGGATAAGATCAATCAGCAAAAAGCAGAACTGCTGTATGGGGTGATTGATAACAGCGATTTCTACCGCAATGATGTGGCGAAAGCTAACCGTTCGCGGATGAACGTGCCGTTCCAGTTGGCGGATAGCGCGCTTGATAAATTGTTCCTCGAAGAGTCTTTCGCTGCGGGCTTACATGCGCTGAAAGGTCACCGAGTGGTCGGCGGAATGCGTGCGTCTATTTATAACGCCATGCCGCTGGAAGGTGTTAAAGCACTGACAGACTTCATGGTTGAGTTCGAACGTCGTCACGGCTAATGTCGAAATTTTGCATAATCCCCACAGCCAGCCTGTGGGGTTTTTATTTCTGTTGTAGAGAGTTGAGTTCATGGAATCCCTAACGTTACAACCCATCGCTCGTGTCGATGGCACTATTAATCTGCCCGGTTCCAAGAGCGTTTCTAACCGCGCTTTATTGCTGGCGGCATTAGCACACGGCAAAACAGTATTAACCAATCTGCTGGATAGCGATGACGTGCGCCATATGCTGAATGCATTAACAGCGTTAGGGGTAAGCTATACGCTTTCAGCCGATCGTACGCGTTGCGAAATTATCGGTAACGGTGGTCCATTACACGCAGAAAGTGCCCGGGAGTTGTTCCTCGGTAACGCCGGAACGGCAATGCGTCCGCTGGCGGCAGCACTTTGCCTGGGTAGCAATGATATTGTACTGACCGGTGAACCGCGAATGAAAGAACGCCCGATTGGTCATCTGGTGGATGCGCTGCGCCAGGGCGGGGCGAAGATCACTTACCTGGAACAAGAAAATTATCCGCCATTGCGTTTACAGGGCGGCTTTACTGGCGGCAACGTTGATGTTGATGGCTCCGTTTCCAGCCAGTTCCTCACCGCACTGTTAATGACTGCGCCTCTTGCGCCGGAAGATACGGTGATTCGTATTAAAGGCGATCTGGTTTCTAAACCTTATATCGATATCACCCTCAATCTGATGAAGACGTTTGGTGTTGAAATTGAAAATCAGCACTATCAACAATTTGTCGTAAAAGGGGGGCAGTCTTACCAGTCTCCGGGCACTTATTTGGTTGAAGGCGATGCATCTTCGGCTTCTTATTTCCTGGCAGCAGCAGCAATCAGAGGCGGCACTGTAAAAGTGACCGGCATTGGACGCAACAGTATGCAGGGTGATATTCGCTTTGCTGATGTTCTGGAAAAAATGGGCGCGACCATTTGCTGGGGCGATGATTATATTTCCTGCACGCGTGGTGAACTGAACGCCATTGATATGGATATGAACCATATTCCCGATGCGGCGATGACCATTGCCACCGCGGCGTTATTTGCAAAAGGCACCACCACGCTGCGCAATATCTATAACTGGCGTGTTAAAGAGACCGATCGCCTGTTTGCGATGGCAACAGAACTGCGTAAAGTCGGTGCGGAAGTCGAAGAGGGGCATGATTTCATTCGCATTACGCCACCGGAAAAACTGAAATTTGCTGAGATCGCCACTTATAATGATCACCGGATGGCGATGTGTTTCTCGCTGGTCGCATTATCAGATACGCCTGTGACGATTCTTGATCCAAAATGTACCGCTAAAACTTTTCCAGACTATTTCGAGCAATTGGCGCGGATAAGTCAACCCGGCTGAATGAATAACGGGCGATAACATAGACAATCCTTTCTTTTCAAAGACGTCGGCACATTGCCGGCGTTTTTTTTCGGACCTTGTGGGGTATTTTTATTAATGGTAGCGTTAATTATCAATGTAACTTGTTGATACATAATGTTTATATATAATTAATCAACGGATGATTCACATGAAGAATACTAAATTATTGCTGGCGATTGCGACCTCTGCAGCCTTACTGACAGGATGTCAGAATACGCACGGTATTAATACCGATTTGGCTATCAGCTCAGGTCTGAATGCTTATAAAGCCGCAACATTAAGCGATGCTGATGCTAAAGCAATCGCCAATCAGGGCTGTGTCGAAATGGACAGCGGCAATAAAGTGGCAAGCAAATCCAGCAAGTACGGGAAACGTCTGGCAAAAATCGCCAAAGCATTGGGTAACAATATTAATGGCACGCCAGTCAACTATAAGGTTTATATGACCAGCGACGTCAACGCATGGGCGATGGCGAACGGTTGTGTTCGTGTCTACAGTGGCCTGATGGACATGATGAACGACAACGAAATTGAAGGCGTTCTGGGCCATGAACTGGGCCACGTCGCGTTGGGTCACTCGCTGGCTGAAATGAAAGCTTCTTATGCGATCGTGGCCGCACGCGATGCCATTTCAGCTACCAGCGGTGTGGCTTCCCAGCTTTCCCGTTCACAATTAGGTGATATCGCAGAAGGCGCTATCAATGCTAAATACTCCCGTGATAAAGAATCCGAAGCAGATGATTTCTCTTTTGATCTGTTGAAGAAACGTGGCATCAGTACCCAGGGGCTGGTTGGTAGCTTTGAAAAACTGGCCAGCCTGGATGGCGGTCGCACCCAGTCCATGTTTGATTCTCACCCACCATCAACAGAGCGTGCGCAACACATCCGTGATCGTATCGCCTCTGGTAAGTAAATCATTGTCATCTTTCGGGCTGGTCTTCTGCCAGCCCGCTATAATTGCGTAATAAATCCCCATCTGAATACAGACAAAACTGGTTTTTGCACACAACGTTAACGATTTGTGGCGTCGGCGCGTATAATGCGCGCGGTTATGTTAACGGTACGCCTGTTTTAAGGAGATAAAGATGACGGCAATTGCCCCGGTTATTACCATTGATGGCCCAAGCGGTGCAGGGAAAGGCACCTTGTGTAAGGCTATGGCGGAAGCGTTGCAATGGCATCTGCTGGATTCGGGTGCAATTTATCGCGTACTGGCACTAGCGGCATTACATCACCATGTTGATGTTGCATCGGAAGATGCGCTGGTGCCGCTGGCATCCCATCTGGATGTACGTTTTGTGTCAACCAACGGTAATCTGGAAGTGATCCTCGAAGGGGAAGATGTCAGCGGCGAAATTCGTACTCAGGAGGTGGCGAATGCTGCTTCACAAGTCGCGGCATTCCCACGCGTTCGTGAAGCATTATTGCGTCGCCAACGCGCGTTTCGCGAATTACCAGGCCTGATTGCCGATGGGCGCGACATGGGAACGGTGGTATTCCCTGATGCGCCAGTGAAAATTTTCCTTGACGCCTCCTCGGAAGAACGTGCGCATCGCCGCATGCTACAGTTGCAGGAGAAGGGCTTTAGTGTTAACTTTGAGCGCCTTTTGGCCGAGATCAAAGAACGCGACGACCGCGATCGTAACCGAGCGGTAGCGCCACTGGTTCCGGCAGCCGATGCTTTAGTGTTGGATTCCACCACCTTAAGCATTGAGCAAGTGATTGAAAAAGCGCTACAATACGCGCGCCAGAAATTGGCTCTCGCATAAGCGACCGAATTTGCAGTACCCCCGTTGCAATGGAATGACAGCGGGTATGTTAAACAACCCCATCCGGCATGGAGCCAGGTGGACGTTAAATATAAACCTGAAGATTAAACATGACTGAATCTTTTGCTCAACTCTTTGAAGAGTCCTTAAAAGAAATCGAAACCCGCCCGGGTTCTATCGTTCGTGGCGTTGTTGTTGCTATCGACAAAGACGTAGTACTGGTTGACGCTGGTCTGAAATCTGAGTCCGCCATCCCGGCTGAGCAGTTCAAAAACGCCCAGGGCGAGCTGGAAATCCAGGTAGGTGACGAAGTTGACGTTGCTCTGGACGCAGTAGAAGACGGCTTCGGTGAAACTCTGCTGTCCCGTGAGAAAGCTAAACGTCACGAAGCCTGGATCACGCTGGAAAAAGCTTACGAAGATGCTGAAACTGTTACCGGTGTTATCAACGGCAAAGTTAAGGGCGGCTTCACTGTTGAGCTGAACGGTATTCGTGCGTTCCTGCCAGGTTCTCTGGTAGACGTTCGCCCGGTGCGTGACACTCTGCACCTGGAAGGCAAAGAGCTTGAATTCAAAGTAATCAAGCTGGATCAGAAGCGCAACAACGTTGTTGTTTCTCGTCGTGCCGTTATCGAATCCGAAAACAGCGCAGAGCGCGATCAGCTGCTGGAAAACCTGCAGGAAGGCATGGAAGTTAAAGGTATCGTTAAGAACCTCACTGACTACGGTGCATTCGTTGATCTGGGCGGCGTTGACGGCCTGCTGCACATCACTGACATGGCCTGGAAACGCGTTAAGCATCCGAGCGAAATCGTCAACGTGGGCGACGAAATCACTGTTAAAGTGCTGAAGTTCGACCGCGAACGTACCCGTGTATCCCTGGGCCTGAAACAGCTGGGCGAAGATCCGTGGGTAGCTATCGCTAAACGTTATCCGGAAGGTACCAAACTGACCGGTCGCGTGACCAACCTGACCGACTACGGCTGCTTCGTTGAAATCGAAGAAGGCGTTGAAGGCCTGGTACACGTTTCCGAAATGGATTGGACCAACAAAAACATCCACCCGTCCAAAGTTGTTAACGTTGGCGATGTAGTGGAAGTTATGGTTCTGGATATCGACGAAGAACGTCGTCGTATCTCCCTGGGTCTGAAACAGTGCAAAGCTAACCCGTGGCAGCAGTTCGCGGAAACCCACAACAAGGGCGACCGTGTTGAAGGTAAAATCAAGTCTATCACTGACTTCGGTATCTTCATCGGCCTGGATGGCGGCATCGACGGCCTGGTTCACCTGTCTGACATCTCCTGGAACGTTGCAGGCGAAGAAGCAGTTCGTGAATACAAAAAAGGCGACGAAATCGCTGCAGTTGTTCTGCAGGTTGACGCAGAACGTGAACGTATCTCCCTGGGCGTTAAACAGCTCGCAGAAGATCCGTTCAACAACTGGGTTGCTCTGAACAAGAAAGGCGCTATCGTAACCGGTAAAGTAACTGCAGTTGACGCTAAAGGCGCAACCGTAGAACTGGCTGACGGCGTTGAAGGTTACCTGCGTGCTTCTGAAGCATCCCGTGACCGCGTTGAAGACGCTACCCTGGTTCTGAGCGTTGGCGACGAAGTTGAAGCTAAATTCACCGGCGTTGATCGTAAAAACCGCGCAATCAGCCTGTCTGTTCGTGCGAAAGACGAAGCTGACGAGAAAGATGCAATCGCAACTGTTAACAAACAGGAAGATGCAAACTTCTCCAACAACGCAATGGCTGAAGCTTTCAAAGCAGCTAAAGGCGAGTAATTCTCTGACTCTTCGGGATTTTTATTCCGAAGTTTGTTGAGTTTACTTGACAGATTGCAGGTTTCGTCCTGTAATCAAGCATTAAGGGCGGCTACGGCCGCCCTTAATCAATGCAGCAACAGCAGCCGCTTAATTTGCCTTTAAGGAACCGGAGGAATCATGACCAAGTCAGAATTGATAGAAAGACTTGCCACCCAGCAATCGCACATTCCCGCCAAGACGGTTGAAGATGCAGTAAAAGAGATGCTGGAGCATATGGCCTCGACTCTTGCGCAGGGCGAGCGTATTGAAATCCGCGGTTTCGGCAGTTTCTCTTTGCACTACCGCGCACCACGTACCGGACGTAATCCGAAGACTGGCGATAAAGTAGAACTGGAAGGAAAATACGTTCCTCACTTTAAACCAGGTAAAGAACTGCGCGATCGCGCCAATATTTACGGTTAAGTTTTTACTCAAACTTGAACGCGAGAAAAGCACCTGTCGGGTGCTTTTTTCATTTCTCTAATCTGGAACTGGAAGCTGCCTCGCAGAGTTTTGAGCAGTTTTCACCCTATCGTTAAATTCTTCTGAACGTGCCTCGGGGAACGCAAAACTCCCACCAGACAACCGTTCAACAAAGTTGCACACTTTCTATAAACAGGGAGGGTGCATGAAAATAACGACAGTCGGCGTATGCATAATTTGCGGAATTTTTCCGTTGCTGATTTTGCCCCAATTGCCAGGGACAGTAACCCTTGCGTTTCTGACTCTCTTCGCCTGTGTACTGGCATTTATCCCTGTTAAAACCGTCCGTTATATCGCGCTGACGTTGCTGTTTTTCGTTTGGGGCATATTAGCAGCAAAGCAAATTTTGTGGGCAGGAGAAACCTTAACTGGCGCGACGCAGGATGCAATTGTTGAGATCATTGCTACTGACGGCATGACCACTCATTACGGTCAAATTACTCATCTACAAGGTCGACGTATATTCCCTGCGCCAGGCCTCGTACTGTATGGCGAATATCTTCCGCAAGCGGTTTGTGCCGGACAAGTATGGTCAATGAAACTCAAAGTTCGTGCAGTTCATGGTCAACTTAATGATGGCGGCTTTGATAGCCAGCGTTATGCCATTGCCCAGCATCAACCGCTCACCGGCCGTTTTCTGCAGGCAAGTGTCATTGAACCGAATTGTAGCCTGCGTGCACAGTATCTGGCGTCACTACAAACAACGCTGCAACCCTATATGTGGAACGCGGTTATTCTTGGATTAGGTATGGGGGAACGGTTATCCGTCCCCAAAGAAATCAAAAATATCATGCGTGATACTGGAACGGCGCATTTAATGGCGATATCAGGATTGCACATCGCTTTTGCGGCGTTGCTGGCTGCAGGACTCATTCGCGGTGGGCAAGTTTTTCTGCCTGGGTGCTGGATCCACTGGCAAATGCCATTAATTGGTGGAATCTGCTGTGCTGCTTTTTATGCCTGGCTTACGGGAATGCAACCTCCTGCATTGCGTACCGTGGTGGCGCTTGCCATTTGGGGAATGCTTAAGTTAAGTGGACGACAATGGAGTGGCTGGGATGTATGGATATGTTGTCTGGCGGCAATTTTGCTGATGGATCCTGTTGCCATTCTCTCGCAAAGTTTATGGCTCTCTGCCGCTGCGGTCGCGGCACTGATTTTTTGGTATCAGTGGTTTCCCTGTCCGGAGTGGCAGCTGCCGCCGGTATTGCGCGCGGTTGTTTCCCTCATCCATCTGCAACTGGGAATCACCCTCCTGCTTATGCCCGTGCAAATTGTCATATTTCATGGCATTAGTCTGACCTCGTTTATTGCAAATCTTTTTGCAATTCCCCTGGTGACATTTATCACGGTTCCGTTGATTCTCGCCGCGATGGTTGTGCATTTAAGCGGGCCGTTTATTCTGGAACAAGGGTTATGGTTTCTTGCCGACCGGTCTTTGGCTTTACTTTTCTGGGGGTTAAAGAGTTTGCCGGAAGGGTGGATCAACATTGCTGAACGTTGGCAATGGCTAACATTTTCCCCATGGTTCTTACTGGTGGTATGGCGATTAAACGCCTGGCGAACGTTGCCAGCAATGTGTGTGGCTGTAGGCTTGCTGATGTGCTTGCCGCTGTGGCAAAAACCTCGACCTGACGAGTGGCAAGTGTACATGCTTGATGTCGGGCAAGGGCTGGCAATGGTCATTGCGCGAAACGGCAAAGCGATTCTCTATGACACGGGACTGGCCTGGCCCGAAGGGGATAGTGGGCAACAACTGATTATCCCCTGGCTCCACTGGCATAATCTTGAACCGGAAGGCGTTATTTTGAGTCATGAACATCTGGATCACCGGGGAGGGCTGGACTCAATATTGCACACATGGCCGATGTTATGGATCCGAAGTCCGTTAAACTGGGAACATCATCAGCCCTGTGTGCGTGGCGAAGCGTGGCAATGGCAAGGATTGCGTTTCAGCGCGCACTGGCCTTTACAAGGTAGCAACGATAAAGGAAATAACCATTCCTGTGTGGTTAAGATTGATGACGGGACGAATAGCATTCTTCTAACCGGTGATATTGAAGCCCCCGCTGAACAAAAGATGCTAAGCCGTTACTGGCAGCAAATGCAGGCAACATTACTTCAGGTACCTCACCATGGCAGTAATACCTCATCATCGTTGCCATTAATTCAGCGAGTGAATGGAAAAGTGGCACTCGCATCGGCATCGCGCTATAACGCATGGCGACTGCCCTCAAGCAAAGTTAAACATCGCTATCAACAACAGGGCTATAAGTGGCTTGATACTCCACATCAGGGTCAAATAACGGTCAATTTTTCAGCGCAAGGCTGGCGGATTAGCAGCCTCAGAGAGCAAATTTTACCTCGTTGGTATCATCAGTGGTTTGGCGTGCCAGTGGATAACGGGTAGAATATGCGGCTATTTCAACAAATGCTGGTTTTTTGAATGCATAACGACAAAGATCTCTCTACGTGGCAGACGTTCCGCCGACTGTGGCCAACCATTGCGCCTTTTAAAGCGGGTCTGATCGTGGCGGGCGTAGCGTTAATCCTCAACGCAGCCAGCGATACCTTCATGTTATCGCTCCTTAAGCCACTTCTTGATGATGGCTTTGGTAAAACAGATCGCTCCGTGCTGATGTGGATGCCGCTGGTGGTGATCGGGCTGATGATTTTACGTGGTATCACCAGCTATATCTCCAGCTACTGTATCTCCTGGGTATCAGGAAAGGTGGTAATGACTATGCGTCGCCGCCTGTTTGGTCACATGATGGGAATGCCGGTTTCATTCTTTGACAAACAGTCAACGGGTACGCTGTTGTCACGTATCACCTACGATTCCGAACAGGTCGCTTCTTCTTCTTCCGGCGCACTGATTACTGTTGTGCGTGAAGGTGCGTCGATCATCGGCCTGTTCATCATGATGTTCTATTACAGTTGGCAACTGTCGATCATTTTGATTGTGCTGGCACCGATTGTTTCGATTGCGATTCGCGTTGTATCGAAGCGTTTTCGCAACATCAGTAAAAACATGCAGAACACCATGGGGCAGGTGACCACCAGCGCCGAACAAATGCTGAAAGGCCATAAAGAAGTATTGATTTTCGGTGGTCAGGAAGTGGAAACGAAACGCTTCGATAAAGTCAGCAACCGAATGCGTCTTCAGGGGATGAAAATGGTTTCAGCCTCTTCCATCTCTGATCCGATCATTCAGCTGATCGCCTCTTTGGCGCTGGCGTTTGTTCTGTATGCGGCAAGCTTCCCAAGTGTCATGGATAGCCTGACTGCCGGTACGATTACCGTTGTTTTCTCTTCAATGATTGCACTTATGCGTCCGCTGAAATCGCTGACCAACGTTAACGCCCAGTTCCAGCGCGGTATGGCGGCTTGTCAGACGCTGTTTACCATTCTGGACAGTGAGCAGGAGAAAGACGAAGGTAAGCGCGTGATCGAGCGTGCGACTGGCGACGTGGAGTTTCGCAATGTCACCTTTACTTATCCGGGACGTGATGTGCCCGCATTGCGTAACATCAACCTGAAAATTCCGGCAGGGAAGACGGTTGCTCTGGTTGGACGATCTGGTTCAGGTAAATCAACCATCGCCAGCCTAATCACACGTTTTTACGATATTGATGAAGGCGAAATCCTGATGGATGGTCACGATCTGCGCGAGTATACCCTGGCGTCGTTACGTAACCAGGTTGCTCTGGTGTCGCAGAATGTCCATCTGTTTAACGATACGGTTGCCAACAACATTGCTTACGCGAGGACTGAACAGTACAGCCGTGAGCAAATTGAAGAAGCTGCGCGTATGGCCTACGCCATGGACTTCATCAATAAGATGGATAACGGTCTCGATACAGTCATTGGTGAAAACGGCGTGTTGCTCTCTGGCGGTCAGCGTCAGCGTATTGCTATCGCTCGAGCCTTGTTGCGTGATAGCCCGATACTGATTCTGGACGAAGCTACCTCGGCGTTGGATACCGAATCCGAACGTGCGATTCAGGCGGCACTGGATGAGTTGCAGAAAAACCGTACCTCTCTGGTGATTGCCCACCGCTTGTCTACCATTGAAAAGGCAGACGAAATCGTGGTTGTCGAGGATGGTGTCATTGTGGAACGCGGTACGCATAACGATTTGCTTGAGCACCGTGGCGTTTACGCGCAACTTCACAAAATGCAGTTTGGCCAATGATCGAAAAAATCTGGTCTGGTGAATCCCCTTTATGGCGGCTATTGCTGCCACTCTCCTGGTTGTATGGCCTGGTGAGTGGCGCGATCCGTCTTTGCTATAAACTAAAACTGAAGCGCGCCTGGCGTGCCCCCATACCGGTTGTCGTGGTTGGTAATCTCACCGCAGGCGGCAACGGAAAAACCCCGGTCGTTGTCTGGCTGGTGGAACAGCTGCAACAGCGCGGTATTCGCGTGGGGGTTGTATCGCGGGGATATGGTGGTAAGGCTGAATCTTATCCGCTGTTATTGTCGGCAGATACCACCACAGCACAGGCGGGTGATGAACCTGTGTTGATTTATCAACGCACTGGCGCACCTGTTGCGGTTTCTCCCGTGCGTTCTGACGCGGTAAAAGCCATTCTGGCGCAACACCCTGATGTGCAGATCATCGTAACCGACGATGGTTTACAGCATTATCGTCTGGCGCGTGATGTGGAAATTGTCGTTATTGATGGTGTGCGTCGCTTTGGCAATGGCTGGTGGTTGCCGGCGGGGCCAATGCGTGAGCGAGCGGGGCGCTTAAAGTCGGTTGATGCGGTAATCGTCAACGGCGGTGTCCCCCGCAGCGGTGAAATCCCCATGCATCTGCTGCCGGGTCAGGCGGTGAATTTACGTACCGGTACGCGTTGTGACGTTGCTCAGCTTGAACATGTGGTGACGATTGCGGGGATTGGGCATCCGCCGCGCTTTTTTGCCACGCTGAAGATGTGCGGCGTACAACCGGAAAAATGTGTACCGCTGGCCGATCATCAGTCTTTGAATCATGCGGATGTCAGCGCGTTGGTAAGCGCCGGACAAACGCTGGTAATGACTGAAAAAGATGCGGTGAAATGCCGGGCCTTTGCAGAAGAAAATTGGTGGTATTTGCCTGTAGACGCACAGCTTTCAGGTGATGAACCAGCGAAACTGCTTGCGCAACTAACCTCGCTGGCTTCTGGCCACTAGTTACGCCGCGGCAGCGTTCGATTGATGGAGTCATGAATGTCGCTGCCGCACCTCTCCCTTGCTGATGCGCGTAATCTTCACCTTGCCGCGCAAGGCCTGTTAAACAAACCCCGCCGTCGAGCGTCGTTGGAGGATATTCCGGCAACGATCTCCCGCATGTCCTTGCTGCAAATCGATACCATCAATATTGTTGCCCGTAGTCCATATCTGGTGCTTTTCAGTCGTCTGGGAAATTATCCTGCCCAGTGGCTGGATGAGTCTCTGGCGCGTGGCGAATTAATGGAATACTGGGCGCATGAAGCCTGCTTTATGCCGCGTAGCGATTTTCGTCTTATTCGCCACCGCATGCTGGCACCTGAAAAAATGGGCTGGAAATATAAAGACGCCTGGATGCAGGAACATGCGGCGGAAATTGCACAGTTAATTCAGCATATTCATGATAAGGGGCCAGTACGTTCAGCCGATTTTGAGCATCCTCGTAAAGGGGCGAGCGGCTGGTGGGAGTGGAAGCCGCATAAACGACATCTGGAAGGTTTATTTACTGCCGGAAAGGTGATGGTGATTGAACGGCGCAACTTCCAGCGCGTTTATGATTTAACTCACCGTGTCATGCCTGAGTGGGATGATGAGCGCGATCTCGTTTCGCAAGCAGAAGCAGAAATCATCATGCTGGATAACAGTGCGCGTAGCCTGGGAATATTTCGCGAACAGTGGCTGGCAGATTACTACCGGCTAAAACGTCCGGCACTGGCGGCGTGGCGTGAAGCGAGGGCTGAACAGCAGCAAATCATTGCTGTGCATGTTGAAAAATTGGGCAATCTTTGGCTGCATGCTGATTTGCTGCCGCTACTCGAGCGTGCGCTCGCCGGAAAGCTCACTGCAACGCACAGCGCGGTACTTTCGCCTTTTGATCCTGTTGTCTGGGATCGCAAACGCGCAGAGCAGCTTTTTGATTTTAGCTACCGGCTGGAGTGCTATACCCC
>OHAQ01002283.1_pt1 | contig 14106 bp, 9 predicted proteins | sample 1577111 | NCBI WGS metagenome assembly OHAQ01 (sample SAMEA3541549, study PRJEB24748) | human gut metagenome | biome: human gut; feature: human-associated habitat; material: faeces | place: China | collected 2012 | reverse complement strand
CCATCATGCGTCCTCTCTTTTTGGAATATCCGGCGGATATGGAAACGTTCTCTACCGATGGGCAGTTCTTGTTCGGACAAGAGCTGCTGGTAGCTCCGGTGGTGAAGAAGGGGGCACGTACGAAGAATGTCTATCTGCCCGAAGGCACTTGGATTGACTACAACAATAAACAAACAGTCTATACCGGAGAACAGTGGACTACCGTGGAAGCTCCCTTGTCGTGCATCCCGATGTTTGTAAAGCAGGGTTCCATCATCCCCACCATGCCGGTGATGAACTACACGCATGAGAAACCGGTCTATCCGCTGATCTTTGAAGTATTTCCGGCACCAAAAGGAGAGGAGGCCTCGTTCACTTTGTACGAAGATGAGGGAGAAGACCTCGGCTATCAACGGGATGAGTTTGCCAAAACTCCCGTTCGCTTCCGGACGGAGGAGGGTGGTTATCTTCTTTCGGTTGGTGCCCGTGAAGGAAAAGGGTATGCAGTGCCCGCTCCCCGAAACTTTATTTTCCGTATGTATCTGAAGACGGCTCCCAAAGGAGTTACCGTGCAAGGCAAGAAAGTAAAGAAGGTGAAGCCGGAACGTCTGGAAGAGAATCCGGACGATGACACTGAAAGTATGGTGTGGAGTTGGGATAAGGCGACCGGTATTTGCAGCCTTCGTATGCCGGACCGAGGGGAAGAAAGTCGGATTTCCCTGCGTTTATGACTTGAACTCAACGCCTACATAAAGATATAAATTTGAAGAATTGCTGTCATCTGTCACTAAACCTGTGACAATAGTCTGATAATTAAATCATAAGACCGTGACAGCAACCTGTGACAGCAGCGTGACGGAAAGATTTGCCGTCACGCTGTCATTCATTTCAGCTATTAATAAGCCGAGTTTGTTTTAAGGAATGAAACTACAGTTCCCATTGCTTGAAACTTTGGTTCCCATTACTTGAAACTCTAGTTTCATACGCTTGGAACTTTTGGTTTCAAGCCTTTGGAACTACAGTTTCTCACTGATGAAACTCTGGTTTCAAGCAGTGAAACTAATTAAGAAATCAATTGATGAACTCGTAATCCGTCAGTTGATATCTTTTTTGCTTGTATTCTTTTGTCCTTTTCAGTTTTACCTTTCCTTTGGCAGCTTCCAGCGTTACTTCGTTGAATTGTCCTTTTTGGAAATCGTAACTTATACCGTCATCTTCGAGAAGGAGGAACGTTGCCGAAGGAGCGCCGTATACTTTGCAATGCAGATCGAATACGGTTTGAGCATCTACATAGGGGACAGGTGCGGCCAATGGCAATAACGTTCCCTGGCGGACGTAGAGTGGCAACTGATCTAATTCCGTCGTAATCTCATATTCACGGTTGCCTTCATATTTCTCATTGGTATTGAAGTTGTACCATGTTCCTTCGGGGAAGTAGACCGTTCTCGTTTTCTTGTTCTGGTATAAAGGGGCAGCCATCAATCCGTCTCCCATCATATACTGGTCACTGATAGTGCGCAAACGTTCATCTTTGGGATAATCCATCAATAACGGACGGAAAGGAGGTACACCTTCTTTATAATATGTATAAAAAGCACTGTACAGATAAGGAATCAGCTGCATACGCAGATTAATCAGTGTGCGGGCATATTCTTCATACCTCTTTGCTTCCGGCAGGAACTCGCCACGTTCGTTCTTTCCACGGTCGAATTGCAGCCACGGAGCGTATTGCAGATACCACGCATTGACCATAGCCTGCGGAGAAAGAATCACCGTTTGCAGACGATGGAAGAAATCTTCGGCAGAATGTGCCTCACGCACTTCGGGACACCACAACAGTCCTCCGAATGCCGAGTTGCAAAGTGCCTGAATGTACTCTTTGGGATCGTATGTATCACTATAAAGTACGGCGTTGCGTGAAGACATGAACATACCGGACGACCGGTAATCCTGATAGGTGCGGGTATTCTTTTCACGATAGATACTGTCCATCGCATTCACATAGAGGGAACCGAATACCTGGTGCATCTTTTCTCCGTCGATGCCCGAAGGGAACTGTGCCATATCCGGGAAGCACCATGTGGCGGAAGCAAAAGATATGTTCGAGTTGTCACATTCGTCCAGTTTGAAGCCGGAGATGCCTTCTTCTATCAGTGTGCGGTGGTAATCGGTAAATATTTTGTGTGCTTCCGGCTGGATGAAGTCCGGTACCAGTCCGTTCCATACAAGGAAATCGCCTGAGTAGGGCTCCAGCGCCTTCCGGATGGGGGAAGAAGGATGAACATACGCGTGTTCCCACAGGTTTACTTTGTATCCTTTCTGCTGCAACTGGTCCAGCATTTCTTTGTGCCTTGGAAAACGGTCGTCGCTCCAGCGATAAGAACAGGAGTAAGTGGCCGTCTGCCATCCCGGTTCGAGTCCCAGTACGTCGCACGGAATCTGTTTCTCGCGGAAATAGTTGGCAAAACGCATGACGGAGTCCTGCGTCGCATCTCCTTTGACACGGTATTTGAATCCGAGTCCCCACATCGGAGGAAGACATCCGCCGCCGGAGAGGAGGTTGTATCTCTTGACTACATCCAGCACTTCCGGTCCGGTGATGATAAATACCTCAATGCCTTTGGCGCCGGGTACGTCGATATGGACTTTATTTCCGTTGCTTCTGTTCTTATACAAGTCTTCTGTGGTGGTAGCAATGTGTTTTCTTTCTTCCGCTTGCAGTTGACGACTATGCTCGGTTTTCTGATTGGAGCCGCACAGGAAAGTGGTATACCGTGCCGTGTTGACCAGAATACCGTACCCTTTGGTAGAGACGTAGAATGTCTGCGGAGCATGTGTATATCCGAGTCCGTTCAGCGGATTGTCGTTTACTATCGGGCGCTTGCGCAGGCCACGCTGACCGAAAGTTTCGAATTGAAGTCCGAAACCGTATATTTGTTCGTTGTCCTCCAGAGGGACTTCGATCAGACAGCCACGGTCGGTTATCTTTATTTGCACTTCGTCGGGGCTGAAGGGCGGCTTTGCAGCCGGAAGTTGTTTCATTGCTTCTACGGCAGGTTTCCCGCCGAATAAGGAATAAGGGGTAAAAGTGTCAATTTCTCCCGCTTGCAGCTTGATGATTCCCGGAGCAATTTCTTCTTGAGCGGATGCTTGCCCGGCAAACAGGAGACCTACTGTGGATAGAAAAAGGTTGAGTAATAGTTTTCTCATTATAGTTTATTTTATCATGGTTATATTAAAATAGACTTCTGAAATGCGATTTTCCACTAAAATGCAATAAAAGAATATTGCAAATATAGGAATAAAACAGATGCGGTATCAAGTATTAATACCTGAGAAGTCAGATAAAGTGACCTGTCACGACATATATTAATGTTTGTGACGGGAGATATTAATATCTTCTTTTTTTGACCGTGATTCTAAAAATAAGGTTTTATATTTGTCCTTGTTTAAGAATGAAAAAGAATAAAACCATGAAAAAGAATTGTTTTCTCCTTCTCTTTTTGCTTTGTGCCTGCCTCGTTCAGGCACAGGATACGTATCGTACCGACAAGGATGTACCTTACATTTCCGGCTCCGAAACAGATGCTTATCGTCTGGAACGTTGTAAACTGGATGTTTATTATCCCGAGAATAAAAAAGATTTTTCCACCATTGTATGGTTTCATGGCGGTGGTATGGAAGGAGGAAGTAAATTTGTTCCCAGGGAACTGACGGATCAAGGCTTTGCAGTAGTGGCGGTTAATTATCGTCTGAGTCCGAAAGCAAAGAATCCGGCTTATATAGAAGATGCCGCCGAAGCCGTGGCATGGACATTCCGGAATATCGAAAAGTATGGCGGTCGCAAGGATCGTATCTTTGTTTCCGGTCATTCGGCAGGAGGTTACCTTACGTTGATTCTGGCAATGGATAAGAAATACATGGCTGCATACGGAGCCGATGCGGATAGTGTAGCTGCCTATCTTCCGGTCAGCGGACAGACTGTCACTCATTTTACCATCCGCAAAGAACGTGGCCTGCCCAACGGAATCCCCATCATTGACGAATTTGCTCCGGTAAATAAGGCCCGCAAGGATACCGCTCCTGTTGTGCTGATTACGGGGGATAAGAATCTGGAAATGGCTGACCGGTACGAAGAGAATGCACTGCTGGCATCGGTATTGAAGAATATCGGCAATCGGAAAGTCTCTTTATATGAACTTCAAGGATTTGACCACGGACAGGTACTCGGTCCTGCCTGCTATCTGATCGTTAATTATGTGAAGAGGTTCAAGTAATAGACCTGTGATATCCTTTCATTTGATATGGATAATGTGTATATTTGCACGAAACTCATATCAAAAATGTGTAAGTTCTCACATTTCAGATATCAAAAATGTGACTCGGTATGTTTGAAAGAGGAATTATTCAGCTGTTAGCGGCTTGGAAAACGGATGTAAACAGGAAGCCTTTGGTTATTCATGGGGCGAGACAAGTGGGTAAGACGTGGGCTTTGAAGTATTTCGGTCAGAAATACTTTGAAGATGTTGCCTATTTTAGTCTGGATAAAGATGAAAGCGGACTTTGTGATATCTTTAAAACGACTAAAGACCCCGAGCGCATTATACAGCAATTGTCCTTTTTGCATGGACGAAAAATTAATCCTCAGACTACTTTGCTGATATTGGATGAGATTCAGGAGTGCAATGAAGCGCTGAACTCTTTGAAATATTTCTGCGAAGAAGCACCCGAATATGCAGTGGCTTGCGCTGGTTCTTTACTTGGAATTTACCTGAATCACATAGGCAATTCCTTTCCGGTTGGAAAAGTAAATCATCTGTCTATGTATCCGCTGACTTTTACGGAGTTTCTGAATACGAAAGATCCGGCGATGTATCAATATATGTGCTCTGTCAAAGAAATAGCGCCTCTTCCCCAAATCTTCTTCGACAAACTGCGGGAAGCCTTCATTGCCTATTCTATTTGTGGCGGTATGCCCGAACCTGCTTCTTTGATGGTTGACTTTAATGATATGCAAAAAGTGGATTCATCGCTTCGGGATATATTGAATGACTATGCTCTGGATTTTGTGAAACATACTACACCTACGTTGGCGCCCCGTATCAATTATGTATGGAACTCTCTGCCCTCTCAATTGGCGAAAGAAAATCGTAAGTTTGTTTATCAACTGGTCCGTCCCGGAGCACGTGCGCGTGAATACGAAGATGCTATTTTATGGTTGGAACAAGCTGGTCTTGTCAACAAAGTAGTTCTGAGCAAGTCGCCTAGGCTGCCACTGAAAGCCTACGATGATTTGAGCACTTTTAAGCTCTATGCATTAGACATAGGGTTGTTGAGGCAATTGTCCGAACTGGATGCAAGTGTTTTGTTGTTGTCCACTCCCGGATATACGGAATATAAAGGGGCATTGGCAGAGAATTATGTATTGCAAAGTCTTACAGCACAATTTCAGGCTTCGTTCCGTTACTGGACTTCCGGTAATAAAGCAGAAGTGGATTTTTTACTTCAGCATGGTAATCATATTTATCCGATAGAAGTGAAAGCAGACCAGAATATAACAGGTAAAAGTCTGATTCAGTACGAGAAACTTTATCAACCTGCTTGCCGGATTCGATATTCGATGCTGAATTTGAAACAAGACGGCAATCTGATTAATATTCCTTTATTTCTTGCGGATAAGACGAAAGAACTGCTGAATAATAACGTGGGATAAAGAATAGAGAGAAACGGCCAAGTGATGAAAAATACAGGTCATTTAAGGAAAATATCTGTGAAATGTAACGTTTCTCATAGTCTGTGAATCATTTATTATATCAGAAATCGGTCGTATTGGCTACATTTACTCCGATTTTACAAACTAATAAATAAAATAGCTATGAAGACATTAAGCAGAACTGTACTTACTCTTTTTGTTTTATCCTTCTCCTGTTTGGCAGCGATAGCCGGAGAAGTATCTTTTAAAATAACCAAGCAATATCTGAACTTCCCCATCTCCCATAAAGAGAACAGAGGAAGGATGACTTTTGAAGTAAACGGCAAGCCGGATTTATCCGTCGTTATCCGTCTGGCGCCGGATGAAGCGGAATACTGGGTGTTTAAAGATGTGTCGGCTTTCAAAGGAAAGACGATCAAGATAACCTACGACGGCAATGAGAAGGGATTGAGTAAAATATACCAGTCCGACGAAATCGAAGGACAAGCTGAACTGTATAAGGAAAAGAATCGTCCGCAATTCCACTTCACTACCCGGAGAGGCTGGATCAATGACCCTAACGGATTAATCTATTATGAGGGCGAATACCACCTGTTCTACCAGCACAATCCTTTTGAAAGAGACTGGGAGAATATGCACTGGGGCCATGCGGTCAGCAAGGACCTGATACACTGGACAGAATTACCGGACGCTCTGTATCCCGACCATTTAGGAACGATGTTCTCCGGTTCGGCAATCATCGATTATGATAATACCGCCGGCTTTAATAAAGGCAAGACTCCCGCCATGGTTGCCGCCTTCACCGCTGCCAGCAGTGACAGACAAGTGCAGGGGATAGCCTACAGCCTTGACAAAGGACGTACCTTCACGAAGTACGACAAGAATCCGGTGATCAACTCCAAGGAGAAATGGAACTCTCAGGACACACGCGACCCGAAAGTGTTCTGGTATGCGCCCTCCAAACATTGGGTACTGGTACTGAACGAGCGCGACGGACACTCCATCTATACCTCTTCCAATCTCAAAGACTGGAAATACGAGAGCCATGTTACAGGCTTCTGGGAATGTCCCGAATTGTTCGAACTGCCGGTTGACGGTGACAAGAACCACACGAAGTGGGTGATGTACGGTGCTACCGGTACGTATATGCTAGGCTCTTTCGACGGCAAAGTATTTACTCCCGAAGCCGGAAAATACTGCTATACCACCGGAAGTATCTATGCAGCCCAGACCTTTACCAATATTCCGGCAAGCGACGGCAGACGCATCCAGATAGGCTGGGGAAGAATCTCCCACCCCGGTATGCCTTTCAACGGAATGATGATGCTCCCCACTGAACTGACTTTGCGTACCACCAAAGACGGCATCCGCCTTGTCAACGTTCCCGTAAAGGAGGTCGAATCCTTGTGTAAGCCTCTTCGTTCCTGGAAATCTCTTTCTTCGGATGAGGCCAACCGCCACTTGAAAGAGTTTTATGATGCCGACTGTCTCCGCATTAAGACAACGATCAAACTCTCTCATGCCACGGATGCCGGATTCAACCTTTTCGGCCAGCGCATGATCGGCTACGACATGAACTCCAATACCCTGAACGGCCGTTTCTACTCTCCCCAAGACCCGACCAGCATGGAGTTGAGTGCCGATATTTACATTGACCGCACCTCTATCGAAGTCTTTATCGACGGCGGACTGTATTCTTATTCCATGGAACGCCGCCCTGACACTAACAACAGAGAGGGACTCCACTTCTGGGGAAACCGTATCGAAGTGAAAGACCTGCAAGTCTTTTCCGTAGAATCCATTTGGTAGACGGAAATCAAAAGCTATCTTTGTTTTCAGTTATTTAAATAGGAAAGAGAATATGAAAACGCGTAGTGAAGTTTTTCAGTTTGAGAAAGAGTTGAAATGGGAGCACCCCGCTCCGGGAATCCGTCGTCAGATAATGGGATACGACGGACAGTTGATGATGGTCAAGGTAGAATTTGAGAAAGGAGCGGTCGGTACGTTGCATGAACATTACCACACTCAGGCTACCTACGTGGCAAGTGGAAAGTTTGAACTGACCATCGGCGACCGGAAAGAGATACTGTCGATCGGCGATGGCTACTATGTAGCACCCGACGAACCGCATGGATGCGTCTGTCTGGAAGCGGGAGTATTGATAGACACATTCAGTCCCATGCGGGCTGATTTTCTGGAATAGTTCCTGATGAATGGTAGGTTACCGGATAATGATGGTATAAATTTACCACATATATGGTATTTCCTGTCAACAAAAACTGCACTATCTTTGTAATATCTTAAAACAAAGGAAATTAAAAACAGATATATATGGAAAAGATTGCAAGGAAATTGACGGATTTGGTAGGTAACACTCCGTTGTTGGAACTAAGTAATTATAATAAGAGTAACGGCTTGAAGGCTCGTCTGATCGTGAAAATCGAATCATTCAATCCTGCGGGCAGTGTAAAAGACCGCGTGGCATTGGCAATGATTGAAGATGCCGAAGTGAAAGGCGTCTTGACTCCCGGCGCAACGATCATCGAGCCTACCAGTGGAAATACGGGAGTAGGATTGGCATTCGTTGCTGCCGCCAAGGGGTACAAACTGATTTTGACGATGCCCGATACGATGAGCGTTGAACGTCGTAACCTCTTGAAAGCTCTGGGAGCGGAACTTGTGCTCACTCCCGGTGCCGACGGAATGAAAGGGGCGATTGCCAAAGCGGAAGAGTTGAAAGCAGCCACTCCGGGCAGCGTTATCTTACAGCAATTTGAAAATCCTGCTAATCCCGCTATGCATCTACGCACTACCGGACTGGAAATATGGAGAGATACCGAGGGGAAAGTCGATATCTTCGTTGCCGGTGTAGGTACTGGCGGGACAATTAGCGGAGTAGGAGAAGCATTGAAGATGCGCGATCCCAGTGTGAAGGCGGTGGCGGTAGAACCTGCCGACTCTCCGGTACTGTCCGGCGGAAAGCCCGGACCTCACAAGATTCAGGGAATCGGCGCCGGTTTCGTACCGAAGACTTATAATGCTTCTGTCGTAGATGAAATTATTCAGGTGCAGAATGACGATGCTATCCGTACCAGTCGTGCGCTGGCGGAGAAAGAAGGGCTGTTGGTCGGCATATCTTCGGGAGCAGCCGTCTATGCGGCTACCGAACTGGCGAAACGTCCCGAAAACGAAGGGAAGATGATCGTAGCCTTATTGCCTGATACGGGAGAGCGTTATTTATCCACTATCCTGTACGCGTTTGAAGAGTATCCTTTGTAAAGGAAGGACATTGATTTGAAAAAAGGAAATAAGAAACAGAGAAAGGAAGGTATGTCAAAAGCCTATTGTAATTAAACTGAGGGTGTACTTCATTCACAAATTGAAGTGCACCCTCTTTCTTTAATTAGAATTGATAATGATATCTTTAGCTGATAAATCTTATGCCAAACCCTGGTGTTATATTAGGTGTTAGTCGTCCACGTTCCAATTTGTAACTAGAGGTATCAACGTCTGTAGAGAAACATGTTACTCCTTCAATAGTAGGGACATTGCCATAAGCGGCTGCTAAATGTGAACTATAGCATGTCTTTATTGCATCACCCCAGGAATGTGGAGATGCCATCATGCCGATATTTTTTAATTGGGGCATTAATTTACGCCAACGAGTGAATCCGTAACCTAATACGTCTTCCAGATATACGTCCAGTAGCTGTTTCTCACCAAGTTTGAAGTTGAGTTCTCTGTCGGGATTTGCTTCTCCGTCTCCTAATAGAGTATTACGTCGTCCATTCTTTAAACACCACTCTTTTAGTTTGGTATAATCTTCGTATGTCTCCCGGAACGGTTCTTCAATCCAGAACAGAGGAATATTTTCTATACCCTTTAGATATTCGATGAAATAATCAAATGTGAAGGCATCATTACCATCTACAAGAATATCACAATCAGGAAAATTGTCATAAATAAGTTTTGTTACAGCAATATCTGTTTTTAGTCCTTCGTCTTTGGCCATCCATTTGCCCCCTCGTCCTATTTTTACTTTAAACTGACGGTAACCATAATTATAGTCATAAAGGCAGTTCTCTAATATTTTATTCAGTCCGGCAGGGTTTTCAATAGGATCCATTTCATCAAAATAGATCATACCAGAATAGCAGGATGTTAATATCGGGCGATCATTTCCACTAATGAGCGCATACACAGGTTTATTAAGAATTACCCCTGCCAAATCATGCAGGCAGATATCAAATATATAATTTTCTTTATTTAATGTACCAATAGTTGGTGCGAACAAATCAGCAACACTTTTTCCTTTAATAGTTGGAAAAAGGCTTTCCGCAGTTTTGCGGTTACCATTCATAAGCCCGATTCCTTCTGCGCCTTTATCGGTTGTTAGTATGCAGAATGTTAGGTTTGGACCTGTTCCATGGTGACCTAGACGTGAATTTTTGCCTACAAGGCGTGGGTATTTTAATTGGGCCACTTTAAATTTGATATCTTTAATTTTGTGGTATGCTAACTCGTTTTTTGTTTTCTGATCTCCATAGATATTATTGGCAAAAGCCATGGAAGGTATGACACTGGCAATAGATGCAGTAGCTGCTAATTTTAAAAAATTTCTTCTTTCCATCTTATTCTATATTAAATGTTTTATTATCGAATCTTTTCTATTCGGGAAAATAGGTAATCACTCAATCCTGTTATCTGTATTCCGATGCGAGCATACAGAACAGGATCTGATATGTTACTGATGTCCATTTCAATCTGCATGTCTTTTAAGTTAGAAATATTCTGTATGTTTACTCTATTAATAGAACTTACATCATCAACAAATTGAGTCTTGTTTACTAAAAGAAAAGCGGTGCTGATCTTGGCTCCATCTGTTATTTTCTCGATATCGAAGTTTGCCTTCAGTGTATTACCATTGATGGAAAACTTTTCATTCTTTATCAGGTAGTAAGGTTCTACAGGGTATTCACAGGTTGTATTTCCTTTTACAGTTAGATAAACAGTGTCCCGGTGGTTTACCCATGGTCCGTTTTTATCACGTGTTATTAGTTTATAATCACCATCGAACAGTAATGCCTGGAATGATCCATCTTGAGTAACATATACTGGAATGGGGTCTTTTTTTCCAAACCCTTCTTGATATAGTTGCATCTGGATTTTTTTTCCACTGCCTCTTACTCCTATATATTCATTATTGTAGGTAACTTTACCACTTAACATAGATGCCGGTTCATCGAAATTGTCAAAGCGATTACAGCTATGCAGAGATAGAAGACAGATTATTGACAATATGTAAATAAAATGATGTTTCATATTTATATAAATAAGAGGATTATTGATATGGATTCTTTGTCAAATTCGGATTATTATTAATCCAACCTTGATCTATAAAATTATAGTAGTTTCGTAACTGGAAGTTACGGGGATAAGGAGCCATATAAGCTTTCTTTTTTTCGAAAACCCATTTTCCATCTCTTGGGTCACCCGGTTGGTGAATGACGTATGGAAATAATACATATTGTACAGCATCGGAATTATTTTCATCTCCGTCCCATAGCTTGTGTGCTATTCTCCAACGCTTTAAGTCCCAGTAACGCTGGTTTTCAAATGCAAATTCTACTCTGCGTTCACGGATGATATCATTAAGGGTTACTGACTCTAGGGGCTGTATACCTGCCCTTGATCTTACTTGATTAATATATCCTAGTGCAGAAGGATCATTTAGTTCCATTGCCGCTTCAGCAGCAGTCAATAAAATTTCAGCATATCTGAATTGTACGTACCATACTTCGCTGCCTCGCGAGATAGTACCAGCTGAGGCTGTTTCATCTAAGAACTTACGAATATTGAAACCGCTTTTATTGATGTTGTTGTCACTATTTTCTACAGGACCATTTAATGCGGTGATAGTGTTACCTGCCTCGTCTGTAGTGCCACAAGTGCTTGTTTCTGTTTTCCATGCTCCATTTTCCAGATATTTTCGTCCAGCCTGGAAGATAACTTCTTTGCCTTTGAATTTTGCTCCAGGATAGATGACTGTTCCATAAAGACGGGCGTCTTTTTGTGCAAAAGCGTCTTCAGCCTTATCATAATAGATATAATCACCATCATTAGCATGGGTTTTGATACTTCCATCACGATCGTTAGCATATTCAAAGGCTTCCACTAAATTCAAAATAGGTGTCATAACACTTCCACCTTGGTCTTCTTTAGCTGAAATCATGATATTGGAAGTAGTAAACTGATGAGTCAGTCCCGGATATTTATAGTCTACAGCCCAAATAACTTCTACATTATTTTCTTTAATAGTGACAGCATTATAGAAATTAACGCCTTTGTCCGCCTCTGTTTCTTGTAATTGATATTTCCCACCTTTTATAACTTCCCGACAGGCTTTTAGGGCAGTTTCATAGTAGCCTTTAGCTTTATTTGCATCAATGCCAATTTCATTCTTGTCTGTTCGGATGGGAGCCTCCATAAGATTGTTATATTTGGCTATAGATGCAGCATATATGGCCGCTCTTGCTTTAAGTGCTAATGCTGCCCACTTTGTAGCTCTTGCTGCATTAATTGAGGGAGCCTCCGGGAGCATATTGTTGTCAACTATCGCTGTACATTCATTGATGACGTAATTGTAAGATTCTTCTTCGGTGGATCTGGGTAAACGTAATGTTTCTATGTCCATTCCGGGAGTATATTCCATAATTTGGTCACCGACTAAAGGAATTCCTCCTAAGCCACGTATCATATTAAAATAAGTCCATGCCCGTAAAAAACGTACTTCTCCTTCCAATTGTACCTTTTCCGAGGTTTCCAGGTCTGAGTTTCGTATACTGCGTAATAACTGATTGATGTTGCGTATTAAAGTGTAAGGATAGATACGCCATAAATCATTTGCAAATTCATTGGTTTGGTCAGGTCCACCATTGGAAAGACAAGCTTCATCTAAGTAGATGAAGGACTTGCTGTCTTCCAGCTTTTGTCCCCATCGGGCTCGTCCATAGATATTTGCCAATGCGGATTTTATCATTTTAGGATCATTAAAAACAGCTTCGTCCGATAATAGCTGGTCAGGTTCTCTGTCTAGAAAATCGGAACAAGAAGTAATAGGTAGCAAAATTGCCAGTAAAAGGAATAATTTGTATCTTTTCATATCATTAGAATTTTATGTTAAAACCTAAACTAATGAGTCGTGTTGTGGGATATTGTATACCAGAATTGGAGGTTACTTCAGGGTCAATGCCATCTATATTCGCTAAATAGAACAGATTTTGTCCTGATAGATATACACGAATGTTTTGTGATTTGAGAAGTTTGTTAACAGTCTCTGGTAGAGTATATCCCAGTTCAAAATTCTTTAATTTGATGTAAATCACATTATGTGTCCAAAATGAACTCTTCCAATAATTGCTATGGCTACTTTTACCTGCGAGCATCGTAGGGTATTTGCCTGGTATAAGTGTACTTTGAGGATCAGAAGGGTCACTCAAATGCCATTGGTCTTCAAGCATAAATTTTGCGGAGTTTCCGCCATTAGTGAATGGGACGCGTAATTCTCTGTCTTGTGTCCATGTGGTACAACTTGCTCCGGTGAAATCCATAGCCAGATCAAATCCCTTCCATTGGAAAGCAAAATTAAGTCCGAAGTTGAAGGCCGGTAGGCTGCCTTCAGTATATCCGATAGGACGTTGGTCCATTTCATTAATTACCTTATCACCATTTACGTCTTTGTATTTAATGTCACCCGGACGAAGGGTTTTATTTCCTTGTTGGTCGTTATCAATTGGGTATGAAGCAATTTCTTCCCATGATTGAAACTGACCGATAACTTCATATCCCCAGCTAATGGAATTCATCCGATGATATTTGGAGTTACGGTATTGATCCCATGAATTACCGAAAATAGGTTTGTATTGTTCCCAATCAAGATGCCTTGAGTAACTGAAGTTACCACCAATGGAATAGGATAAATCGCCTATGTGATGATTCCATGTAAGGGCTCCATCGATACCTCTATGTATGTCCGAGTTTAAATTTTCTTTCGGAAGATCGAAGCCGGCTTCGTCTGGAATAAGTACATCATATCTTGGAGCAGGTAATCCGGTACGTTTTCTGTTAAAGAAATCGAAGGAACCGGTCAATCGGTTGTTGAACAACCCAAAATCAATACCGATATCGAATAATTTGGCTTTAATCCAAGACATGTTGGTCACAGGTAATCCGCGTGGTTCAGCACCTATATAATATTCTCCGTCAATGACAGCACCTGTTTTATTATAGTTATATCCATCCAGATAATCAAAAGCTGCATAACCGCTTACATTATCATCTCCCAGTAAACCATAAGAGGCTCTTATTTTCAGGTCATTGAGAATTGGTGACAATAAACTACGTTTCCAGCACCC
>OHAQ01002281.1_pt1 | contig 14117 bp, 14 predicted proteins | sample 1577111 | NCBI WGS metagenome assembly OHAQ01 (sample SAMEA3541549, study PRJEB24748) | human gut metagenome | biome: human gut; feature: human-associated habitat; material: faeces | place: China | collected 2012 | reverse complement strand
CCCTTTGAGATTTTCTCCTTTTAGTCGAAAACTCAAATCGGGCGAGAACAAAGGGTGACTGCGTCGCTTTGTTCTGTTGACAAAAAGAGAAAAATATTTTATAATATATTAGTTGGCAAATAACTATTTTTTGAAAAGAGGGAAAATATGCTTTACAATTTGGATGAAAAGGAAAATGTAAGATGTTTCTCAACAGAATTGCATGAAGATGACTACCAAATTGATTTTCAAGGTGGGGAATTACATGGAGTATTAGTAATAAGCGAGAATAAAACTGAAATTCAATATTATACAATAATTCCTAAAGGGAGTGAATCTAAACTAACAAAATCAATAATAACAATGGCATTTAAAAAATTGTTAAGAGTAGACTCTAAGCAATTTGCTGAAGCATTTGAAATGTTAAAAAATTGCAATCCTGACTATTATAAAGCAGTATTTGACGAGGTTTATAAAGAGAAATTCTAAATAAACAGAAAAATTTCTAAGTGAGGGCATTATGGTAGTAGAATATAATACTGAGAAAAAACATACTGAGTACAAAATCATTGTTGAAGATGGGAGAGTATCAAAGATTATTGTTCAAATTCCCAAAAATGAAGATGTTGAAGAAGAAGAATATGAAATTAATTCTGATACACTTCAAGAAGGTGTAACAAGACGAATTTGTTATAAGACATTTAAAAGATTATGGAGTGTGAAAAACAATAAATTTTTAGAAATTGAAAAGATAATTAAACAAACTCAACCTGAATTGTTTAAGATTGCAAATGATGCAGGAAGAAAAAGAAGAGAATAATATACTATCATAAAACAAATAAGAAGCTTAATCTCAATAATTTGGGGCTAGGCTTTTTATTTATTAAAAAATACTTAATTTTAAGTTTTAAAATTTGACAAAATACCAAAAAATAAGTATACTATATAATGAAATAAAAGTAAAAAGGATTAGAAAAATGATTAATTTATTATTATGTGGAAATAAAAAAGTATTTGATGGAGCACTAACTCAGTTGATATCAATGACTAAAAGAACACAGGAAACAATAAATTGTTACATACTTACCATGGATTTATCAAGATTAAAACCAGAATATGTATGTATAACAGATGAACAAGTAGAGTTTTTAAATGAAGTAATTAAAAGTAAAAATCCACAAAATAAAGTAACAAAAATAGATGTTACAAATTTATATGAAGAAGAATTTATGAAATGTAAAAATGAAAGTGCATATTGTACACCATATACACTTTTAAGATTACTGATAGATGAAATTTCCAATATTCCTGATAAGATTCTATATTTAGATATAGATATGATGATTGGTGATGATATTTCAAAATTATATAACATAGATATAGATGGATATGAATATGCTGCTGTAAGAGAAAAATATGGTAGATGGCTAATAAGGCCAGACTATATAAATGCAGGAATGTTATTATTTAATATGGAAATGGCAAAAGAAACAAAATTATTTGAAAAAGCAAGAAATTTAATAAGAACTAGAAAATTATTATTTGCTGATCAAGATGCAATATTTTGGTCAACTACAAAGAAAAAATTATTACCAAGAAAATTTAATGAACAATCAAAATTCAATAGGAAAGATACTGTTGTATGTCATTTTTGCAAAAGACTTTTACTAAAACCATATCCACATACAGAAAATTTTAAACAATGGAATGTAGAAGAAGTGCATAATATATTAAAATGTCATGCATTTGATGAAGATTTAGAAGAATATTTAAAATTAAAAGATAAATTCGAAAGTAATTTAAGAGAGGAAGTTTAAATGGAAAAAAATATAATACCAATTTGTTTTGCAATTGATGATGCATATACACCATTTTTAGCAGTTGCATTACAATCATTAATAGATAATGCAAGTAAAGAATATAATTATTGTATAAAAGTACTACATACAAATGTAAAAGAAGAACATATGAAACAAATAAAAAAATATGAAAATGAATATGTAAATATAGAATTTGTTGATTTGAATTATTATTTAGAAAAAGTAAAAGACAAATTATATACAAGAGATTATTATACAAATACAACATATTTTAGATTGTTTTTACCAGAATTATATCCACAATATGATAAAATACTATATTTAGATAGTGATATAACAATTGTTGGAGATATATCAGAATTATATAATACAGATATGGGAACAAATTTAGTTGCAGCAGCACCAGATGATATAATTCAATATAATAAAGTATTTCAAGATTATGCAGAATTAGTTGTTGGAGTTGAATCATATACGAAATATTTTAATGCAGGTGTTTTATTAATGAATCTTGACCAACTAAGAAAATTTAAATTTCAAGAAAAATTTATATATTTATTAACAACAGTAAGATTTTCAGTTGCACAAGATCAAGATTATTTAAATAGATTGTGTAAAGGAAGGGTAACATTAGTTGATAGACAATGGGATTGTATGCCACTTGTTAATGCAACAACAAAAAGAGAAGATATAAAATTAGTACATTACAATTTTGCATATAAACCATGGCATTTTGAAGATGTATTATATAAAGAATTTTTCTGGGAATATGCTAAAAAAACAGAATTTTATGATGAAATATTAAAAATACAATCTGAATATACAGAGGAACAAAAATTTAAAGATAGAGAGGCAGAAAAAAGTTTAAGACTTTTAGCAGAAAAAGAAAATTCTTGTGTTGGTGATGATAGATCAAATCAAAAAGTAATAGATGAAAACTTAAAGAAAATAGAAAAATCAAAAGACAGATTGGAAATTTTAGAAAAAATAAAACAATTAGAAAAAGAAGGAAAATTTGATTTAGATGTTGAAAATGATCCAGAAAATATTGTTTTAACACCAGATAATGTAGATTATTTAAAAAGCAAAAGAATGAATAGATGGAAAGCAGCATTTGCAAATAAAGTTGGTGAAAAATTCCTTAGTGAAATAATTAGAAATAACAAACTTATAATAAAAGATGTAAAAGGAATTGAAAACTTAGCAAATATAGAAGGTGGAGCTGTTATAACATGTAATCATTTTAATCCATTTGATTCATTTGCAATAGAAAAAACATTTAGAGATGCAGGATTGAATAAAACAAAAAAATTATATAAAGTTATAAGAGAAGGAAATTATACAAATTTTCCAGGATTTTATGGATTTTTATTTAGAAATGCAGACACATTACCATTAAGTTCAAATAGAAGAACAATGGTAGAATTTATGAAAGCTGTTGATACAATTTTACAAAGAGGAGACTGTATATTAATATATCCAGAACAAAGTATGTGGTGGAATTATACTAAACCAAAGCCACTAAAAATAGGAGCATATAAATTTGCGGCAAGAAATAATGTACCAATAATACCAATATTTATTACTATGAAAGATAGTGATATTGTTGGAGATGATGGTTTTCCTGTTCAAGAATATTATATAAATATTGAAGCACCAATATATCCAACAGATGGAATGGCAGAAAAAGAAAATGCAGAAGAAATGAAAGAAAAAAATTCTGAAGTTTGGAAAGAAGTATATGAAGATTTTTATGGAATACCATTAGAATATACTACAACACCAAAGGCTCAACAAGAGCAAATTACAGAGCAAGAAACGCAAATATAAAGGAATAAGAAATGAAAGAACAAGAAATTTATTATTATTCAGATGAGTTAAATGATGAATTTTCAGGTTCACATATAACTCCAAGAGTAATAGATGAAAAATATAAATATTTGCATAAAAATATATTTTGGAACTTAGCACATTTTTTAGTACAAAATGTGCTAAGTGTGCCTATAAAGGTATTATATGCAAAATTAAAATTTAGAATAAAATATATAGGAAAAGAAAAGTTAAAAAAATATAAAAAAGAAGGATATTTTGTGTATGCAAATCATACACAAGTTTTTGCTGATACATTTTTAACTTCAAATGTAATCTATCCTAAAAGAAATTATTTGATAGTAAATCCAGAAAACGTATCAATGAAGTTCCTTGGAAACTTTGTGCAAATGTTTGGAGCAATTCCAATTCCAACAGGTAGAGACGGAATGAAAAATTTTTTGACAGCAATAAAATATCATATCCAAAAAGGTCACTCTATAACAATATATCCTGAGGCTCATATTTGGCCATATTATACAAAAATAAGACCATTTAAAAGTGTATCTTTTAAATATCCGATTGAATTAGATAAACCTGTATTTTGTATAACAAATACATATCAAAAAAGAGGAAAAAATAAAGTAAAAATTACTTCATATATAGATGGACCATTTTTTGTAAATAAAGATTTGGAAACAAAACAAGAACAGAAAAAAGATTTAAGAAATAGAGTCTATAATCAAATGGTTGAAAGAAGTAAAAATAGTAATTTTGAATTTATAAAATATGAATATAAGGACAAAAATAAATGGGAAATATAGTTTTATTAGATGATTTAACAATAAATAAAATAGCTGCAGGTGAAGTAATAGAAAGACCATTGAATGTAGTTAAAGAAGTTGTTGAAAACTCAATAGATGCTGGTGCAACAAAAATAATTGTTGAAATAAAAAAAGGTGGAAAACAATTAATAAAAGTAATTGATAATGGAAAAGGAATTCCTAAAGATGATATGGATATAGCACTTGAAAGACATGCTACATCTAAATTAAGAAAAATCGAAGATCTAGAAAAAATTTATACAATGGGTTTTAGAGGTGAAGCATTAGCAAGTATAGTATCTGTTGCAAAACTTACTATGATTTCAAGAACAAGTAATGATGATTTTGGAACAAAACTTGTAGCAGAAGCTGGAGATATTTTAGAAAGAGAAGAAACAGGCGCACAACTAGGGACAACAATAATGGTAGAAAATTTATTTTTCAATGTACCAGTTAGATATAAATTTTTAAAACAAGATGCAACAGAATTCAAATATATAAAAGACTGGATTCAAAAGGCAGCATTATCAATTCCTTCAATTTCTTTTAAATTGATAAATGAAGGAAAAGTATGTTTTCAGTCAAATGGAAATGGCAAGATTGAAGATGTTATTTATTCAATTTATGGAAAAGAGATAAAAGAAAATCTTGTAAAAGTAAACTTTGAAGAAGATGATGTTAAAGTTACAGGTGTAATTGGAAACACAATGGTTGCAAGAGATTCAAGAAAAGATCAAATATTATTTTTGAATAAGAGAAATATAAAAAATCAAGTATTGATAAATAGTGCTGATCAAGCTTTTAAAGGAAGTACAGGAATTGGAAAATATGGATTTTTTATTTTGAATTTGGAAATGCCAGCAAATTTTTATGATATAAATGCACATCCAACTAAAATGGAAGTAAGATTTGAAGATGAAAGTAAGATTTATAAGATATTTTATCATGCAATAAAAAATGCTATATTAAGTAAAGATTTCCTTGGAAATACTCAAAATGATGAAAATAATGATGAATATATTTCAAATGAATTTGATTTTTTAACAAATCATTTTGGACATGAAGATGAAGAAAACTTAGATAAGTCAGTTAAAGAAAAAAATGACATAAATATGAAAGAAGAGCAAGATGTTCAGACAGATTTATCAAATATTGAAAATGATAAAAGAGAAGAAAGTATATCAAAATCCGAAAATTATTTTGCAAGAAGAACAATAAATGCAAATGAAAGTGTAAATTTATTAGAGCAAAAAAATGAATTAATACATAGGGAAAATAAAAGAGAAGTAAATTATAAATATATAGGAATTTTATTTAGAACATTTATAATTGTTGAAATAGAAGATGAATTATATTTAATAGATCAACATGCAGCACATGAAAGACTATTATATGAACAAATAAAAGAAAATTATAAGAATCATATAAGTAGTAATAGCCAGATGATTTTAATGCCTGAGGTTTATAATTTGACAAACAAAGAATTTGAATTTGTACAAAAAAATTTAAATTTATTTCAATCATATGGATTTGATGTAGAAATGTTTGGAAATAATGCAGTAAAAATAAATGGAATACCAGATATTGAATATCGTGCTAAAAGTAAAAATATTTTTTTAGAGGTACTTGATGAAATGATTACAAACGAAAGAGCATCATTGAAAGATGTTGAGGAACGTTTTGTTGCAACAGTTGCATGTAAAGCAGCAGTAAAGGCAAATATGGATTTAGTACCACAAGAAGTTGAATATTTAATTCAAAATTTATTAACATTAAAAAATCCATATACATGTCCACATGGAAGACCTACAACAATAAAAATAAATAAAGAAGAATTATTAAAAATTAATGGTAAATAATTGACATTTATATTCAAAAAGAATATAATAGGAATTAATTTAATAAAGAATTACAATGAAAAAGAAAAATTATAACAAAATATTTATAGAGAGCTAATGAAGGTGGAAAATTAGTAATAAATGTTATAAGGGGAGCTTTGGAGTAATATAAATTGAGGTGCTTAAAACTAAATAAAAAGTTTTAGGAATTAGGGTGGAAACGCGGAAATAGAACTTTCGTCCCTAGCAATATTTTTAGTATTGCTAGGAATGAAAGTTTTTTACGTATAAAAACAAAAACTAGCAAAAAATAAGGAGGAATAAAAATGGTAAAATCAATGGACACAATAGTAAATTTGTGTAAAGCAAGAGGATATATATATCCTGGATCAGAAATTTATGGAGGACTATCAAATACATGGGATTATGGACCTTTAGGAGTAGAATTAAAAAATAATATAAAAGCATTATGGAGGAAAAAATTCATACAAGAAAGCAAATATAATGTTGGATTAGATGCAGCAATATTAATGAATCCTTTAGTCTGGGTTGCATCAGGACATGTTGGAGGATTTTCAGATCCACTTATAGATTGTAAAGAATGTAAAACAAGACATAGAGCAGACAAATTAATAGAAGAATGGGCACATGAACAAGGAAAAGACATGATTGCAGATGGAATGACAGATGAAGAAATGATAAAATTTTTAGATGATAACAATATCTGTTGTCCAAACTGTGGTAAACACAATTTTACATCAATTCGTAAATTTAATTTAATGTTTAAAACATTCCAAGGTGTAACAGAAGACGCAAAAGCAGAAATATATTTAAGACCTGAAACAGCTCAAGGAATATTTGTAAATTTTAAAAATGTAATGAGAACAACAAGAAAAAAATTACCAATGGGAATTGCACAAATAGGTAAAGCATTTAGAAATGAAATAACACCAGGAAACTTTACATTTAGAACAAGAGAATTTGAACAAATGGAACTTGAATTTTTCTGCAAACCAGGAACAGATTTAGAATGGCATGAATATTGGAAAAAATTCTGTGAAAATTGGTTAATATCATTAGGAATGAAAGAAGAAAATATTCGTTTAAGAGATCATAGTCCAGAAGAATTAGTATTTTATAGTAAAGCAACGACAGACATAGAATATGCATTTCCATTTGGATGGGGAGAACTATGGGGAATTGCAGATAGAACAGACTATGATTTATCAAACCATGCAAGACAATCAAATCAAGATTTTACATATTTAGACCCAGAAACAAATGAAAAATACATACCATATTGTATAGAACCATCACTTGGAGCAGACAGAGTAGCACTTGCATTTTTATGTAATGCTTATGATGAAGAAGAAATTACTGAAGGAGATACAAGAGTTGTGTTACACTTACATCCTGCATTAGCACCATATAAAGTAGCAGTATTACCATTATCAAAGAAATTATCAGATAAAGCACAAGAAGTTTATGAACAATTATCAAAGAAATTTATGTGTGAATATGATGAAGCAGGATCAATAGGAAAACGATATAGAAGAGAAGATGAAATAGGAACACCATATTGTGTAACTGTTGACTTTGATACATTAAATGATAATTCAGTAACAGTCAGAGACAGAGATACAATGGAACAAGTAAGAGTAAATATAGATGAATTAGAAAAATGGATAAGTGAAAAAGTTGAATTTTAATTTATTATATGAAGGGAAAAATTATGAAAAATAGAAAAGTAATAGTTATAATGATAATAATAATTGTGTTAATATTAGCAATAATTAGCGGAATATTTATGTATAATAAATTTCAACGACAAGAATTAAAACAATTAACAGAAGAAGCAAATAAATTATTACAACAAGATTTAATAAATGATGAAATAGATAATGAAATAAAAACAAATAAAAACTATGCAATTGTAGAAAAAACAATAAAAGAATATTTAACAAATATAAAGAATACATATTTAGAAATAGAACAATTAAATTTAGCATTAGATGCAGACGAAATATTTTCAGCATCTAATGTTGAAGATAAAAAATTTAAAAATATTGATAAATTAGTTGAAGAAGATAAACAAAAAGGAAAAGAAAATTTAGAAAAATGTAAAGACATGATTAAAGAAGAAAATATAATTGAAGCAATAAATGCACAAAAATTTTCTTCAAACAAAGAATATTATATTGAAATTTATAAAACTATAATGTTATCAGATTCAATGAAAAATCAATATGAAAAAATAGAACAAAAAGTAGAAAGAAGTAAAGACAAATTATATGATAATTTAACAATTATATCTAATACAAAAAAATACTTAGAAAGTAATTCTAAATACTGGTCAACAAAAGATGGAAAATTATTTTTTCAAGATATAAACATAATGACAGGATATTATAATTTAAGAAATGAATTAGATATTTAAAGAAATTGTACTGATGAAAGAAAGGAAATGATTGTAATGAGAAAATATTTTGGAACAGATGGAATTCGTAGAATTGCTAATACTGAACTTTCACCTGAATTAGTATATAAAGTTGCAAAAGCAGGAGCATATGTTTTATCAAAACATACAGATAAAGCACCTACAATATTAATAGGGAGAGATACAAGATTATCTGGAACATTGATAGAAAGTGCTATGGTTGCAGGATTTTTAAGTTATGGTGCGAATGTAAAATTATTAGGAGTAATGCCAACACCAGCAGTTGCATATTTGACAAGAAAATTGAATGCAGATGCAAGTGTTGTAATTTCAGCATCACACAATACATTTGAATTTAATGGAATTAAATATTTTAGTAATAAAGGAATGAAAATTCCAGATGAATTAGAAGAAGAAATAGAAGAAGTAATGGAATCAGGAAAACTTGATGAATTAACTGCAGTAAAAGATAAAATAGGAGTTTCAGAAGTTAGAACAGATTTATTAGATGAATATGTATATTTCTTTAGAAAACATTTTGATGATAATATAGAAAAATATAATAGACCAGATTTTAAAGTTGTTATAGATACAGCTAATGGAGCAACATATCAAGTTGCAGATAAAGTATTTAAAACACTCGGAATAAATCATGTTATTATAAATAATCATCCAGATGGAATTAATATTAATGATAAATGTGGTTCAACACATTTAGAAATGTTAAAAGAATATGTAGTAAAAAATAAAATGAGTTTAGGAATTGCTTATGATGGTGATGGAGATAGATGTTTAGCTGTTGATGAAAATGGTGAAGAATTAGATGGAGATAAAATTTTAGCTATAATAGCAAATTATTTAAAACCTCAAGGAAAACTTGCAAAAGATACTATAGTAGCAACAGTAATGAGTAATTTAGGTTTAAATAAATATGCAGAAGCTAATAAACTAAATTTTGTTCAAACAAAAGTTGGAGATAGATATGTATTAGAAGAAATGCTAAAAAATGGATATAACTTAGGTGGAGAACAATCAGGTCATGTTATATTATTAGATTATAATCCAACAGGTGATGGAATATTAACATCTTTGATGTTAATACAAGCGTTATTAGAAAGTGGGAAAAAATCATCTGAATTAGGTGATTTAGTACAAAAATATCCACAAGTATTAATAAATGCCAAAGTAGATTCAAATAAAAAATATGATTATGAAAAAAATTCAGAAATAAAATCAGCAATAGAAAAAGTTGAAAAAGAATTTTCTGGTAATGGTAGAGTACTAATTCGTCCATCTGGAACAGAGCCATTAGTTAGAGTTATGATTGAAGGTAAAGATATAAAAGTGATTGAACAAAGAGCAAAAGAAATTGCAGATTTGATTGAAGAAAAATGTAAATAATATTCGGATAGAAATAGTATGAATACTATTTCTATTTTTTTATGAAATATTGTAGTAAAATAATATTTATGATATAATAACAAGGTTTATGGCAAGTGACCATATTTAGAATTAATATACCTATGAAGTTCAGGAGGTAAAAGTTATGTGCAAAGAGCAAAATGTTTTGAATTATTATGTTGTATGTAATAAGCTAAAAAATGTAATTAGAACTGGATGGAAAGATTGGAAAGTAAAAAGAGAAAGGATTGAAAGTGTAGCAGAACATATTTATGGCGTTCAAATGCTTGCAATTGCAATGAAATCAGAATATCAGTATGATATTGATATGCAAAAAGTAATTTTTATGTTGGCAATTCATGAGTTGGGAGAAACAGTTATTGGAGATTTAACCCAATTCCAAATTTCAAGAGAAAAAAAAGAAAGAATTGAGCATGAAGCTGTTCACAAAATTTTAAGTGGATTAATTGATGGAGAACAGATTGAAAGAATTTTTCTTGAATTTGATGCACATAAAACAGCAGAAGCAAAATTTGCGTATATGTGTGATAAGTTAGAATGTGATTTACAATGCAAATTGTATGATGAAGAAGGTTGTGTTGACTTGAACGATCAAGAGGATAATGAGACAGCAGCTAATTCTCATGTAAAAGCATTATTAGAGTCTGAAAAAACATGGTCTGGTATGTGGCTTAAATTTGGTCAGGAAAAGTATCCGTATGACGAAAACTTTATGGCAGTTTCGGAATATGCTATGAAAAATACTTTAAGTAGATGCATAAAAAGTACAACAGTTATATAAAAAATTGATGCAAGAATAACTTAAAAGTCCTAAATAATATTCATATTGAATATCATTTAGGACTTTTTATTGTATTTATAAAAAATATATGTTAAAATAAAAAAATCAAGAATTAAAAGAAAAAAATATTGAGTTCTTTCTAGATTTAGAAATTCATGAATACAGAATTGATGATAAAATTTCTTATGACAAAAAGTTTTTAATTCAAGATCCAGATGGATATTTATTAAGATTTAATAATTAAAAAGTTATATAATTATATTGAATTTAGGAGGCAGAAAAATGAAAGTATTATTTGCAACAACAAATCCTGCAAAAATAAAAAAATATGTGGACAAACTAAAGGAAAAAGATATAGAAATATTAACAATTAAAGATTTAGGAATAAATTTGAAACCAGAAGAAACAGGAAAAAATGCAATAGAAAATGCTTATATAAAAGCAAAAACATATTATGATAAAACTAAAATTATAAGTATAGGAATGGACAACAATTTATATATAGAAGGATTACCAGAAGAAAAACAACCTGGAACACATGTAAGAAGAATAAATGGAAAAGAATTAAATGATGAAGAAATGATTGAATATTATAGCAAACTAGTAAACGAATATGGTGGAAAATTAACTGCTAAATGGGTATATGGAATGGTAATATATGATGGAAAAGAAACAAATGAATATAGTTGGAGTAAAGGCCATTTTTATTTTATAGATAAACCTTGTGAAAAAAGAAATCCAGGATATCCACTAGATTCAATGTCAATAATGCCAGAGTGTAATAAGTATTTTGTGGATTTAACAGAAGAAGATAAAAATAAAAATCAAAAAGATTATAATGAAGAGGATGTTATTGAGTTTATAGTAAGAAGTATAAGAAGGGAGAGTAAATAATGACTTTATTTTTATATGCATTATATAGTTTTGTTTTCTCATTTCTTATACAATTAGTTATAATAATTATTTGTGAAATAAAAAATAAAAGAAAACAAAAAAGTAATGAAAATATAAATAAACAAACATTTTTTTGTACAAAGCTAATTATTAAAGTAATAATTGCATTAATAGTTTCAATTATATTGGCGATAATTACGTTTTATGGAATAGTATTTGCAACATGGATTGAACTACAAGATGGTAGGTAGTAAAAATCATAATGTTTTGCTAAAAAAGAGTAATAATGAAACTATACAAATATTATAAACAACAAAGAAATAATGAATGGATATGATAGTTGTTATGTTAATATATATTTAGATGAGTTTGAAATAAATTGCTATAACATATTTGACTAATTAACATAAATATGATATACTTTATATGAAAAAAATTATGTATATCCCATATTTTAGCAGTTTCATAATACCAAAGTTGCACATTTGGTATTTTTACATAAAAAAGAAAAATTTTTCAGGGAGGAAAATCCAAATGAAAAAAACTTTAAAGACCATTATTTCACTTCTTGTAGCAGTAAGCATGATGGTATCTATGTCGTTTGCTGTATATGCAACTTCTAACAAATATGATGTATATTTGAAAATTACTTATGCAAATGGAAAGACGCAAACATTTGATGCTGCACGAAATTGGAGAGAAAATGATGGCAGAGTAATTAATATTTATACAGATGATTTTCCCATAACTCTTAATCTGTATAGGCCGTATTATTGGAATAGAGAATATACTATTTATTCGTATGGTAGTAAAACATTAGACTACCAAAAAGATGGTGGATATCTTAGAGCAGTTTTGGATGCTGAAATTCATGGATATGCTCAAGTAGATGTCAAATCGCTTGCTAAAAAGAAGCAACAAGATAAGGCTAAGGCTGAAAAAGAAGCATTGGAAAAAAGAAATGAAAATTTCAAAAAGATGCTTAAAAATGCTGATGTTGAATTTGGATATGATTGGTATATCGAAAATGATTTGAACCAATTTGTAAATGGAGAATGGGATGGAAATAGAAAATCTGACTCTACTTATGGTGATCGATATATTATTGGCAGAGTATACACTATTTCTAGAATGCGGGTAGACTATTATAATGGACATATGTATCAAGATACCTTCAATTGCAATCTTGATTATATGGGAGATCTTGAAGTAAGCGCTTGGGGACAGTCTCAGACATTAGCAATTAGCAAGAAGAATAACAAAATTTCTTGCTGGCAATATTTTGAACGTCTAGATCAATGGGATATTCCTAAAACTGAAACCATTACTAAGGTATCGCCATGGTATAATGAAAATTATAGTTATGGTACATGTAAAACCCAAGATCTTGATGGAGTAGAGCATCTCTATGCGTTAAAGATTAATGGGAATTTGTATAAAGTACATTAATTTTTTTAAATAAACAAGTGCAATTGTTTATTTAAGTGAGGGAGGGAACATTTTGTTCCCTCCCTTTAAAGGTAGTATAATTAAAATTTTTTGTAACTTTAAATAATTTATCAACATAAAATACACAAGGAGGGTTAATATGAAAAATATATTAGAAGTAAAAAATATATGTAAAACCTATCAAGCTAAAAATGGAGAAATAGAAGCACTAAAAGATATAAATTTTAAAATAGAAGAAGGAGAATATGTAAGTATAATTGGACCAAGTGGATGTGGAAAATCAACATTGTTATCAATAATAGCAGGACTAGAAAACAAAACATCAGGAACTACATATATAAATGGGAAAATAGGATATATGCTTCAAAAAGACAATTTGTTAGAATGGAGAACTGTATTAAATAATGTATTTTTAGGATTAGAAATTCAAAGAAGTAATACGCCAGAAAATAAAAAATATGTAATTGAGTTACTAAAAAAATATGGATTATATGAGTTCAAAGATAAATATCCAAACCAATTATCAGGTGGAATGAGGCAAAGAGTAGCATTAATAAGAACCCTTGCAATTAAACCAAAGATTCTATTGTTAGATGAAGCATTTTCAGCATTAGATTATCAAACAAGATTGATGGTTACAGAAGATATTTATAAAATATTGAAAAATGAAGGGATTACAGCATTGATGGTAACACATGATATTTCAGAAGGTAGATTTCAAAGTAGACAGTATGTGTGATAAAACAATTTGAATTTGTAAAAAAATATATAAATTTCAGAGTTTGAAAGAATTTTGAAATTTATTTTTGACTATTGACAAAAACAAATGTTTTGTATAAAATAAAGGAAAATATAATATTAAGT
>OHAQ01002273.1_pt1 | contig 14147 bp, 14 predicted proteins | sample 1577111 | NCBI WGS metagenome assembly OHAQ01 (sample SAMEA3541549, study PRJEB24748) | human gut metagenome | biome: human gut; feature: human-associated habitat; material: faeces | place: China | collected 2012 | reverse complement strand
TGATAGCCGCCGCGCAGAACGGCAAGAAAGTCACCGTATTTGTCGAGCTCAAAGCCCGTTTCGACGAAGAGAACAACCTCGCCACCGCCGAAATGATGCAAGCCGCCGGCATCAAAATCATTTACAGCATCCCCGGACTAAAAGTACACGCCAAAGTGGCCCTCGTCCGTCGCCGCGGACTGAATGGAGAGAAAATCCCCAGCTACGCCTACATCAGCACGGGCAACTTCAACGAAAAGACCGCCACCCTGTACGCCGACTGTGGACTTTTCACCTGCCGCAAGGAAATAGTGAACAACCTTTACAACCTCTTCCGCACCCTGCAAGGCAAGGAAGATCCGAAATTCACCACTCTCCTCGTCGCCCGCTTCAACCTCATACCGGAACTGAACCGCCTCATCGACCGTGAAATATCCCTTGCCGACCAAGGCAAAGGCGGACGTATCATCCTCAAAATGAACGCCCTCCAAGACCCTGCAATGATCGACCGACTCTACGAGGCCTCCGAACACGGCGTGCAGATCGACCTCATCGTCCGCGGCATCTGCTGCCTCATACCGGAGCAGTCATACAGCCGTAACATCCGTGTCACCCGCATTGTCGACAGTTTTCTGGAGCACGCCCGCATCTGGTATTTCGGCAACGAAGGGCACCCCAAAGTATACATGGGCTCGCCCGACTGGATGCGCCGCAACCTCTACCGCCGTATCGAAGCCGTCACCCCCATCCTCGACCCTGACCTGCGCGCCAGTCTGATCGAAATGCTCCATATCCAGCTCGCTGACAACCAAAAAGCCTGTTGGGTAGACGACAAACTGCAAAACGTATTCAAAAAAAGAGCGTCCGGCACCCCTGCTGTCCGTGCCCAATACGATTTTTATGAATGGCTCAAAAAAGACATTGTAACAGAAATGTAACACGTATGACATTTTTCCGCAACGTTAAACTCCGTTCTTTGCCTCCATAAATAAACATACACAACTTTCTTTATGGAGACAATTTACTTATGCATTATCATTTTCCTGTTCGTGCTGGCCGTGTTCGATCTCATCGTCGGAGTCAGTAATGATGCAGTCAACTTTCTGAATTCGGCGGTAGGCGCCAAGGCCGCTTCGTTCAAAACCATTCTTTTCATAGCCGGGATCGGTATTTTCATTGGCGCATCCCTGTCCAATGGCATGATGGATATAGCCCGTCACGGAATCTATCAGCCCGAGCATTTCTACTTTGCCGAAATCATGTGTATACTGCTCGCCGTCATGCTGACCGACGTAGTCCTTCTGGACGTCTTCAACTCTATGGGCATGCCCACCTCCACGACCGTCTCACTGGTCTTCGAGCTGCTCGGAGGAACTTTCGCCCTCTCCCTGATCAAAGTAAACAATGACGCCACCCTTGCGTTGGGCGATCTGATCAACACCGACAAAGCACTTTCCGTGATCATGGCCATTTTCGTGTCCGTGGCCATCGCCTTCTTCTTCGGTATGTTAGTACAGTGGCTCGCCCGCATCGTTTTCACGTTCAATTACACGAAAAACATCAAATACAGCATCGGCCTTTTCGGTGGGATCGCCGCCACCTCCATCATCTACTTCATGCTGATCAAAGGGTTGAAAGACAGCTCCTTCATGACCCCCGAAAACAAACAATGGATACAGGACAACACGCTGCTGCTCATCGCCAGCTTCTTCGTCTTCTTCACGGCACTGATGCAAGTGCTGCACTGGCTCAAAGTCAACGTTTTCAAAGTAGTGGTGCTGATGGGCACCTTTGCTCTCGCCCTCGCCTTCGCCGGCAACGACCTCGTCAACTTCATCGGAGTCCCCCTCGCAGGCTACTCCTCCTTCATAGACTACACCACCAACGGAGCCGGAGCAAGTCCGGACAGCTTCCTGATGACCTCGCTGCTAGGCCCCGCCAAGACACCGTGGTACTTCCTTATCGGTGCCGGCGCCATCATGGTCTACGCCCTCTGCACCTCCAAAAAGGCGCACGCCGTCATCAAGACCTCGGTAGACCTCTCCCGTCAGGATGAAGGAGAAGAGAACTTCGGAAGCACCCCGATGGCACGCACACTGGTACGTTTCAGCATGACACTTGCCAACGGCACCTCCCGCATCATGCCCGAAAGCACGAAGCAGTGGATCAACTCCCGTTTCCGCAAAAACGAAGCCATCATAGCCGACGGAGCCGCTTTCGACCTCGTCCGCGCCTCTGTCAACCTCGTCCTCGCCGGGCTGCTCATCGCCTTGGGAACGTCGCTGAAACTGCCGCTCTCTACCACCTACGTCACCTTCATGGTAGCAATGGGTACGTCGCTCGCCGACCGTGCATGGGGACGTGACTCCGCCGTCTACCGCATCACAGGCGTTCTGAGCGTCATCGGTGGCTGGTTCATCACTGCCGGAGCCGCCTTCACCATCTGCTTCTTCGTAGCCCTCGTGCTGCACTACGGCGGCAACATCTCCATCATCGCACTGATCGGAATAGCGATTTTCATCCTCATCCGCAGCCAGGTGATGTATAAGAAACGCAAGGCAAAAGAGAAAGGCAACGAAACGCTGAAACAACTCATGCAGACCGCCGACAGCGAAGAAGCGCTGCAACTGATGCGTAAACATACCCGCGAAGAACTCGCCAAAGTGCTGGAGTACGCCGAAACGAATTTCGAACTGACCGTCACCTCCTTTATACACGAAAACCTGCGCGGACTGCGTCGTGCCATGGGTTCCACGAAATTCGAAAAGCAGCTCATCAAGCAGATGAAACGCACCGGAACCGTTGCCATGTGCCGCCTCGACAACAACACCGTGCTCGAAAAAGGACTCTACTACTATCAAGGCAACGACTTCGCCAGCGAACTGGTGTACAGCATCTCGCGCCTCTGCGAACCGTGTCTTGAACACATCGACAATAACTTCAACCCGCTCGACGCCATTCAGAAAGGTGAATTCAGCGACGTGGCCGAGGACATCACTTATCTGATTCAGCAATGCCGCAAGAAGTTGGAAAACAACGATTATCAGAATATGGAAGAGGAAATCCGCCGTGCCAACGACCTCAACGGACAGCTATCGCAACTGAAACGCAAAGAGTTGCAGCGCATCCAAAGCCAGTCGGGCAGTATCCGGGTAAGTATGGTTTATCTGACCATGGTGCAGGAAGCTCAAAATGTAGTGACTTACATCATTAACCTGATGAAGGTAAGCCGGAAATTCCAAATGGAAACAGAAATGCCGTAAGGTGGCTCATCCCCCAAAAGCACACAACAAAAGGGTTTATCTTCAAAAAGTCTATCTGATTAAATAAAATGCATTAGAGATAAACCGGAAAAAGCAAGAAGGGCTGCTCCCAAGCAGAATTGGGGCAGCCCTTTTTATGATTGGACGGTTGACTGTTATCCAATCTGCCGGGATATTCTTTTATAGATGTCAAAATTCTCCAACTACCGCATTATCGGGCTCAAAAAACATAATGTAGCAAACAGGGGTATAGGTGACCCCATTTTTTGATAATACACTTTTCCATAAATCCTACATCTCAGAGCAGGTATGAATCATTTCGCACAAGAAATGAAATGAATTAAATTCCACTACCTATTACTATACAATTACCTATTACTTTCCCATACAAAAATCCCCTTTATTCAACCCCATATCATAGACAGATACGGTTTTAAATAAAAGGGGATTCTCTAGTTTTTAAGAGAGGAGGTCGGTTTATGAATCTCCCGTCTTTTTAGCTTTCCGACGACGGAAGCGCAAGAGTGCTTCCAAAATATCCAATAACTTTTCTAAAAATAATTTCATAGCTTCCTTCTTTAGAGTTAAAAAACAGAGTGAATGGAGCAATTTAATAAGGGAACCGATCATGCATTAGTGAGTCAGCGATTCAGCCTCATTAAACGGTTGGGTCCGGAGCCTCATCGTCGTCGCCTCCGGGAGTGCTTCCTCCGCCGGGGTTGTCTCCGCCTCCCGAATGATTTTTATCATCGTCGTCCACAAAGCCGCCCGCTACGTCCTTGACGTGGACAAATTCTACTCCGGAAGTCAGTGCACGGGTAGTGACGCCATCGGCAGAACGGGTATATTCGGGAGTAAACTGACAGCGCAGCGAAACGATCTGCGAACTGCTGACTTTACTTTCCAACACGACTCCCTTTCCTCCGGCTTTGGCGATCATCGTAAATGTGCCCAAGCCTTCGAGACGTACTGTGCGGCTGTTGAGCAACTGTTCACGCATCACGGACATCAAGTTTCGAATCACGTTGTGGACATCACCCGGTGTCAGAGAAGCCTTCTCGGCGATCAGCTCCGCCATCTTCTGCGTGTTGACCATTTTCGAGAATTTCACGAGGCGGGGGTAATACAGTTTCTGTCCCGCTTTGTTGGCGATATTCGCCTGGTAAGGTTTGTAAATTAATGGCATAAGGTTGTTTTCCTTTCTTTTTTTAATGGTTGATGTAAGTTTTCTATGTGCAATCGATTACGGTGACAAAAGTAGGCGATGGCAAAAAAGTCCGGATACACGATGTAACGACTTGTAACTGAAGAGCACCAGTCGGCACGGCTTCGCACAAATACTGCCTCCAAGGACTTCTGTACAAAGCAACACCAAACGACTAAAAAAGGCGTACCTTTACATTGGCAACGAAAATGAAAGAAAGAAATATAGAAAAGATAGTAAAAGCAGTATCAAAAGACAATGAAAGCAAAAATCATGAAACCAACTTCCGAAGAAAATGCAACCCTGCCCCGCATACAGGCATACAGCAAAAGCCAACTGGCCACTCTCTACCTGCCCCACATACAGCCCGCCTCCGCACGCCGCACTCTCCGCAGCTGGATCGCCAAGAACACGGCACTACAAAACGAACTCGCCCGCACGGGATATTCCGACAAAGCCATCCTGCTCACTCCGGCGCAAGTAGGGCTCATCTTCCGTTTCTTGGGGGAGCCTTGATTCGAGCTGACTATCCGCATGGCTTCCCCTCCCTTCGGGAAGGGGCTGACTTTTTAGTCAAGCCCCATTCTTCGGGAAGCAAGTATATTTCCGTCACGCCACGTCCTTTTCAAATCTTCTCTTCGTTGGCCGTATAAGGCAGCGTGAACCAAAAAGTACTCCCATGACCCAGCCGTGAGACAGCACCGATCTTTCCTCCCATCCTTTCGACGATTGCCCGGCAAATGGTGAGTCCGAGTCCCGTGCCCTGCACAAAGCTGTTGAGTTTGACAAAATTCCCGAAGATTTCTTCCAACCGTTCCTCCGGTATCCCGCAACCGGTGTCGGTGACATAGAAATGCAGGAAACCGTCTTCGCGCACATCAAACCCGAACTCAATGCTGCCTTCCCCGGTAAACTTCACAGCATTATTCATCAGATTCATCATCACCTGTACCAGACGGTTACGGTCCGCCTTTACGACACATTCGGTCGTCCGGCGGTGATAGCAGATACAGATGCCGGACTTTTTATTCCTCAACCGGAACGTATCTTCGAGTTCGATAAACAGGCCGTGCACATCTATCGGGGCGTAGTCGGACTCCATCGTTCCGGCTTCGATCTTCGAAAGGTCGAGCACATCGCTGATAAGCTGCAACAGGAGTGTGTTGTTGTTTTCAATGATGTTGATATATTCCTGTTTCTCTTCCGAAATCCCCCTTTCCGCCGACACCAGCAGCGAGGAAAAGCCGACAATGGCGTTGAGGGGAGTGCGTATTTCGTGGCTGATGTTGGCGAGGAAAGAAGATTTGAGCGTGTTCGCCTCCTCGGCTTTCACCTTTGCCTGTACGAGCGCTTCCTCCATTTCCTTTCGTTGGGTGACGGTCATCGAAGTGCCGATAAGGCTCAGCGGTTTTCCGTTAGCGTCGCGCTCGTCCACGGCTGCGCGCACTTCTACCCATTCATTCTGTTGCGGGGAGGGAAGCCACTGTCTGCCTACCCGATATTCCTCGCGCATTTTCTGCGTTTCGCCATTGGCGAGGCGCTCGAAGGCGTCCCGCACGCGTTCGCGGTCTTCATCGCAGATTTTCGCGAAACAGGCGGAGGTGGGCACGATAATCAGGTTGCCGTCATGCGTCACCTCCTCTTCGGTGACGTACAAGTCGTGGCTGACGTTGCACGAGAGGAGGCCGGTCCGCAAATCCCATTTCCAAGGGGTCATGTCGGCAGCGTCGAGGGCGGCGGACAACTTATGGTTGGTGGATTTCAGCATTTGCTGCGTCAGCACCAGTTCGGTATTGTCCACACCAAAGACATCGACGCAGCCTTTCGTTTTGGAATGTATGGAGATGACGGTCAGATGAGTTTTCGTCTTCTCCAGATAATACTGAAAGGTTATTTGCCTGTTGTCATTCAGTTCGCTGTACCTGTCGGGCAGTTCCGGCGAATAATCCGGATTGAGTTCGCTGTATTTCTTTCCCAGTATTTTTTCTTTGGGCAGGATGTATTTCTCGAAAGTGGGATTCACTTCCCGGTAGACATAGTCGATAATCCGGGCACCGGGGTCGAATATGAGCTCGACACGGGCATAGAGAACGGGCATGTTTTCGACCAGACTGCTATAGCTCCTCATGATCTCCAGCCGCCTGCTCCTCTCATGCAGCGCCCTCCGGAGCCATATCACATAGATGACGGCCAGTGCTATCAAAGAGAAAAACAGGGCCAGATAATATTTGTTCCGCTCGAAAAAAGTGGGGGGCTTCATACCAAAAACAGTGTCGTCGGGACACAGGCCGAGCAACAGTCCGCTCTCTACGTAGTCGGCATAATTGATGACGGATGGGGGCGTCCCCATCGCTGCCGTTTCCACTCTGTGCGGATGCGACGCTCCGTCCAGGCGGCTTTTGATCACCGGGAGCAGATGTTTCTTTATTTCACTGTCTGTCCAGAAATAGCCGCCGATCAACAGGAAAGGCATCACTTCCTCCGCTTCTTTCCTGCATTGCGCACTGATCCAGCGCCTGTCGGACATGAAGACCTGTTTGCGCATATCCGGGACAACGGTCGCCATCAGTTCCATGTGCTCGGCACATATGTCAACCGGGCTGTTCTGGACGCGAAACTCTTTATAGACAGGGGCCATAAAGTCATCGCTCCACAGACAGTTTTCGGTATAGGAATTGATGATTAATAGTTGACAAGAAGAGGGGCGGCCGGCATAAATGTAAGTCTGAAATGCACTGATCAGAAAGATTGCAAGTGCCGCTGTTTTTCGAGTTATCCGCGCTTCCATAAATAGTGATTGTTTTGATTGTTTGCGGAACCGATCACTGAATATCTTAAAATATTGCTATTAAATCTTTAAATATTACTATACAAAAAGGTAAGTTCTGTAAGAACTTGGTAGAGCGACTTATCTGCCAGTTTATAATATATTACTAAAGAAATAAAAACAAACAGACTTATTAAAAGCCGTCATCTGCATTCTCAGCTCGGAAAACGGATTCGTTTTACCCGAACTGAGAATGCAATAATTAGAATTTGTAAATAATGACGAACGTGCAATACGGTAGAAACCGACAAAGGAAAACAAATAAATATCTAAAAGAGAAAACGTAGGATGTCAACATCGAATATGAAATCTGAGTGAACAATAAAACTTATTTTTCAGAATAAAAGCGTTTCTGCATGGTTTTCTCAATAATATGATTACATTTGTGGTGACATTATAACAAGGGAATAAAATGGAAATCCATCGCTGATATCGAATCGTTTTTTTACGAATACAGACTACCAAGTTCTTACAGGACTTACCTCATTCCGTCAGTTGTTCTTTCCTTTGTCCCGATCATTGTCGTCGCTCAAAGGTGTTCGTCGTCTTTACCTTCTTTTCCTTTTTCGTTCTTTTCCTCGTCTTTCATGCGCAATAATTTATCTTTACCGAAATTTATTTCTATCACCACTTTCTTGGGCGAGTCGATATGGTAACTCACAATTCCGGCATCTCTAATCAAGAACATAATAATGACAACCAGCATCCCGACCAGATTTTCGGCAAAGACACAATTGACGGACACGCAGTGCGCTAAATTAAAAATCGTCGTCCAATTGGACATTCTCTTTCCCATCCAGGCCGAGTGGAAGCGCTTGATCGACGATGCCGAACAGTCCGAATGCTGCTGAAGATAAGCGTCGTCAAAGCCGTTATCCCGGCTGACTTTCATAATCGAATCGATGACTTTCTGTTTTTCTTCGTCATCACTGTGCTGCAAGCCATTACATTGCTTTTTCTTCCATTGCTTCTCTTCGACTCTTTCCTGAAGGGCATCCCTGTTCTCGTCATACACGGACTTTTCGCCACTCTGATTTGCTTTTTTCTGACTCATGCTTTTCTGATTTGCTTTTTCCTGACTCATGCTTTTCTGATTTACTTTTTTCTGACTTGTACTTTTCTGATTTACTTTTTTCTGACTTGTACTTTTCTGATTTACAGTCCTTTTTACTTCAATGTGTTGTTCTCTTTCACTACTGTTCTGGCAGTTTTCTTTTTTGTTCATTACTAATTATATTTAAATTAATCCGACAAAATTCGGGATTTACCTTTAACATTTTGGGTCACGCGTGACTCTTTCTACATATTTTTTCATTTTAGTCAAGCGTGAACGGTTTTTATTCTACCCACAGTCTACTTTTGCCCCGAAATCAATAAAAAACAATTGAATCATATGACTGAAATGAAAAAACAACATTCCCTCCCACGGGTACGGCTCATGAGGCGGGCCGCCGTCATCCGTCGCAACAATGACATGAACCGGCGTGATGCGCTCATCATCGCCCACCGAATCGGTGGACTGATAAGGAAGATGCACAGGGAGAACGTGAAATTCTGCTACACCAAGCAGGACGGAACCGTGCGCCACGCTGTCGGCACGCTCACCGGATATCAACACAGTTTTCACCGCCCCTATATGCCACGACCGGAAAATACGTTTGTAGTCTACTACGACCTCGAAGCCAAAGGGTGGCGCACGTTTCATGCCGAAAATTTCCTTTGCGTCGAATGAGTTTCGAAGAGCAGATGAGATTCGGAGAGCAAATGAGTTTCGGGCAGCAGATAAGTTTTGAAATGAGTTTCGGGCAGCAGATAAGTTTTGGACAGCAAATGAATTTCGGAGAACAAATGACTTCAGAAGAACGAAAAGAATGGGAAACGCTTTGCAGAATGTATCATGTGGACTCTTTGTACGAAGCCATTCAAGGGTGTCGGGAGGAACTGGAGTTTCTCGTTCGCTGTGCCGAACGGCTCGAACCCCGTGCAGAGGAGGAATGAGAAAGGTCAAAGACCGGAGTAAGCGGGCGGAACCGCCTCATGTCAGCGAGGAGGCTACGCCGTTTAACAGTCCTTGTTTATGCCGTTTTTACCTTGCAGGCTACGCCGTTTCTACCATGCAGGCTGCGCCGTTTATCCCCGGTGGTTTCGGAAAAGGGATTTCTTTTTAACGAAGTATAATTTTATTAACAATATAAAGAATAAAGTATGGAAAATTGGAGATTTATCGAAGCAAATTCCGATTATATGGTTTCAGACCACGGGCGGATATTGAGTTTCAAAGGCAAATCGAAGTTGATAATCAGCAGCAGCATTACCGCAAAAGGTTATGAGTACGTGGCCATCCGCCAAAAGGGGATATACGTCGGCTACTCTGTACACCGCTTAGTGGCAACAGCTTTTATCCCCAACCCGAAGCGTCTCCCCCAAGTGAACCACCTCGACGGAAACAAGCTCAACAACCACGTCGCCAACCTCGAATGGTGCGATGCCTACGACAATGTCATGCACGCCATCCGGACCGGTCTGCGTCCGTCGTCACCCGCCCTCTCCCCCGTCCCCTGTGCCACAACGGACGAGGCAGGAAATATCCTGCAAGCCTATCCATCCATGAACGCACTGGTAAAAGGGGAACAAATGAACCCTAAACAACGTAATTGGCTGGTGCTGCATTTATTACACCCCGAAAGACTGAAGCAATCGGCCATGAAGAAAAAGCCAAGAGCCGAAAGAAGCGGTTCGGAAGAATGCTTTCTGATAGCACCCGAAATACCTGTGCTGACCGTCAAAGCTGATTCAATCGGGGAGTTCGAAGCAGGCAATCTGCTCGGAACAGGCAGATCGAGTAATTCAGTCGGAGAGTCCGAAGCAGGCAATCTGCTCGGAACAGGCAGATCGAGCAATTCAGTCGGAGAGTCCGAAGCAGGCAATCTGCTCGGAACAGGCAGATCGAGTAATTCAATCGGGAAGTCCGAAGCAGGCAATGTATGTGTGCAGTCAGTTTCTTCTCCCCTTGTTTCATCGCCTCTTCCTCTTATTTCTCTCTTTGTTCCCGCACACCATTCAATGACGCAACACTATTACCGCCGCCTGTCTCCCGAAGAATCCGCCATTTTTGGTTTCAACACTTATATATTGCCCAGAGAAAGAGAACAAAGAAAGGAGTTTCTGCAATGAAAGACACCATCATCATCCACTGTTCCGCCACCCGTGCGGGACAGAACATCACCGCTGCCGATATCGACTGCTGGCACCGTGCCCGTGGCTTCTGGTCCATCGGCTATCATTACGTCATCCGCCTCGACGGCACCATCGAACCGGGACGAGACGTCACCCTCGACGGGGCGCATTGTATGGGCTGGAACCAGCGTTCCATCGGCATCTGCTACGTCGGCGGATTGGACAAGGAAGGCCGCCCCGCCGACACACGGACAGATGCACAACGCACTGCCCTCATCCGACTGGTGAAATCTCTGCAACTGGCCTTCCCCAACGTGAAACAGGTCATCGGACACCGGGACACAAGCCCCGACCTCAACGGAGACGGCATCATCTCACCCAATGAATACATGAAAGCCTGTCCCTGCTTCGATGTGAAAAAGGAGTTCTAGGGAGTAGTTGTACGCAATAGTAACTCTATTCTCCTCCTTCGGGAAGGAGGAGTACCCGTAGGGGGAGGTGGTAGGTGAATGCATAATCCTATCATTTACAAAAAAATAGGTATAAACATTATTTCTCCTACCACCTCGGTCTGCGACCACTCCTCCTTCCCGAAGGAGGAGAATAGAGATAGAATCGACTTTCTAGTCACCCCCAATTGAGATAGAATCGACTTTTTAGTTACCCTCAGTTGAGAGACAGAACTGACTATCAAGTAGCTTATCACCATACTGAAATGAGCTAAATTAAAATTACCGATTCGCCTTATTCATTATTTATCATTCAATATCACTCTAAATATTCAAAAAGATGGCCCGTATTTCCAAACCCGGATTAGATTATTTCCCGCTCGATGTCAACTTCTTCCAAGACAGGAAGGTACGCCGCATTTCCAACCGTCATCATGCAGCAGGAATTGCCGCACTCACTTCCCTGCTCTGCCTCATCTACAAAGAAAAGGGATTTTATGTCGCATGGAATCAAGATACCTTGTTCGACATTTCGCAGGAAGTGTGTTGCGAGGAGGAGGAGATGCAGGCCATCATCGACGACTGCCTGTCCGTCGGACTGTTCGACACCTATATATATAAGGAGTACGGGATTCTGACTTCGCAAGCCATCCAAGAGCAATACCACAAAATCATTACCGACAGCCGAAGGAAATACAAACTTCCGCTGGAACAGTTTTGGCTCATCAAGGAAGGAGAGGATGGAACGGAAAATAATTCCGCAGAAATAAGAAATAATATAAATTCAAAAGGTACAGAAGTGGATGAAGCGGAAAGCCATATAGTAGGCGCAGAAGTCAACGCAATAAAAACAGGAATCAATATCACAGCTACAGAAGTTACTAAAACAAAGACAGGAATCGACACGACAGGCACAAATATCCATGCAGCAGGCACAGGAATCAATGCTACAAAAACAGTGACCGACGAAGCAGCTATGAAAATTAATGCTGCAAAAAACCGAGAAATTGCAGCAACAATCCCACAAACAAAACAGGAAACGGATACAGAAATCGAAAGTAAATCGGAGACGGATACTGAGATTAAAAGCAAACCGGAAAGAGAAAGAGAAAGAGACAAAGAAAGGGAAAGACAAAGCAAAACCGAAAATGAATGGGAGAAGGATAGAGAGCAGCCGCCCGTTCCGTCAAACGGCGTTTTTCAGGCTGCGCCTGTTGCTGTCAAAGGTTTGTCTTTAGAAATCTCGTCCGGAAAAAGAGGGGAGGAAAATAAGGAAGAAAGAAGAAATGAAGAAATAGATCAGAAGGGAGAAACTAGATATAACGGAATTCAGTACGAAAGAAACCAGCTAGAAGAAGCCAAGTACAACGGAACCCAATACGAAAGAAGTCAGCAGGAAGAAGCCAAGCACAACGGAACTCAATACGAAAGAAACCAGCAGGAAGAAGCCAAGTACAACGGAACTCAATACGAAAGAAACCAGCAGGAAGAAGCCAAGCACAACGGAACTCAGTACGAAAGAAGTCAGCAAGAAGAAGCCCCGAACGAAAGCACTGCTTCCGGAGGATTCTCCGAATCCCTGCTACGCCTCAACATGGACGCCATCGGCATCCGGAACGAACCAACCGTGAAAGCCATCCTCGCCCTCGCCCGACGCAGAAAGCTGGGTGGTCCCTGCGGCACCTTATGGAAAGTCCTCAGCTCCGAATACCGCTCCACCCTGCTCAAAAAGAACGAGCCGGGCGACTACATCCTCTGGGCACTCAACCACTCGGCAGAATTTGAAGACACCTACAACGGCATCCTCAAAAAGCGAGTTAGGGGAAGATGAACATTTTTAAGAGGGAGATGAACATTTTTGAGCACCCACGTCATTTATTTCTCCCGCCAAACGCATCATAAAACAATAATTTATCCTATCTTTGTAGAATAAAGAAAAGCCTCTTCACTATACATGCGAAGAGAAACATCTCTTTACAACATAAAAGAGAAACAACCAAAACAATGAGCAAATTTATCAATCCGTTCACCGACTACGGATTCAAACTAATATTCGGCAGAGAAGTCTCCAAGAATTTACTAATCGAATTTCTGAACGACCTTCTCGAAGGTGAACGAGTGATAACCGACTTAACGTTTTTGAACAACGAACAGCTGCCGGACTACCCGGAAGGACGAGGCATCATCTACGATGTCTACTGCACCACGGACACGGGCGAAAAGATAATTGTCGAAATGCAAAACCGCATGCAGAGCAATTTTAAAGAACGCTCCATCTTCTATCTCTCCCGTGCCATCGTCAACCAGGGCCGGACGGGGCACGACTGGAAATTTGAAATAAAAGCTGTTTACGGAGTCTTTCTGATGAATTTCATCATGGACAAGCATGCGCCGATATCCATAATCTTTATGCTGGCTGCGGATTTCCTGTATTTTGGCCTCTGCTTCCTGGTCTGGATTCACGCGGTCAAACCGTTTCTGCCAGTACATATAGGTCGCTTTGGGCATTTGAGTATAGGAGAGAAGGTCTTTTAATTTGAATGATCTTCGGAGACTGGAGATGATTTTCGCAACTCTCTCATTTTTGCTTCGTCCTCTAAACGCAGTCTCCTCAGTTCTTTTAAAAAAGCATTCTCTATACGGAGTTTAAGATTTTCATCCTCTAACTCCTGGACATGTTCCACACTGATGTCGACCATCGGCTGCTGAACCTGGGTATCTGTTTTTTTGGTTTGCGATTCGCTCAAAGTACTTTTCCTGCCTTTTTTATGTGACCGTAAAGCATCTGGTCCCGCGATTCTAAATTCATTGACCCATCTGGCAATCATTGATGGGTTGTTGATCCCTACTTGAATTGCTAGTTCCTGATATGAGATTTCATTTGTTAAGTAAGACTCTACCACAGAAAGTTTTTCTTTGAAAGAGTATATTTTTTGAGAGCGGGATCTTTTCAGTCCATTATCACCAAATGCCTTGTAAGCAGCAACCCACTTTAGCAGCTGGCTGCTACTTGCCATCCCATATTTACGTGAAATAGAAATACACCCTTCGTCACTGTTCAAGTATTCCAGTACTATTTTTTTCTTAAATTCATAGCTGTGTTTTGCCATAAAAAACTGACCCCCAATTGTTAGATTTTTGGTCTAACAATTGGGGGTCAGCTCAAATCTCATTTCTTCACAGCCTCTTTTATTTACCACTAAACACCCCATTGGCATTCTTCAGACAGTTCAGGGTCCGGGGAAATC
>OHAQ01002271.1_pt1 | contig 14151 bp, 9 predicted proteins | sample 1577111 | NCBI WGS metagenome assembly OHAQ01 (sample SAMEA3541549, study PRJEB24748) | human gut metagenome | biome: human gut; feature: human-associated habitat; material: faeces | place: China | collected 2012 | reverse complement strand
CGATTAAGCTTTCCATTGGCAGCCCGGAGAATTGCTGCGACATCGACAATAAATTTGTATCCATAATAATGCGTTTTGAAGAAGTTATTAAATATGTTAACTAAAACTCAGAAGTCTCTTAATCCATCTTTTTATGCATTCGAATAAGCGAGCAAAAAATCCTTTTTTCCTCTTAGGCTTTTCCGCCGGATAAAAACTAATAGTAATGCGTTCACCCATATGCCTTTCACATTTATCCCGATTCGTAATGTGACAAAGTTAGTGACATAAAAGTATAAAAAGAGAATATAAGTGATAACATCTAATTTTCACAATTAGCTATTTATCACTTACTTACAAAGAGAAGTAATAACAATCTTCAAAAAGCAGGCTAATTAGCAACCTTCAATTTTATCCGATGCCTCCTTTGAGCCACAATTTGCTTATTGACATTCCCAAAGCAAAGAGCAATGGTAAAATCATCTAACCCACAAATTGAGAGGCATGAAAATAGACAATCATCTTCCGTATATTTAGGATAGGTTTGGTGCAGATACTCTATATAGTCCTTGTATATCTCCATAATAGTAGAACGAAGTTTCTTCTGCTCATTTTCCAATAAAATACGTAAATCCTGTTTGTTTTTAGTCTTGTCTTGACGACTAAGCCGTTCTATTGTTTTATAAATGGATGTCTCTTTAAAGATCACATTGCATAATTGCGCCTTTTCATCGGCCAATTTTCTGATTTCATTTTCTTTCTGAGAAAGCAGTTTTTGAGTTTCTTCTTGTTTATCCCTCAATAAAGAAATATAATACTCAGTCTCTATCGCATGTACTTCCAATAAAGCCTGATCGTATTTATGCTCCTGTTCGAGAAACTTCTTCCGCTGCTTTGTCCGCTGAATATACCAGACCAGAAAAAGAATCACGAGTAAACAGAAAACGATCAGATAGATAAATGGAAACTGCATCTTCACTTTTACTTTAAAATATTCGGTTATCTGACAGCAAAGAAAATCAAAATATAGAGAAATAGCAATATATATTTCAAAAAAAGCTGACTCATAAACCTACATTGTTCATTTGATCCGCTACCTCTTTCTATTCTGTTACCCGCAGAAGCACAACACTCACATTATCTCTACCACCTGCCGCCTTTGCAGCTTCTATCAGATTGATTGCAGTAGGTTCTTGATGAAGAACTTCTTCAATCTGATCATCTGTAAGCATATCACTTAAACCATCGGAACAAATCAAAAAGAGATCTTCATCCAATAATTGACCGGTTAATTCGGTGAAATCGGCAAAAGCAGATGTTCCGGCACCCAAAGAATTATATATTACATTGGATGGAGTAGTCATATCTCCGGTCAGCTCCCGCATAGAATGGTCCGACGAAAGTTGTTTCAGAATACCGCCACGATAACGATACAGGCGACTGTCTCCAATATTCACCATATAGATGCGCTCTTCATAACTGAACATGCCTACAAAAGTGGTTCCCATTCCCTCGTATTGAGGAAGTTCAACGCCCTTGTTTGTTATCAGAGCATGAGTTTCATTCACCCAATTCTTTATCTCGCCGGACAGTGCCTCATGGGAAAGATCGGAAGGAAGATCGGTAATAAAACGGTCGAATGCCTGGGTAGCCAACTCACTGGCAAATTCTCCACCTTCGTGTCCGCCCATACCATCCGCTACAAAAGCCGTAAATCGAGCCTGAGGAATGAGTTCAAACTTCTGTTCGTATGTTTCGTCACGATAAAGTCCTCCATTGAAAAGTATCATGTCTTCATTATTGGTACGTATGCACCCCATATCACTGGCAAGCTGACATTTCAATAATAACATAAGGCAATTTTGCGATTTAATGATTACAACCTACGATTAAAATGATCTCTGTTCCATCCGAATCTATTCAACCTTAAAATCAAGATTGGCTATACGAACGATATCTCCGATGCTAAACACCACAGGTACATTCGGCGAAAGACGGTTACCGTTTACAAACGTACCATTGGTAGAATCCAGATCCACTATTTCCCATTGTCCGGAGGCGCTCTTCTGTAAGCGGGCATGGGTACCGGAAACATATCCCTGAGAAGCGAATGCAGATACATAATCACCTTTTCTACGCCCAATCACCGCACCATTTCCCAAACCTAAACGAATGCCTGCGGCAGAACAAACCAAGCGTACAGGAAGTGGAGGTACGGATACTCCCGGGCGCATTGTCTTTTCAGGCTCAGAGGAAGCCGGGCATACGTGGACAGGCCTGGAAGGTTCCGGTGCAACAGCTTTAGAGGGAGCCGGACTCACAGAAGAAGCCGAGGAATTCACAGGTGACACCACTTGATTTGCAGCGGATACTAACGGCTGACCGCATTGCGTGCATCGTTTCCCCTTTCCAAACACATGGCATTGAGGGCAAATATACAGTTCAACACCACATTGATCGCAATAGTAACTATCACTTTCTATTTCAACTCTGCATTTAGGGCAGTTGACTAATGTACTCATTTCTTTAGTAATTAACGATTAGTGATTCAATTATCCCATATCCTCAGGCAACAATATACTGTAACTTGCCGGATCAAAGCCAGGACGCTCCATTTCGTGACGAAGACGGGAACTCTGATTCTTTTTCACCCGATCGAAATAATTATTCACTTCACGGGCATTGGCAAAATTACGTTCACGACGATTATATAAATCCGTGAAGTAAACACGCATGGCATTTTCTGCTTCAGGAGTCAGTGTAAGCTTATCCTTTTTCACCTTCATCCTAAAAATTTGCGCCAATTCATCGGGATTATAGTCCTCAAAATGAATCACCTTAGTGAAGCGGGATTCCAAACCGGAATTCGTATCAATCCATTGGCGGATCTCACGCGGATACCCTGCAGCTATGCAAACCATCTTCCCCTTATAATCAAGCAACATCGGCAAAATGGTATTCGTAGCCTCCTGCCCGAAGTTATCGCCCATCAGTGAATAAGCTTCGTCAATAAAGAACACACCGCCCACCGCACGCTTCACAACCCGTGCCGTTTTAGTGGCAGTCTGTCCCACATAGCCTTCTACCAAATCCTTACGGGTTACTTCCAACAAACGATTGCTGGGCAATACACCCAATGAATAGAAAATATTTCCCATGATACGTGCCACAGTAGTCTTTCCCGTTCCCGGATTACCGACAAAGAGATAGTGATCCACTACACCCTGGAATTTCTTACCCATAGCTTCCGCCTTAGCACGCTCCACTTTGATATAATCGGCAATCTCCTTCACTTCACGTTTCACGCTGGATAATCCGATCAATTGGTTCAATTCAGCCATGCACTCTTCTTCATCGATCATCTTTGGCGGATCATACGGAATATCCTCCGCCTCGATGGTCAGGTACATTTCGCGAGTCAAGGTCTGTCCTCCGGCATGTAATTGTGCCAGCCGATTGGCACGGCGGGCTTTGGTTTTCTCAAAGAGTTTCACCATTTCCCCTGCATTTCCAAAGTTCTCATCTTTCGATGTCACCATTTCATCGACTAACTTAATCAGCATCTCTTCTGCATCCGGTGTCAGGATATTCCCTTTCTTCCTGATAAGAGAACGATAAATACAAATCAACTGGTCTGCCGAGTAGTCCTCGATATGCAGAAAATTACTAAACCGGCGTCGGAAGCCCGGATTGGCATTATTGACAAATTCCTCCATTTCAGCGCGATAACCGGCACAGATAACCACAAATTTCCCGGCATCCTTCACCATTCGGGTCATTAGTGCCTCCACAGCTTCCACTCCAGTCTGATCCTTACTTCCACCCGCACTGATAGGCATCAGGGCATAGGCTTCATCTATAAAAAGAATACCGCCCATTGCTTCGTCACAAGCCTTATCCACAAGTTTGGCCGTCTCATTCTGATACGTACTTATCAGATGTTTACGCTCCTTTTCCACGACTTTATCGGTAGGCAGCAGACCGATAGCTTTAAAGACCTCTCCCAACTTACAGGCGATGGTGGTCTTACCTGTCCCCGGATTACCCGTCAGCACAATGTGTACAGGAGTCACCTCAGCGTCAGCAATACCCATTTCCATCATTTCCTTGTCCATGGCTATCTTGTTCGCCAGCGCACGTATCTCTGCTTTTACGCTGTCCATACCGACGAATTCATTCAATTCAGCAAGTACAACGTCCAGACTCTTGATATTTTTGCTTTCTTCACCTTCAATATCGGCACGCGTCAGTACATGCACCATAGACGCATCATAATCCGGTGTACCCTTCAGTTCCAGCAACCGGACTCCCTGATTCTTGATTGCACGATCCATTGCGTTCCGTACCTCACGGGCATTACCGAAATTGCGTGTACGGGTCAGGTACATCTTCGAGAAGTAATTACGGATAAATGCCTCGGCCTCTTCATCCAGGGTCAGATGCTCTTTCTTCACCTGTCGGCGGAAGATTTCCGTCAATTCATCGGCTTTATAGTCGCGGAAAGTCACCGTTTCATTGAAACGGGAGGCCATCCCCGAGTTGGAACTCAGAAATTCTCCCATCTCTTTTGTATATCCGGCAGCAATAGCCACAAACTGCCCGCGACGATCTTCTACCAGTTTCAGCAACGTATCAATTGCCTCCTGACCGAACTGGTCATTATCACCTTGCTTCAATGTATAGGCTTCGTCAATGAACAGTACTCCGCCCATAGCCATATCCACATATTTTTCCACCGCCAAGGCCGTCTGACCTACATATCCCGCAACCAGCTCCTTTCGTGAAACTTCCACCAACTGACCGATGGGCAACACTTCCAGCGAATTCAGGATATCAGCAAAGATACGGGCAATCGTTGTCTTCCCCGTCCCCGGGTTACCAAGGAACAGAAAATGATCTTTGACCTCCCGCTTTGCTCCGGCACCTTTCCGTTCCCGTTCAAAATCTATCTTATTAATGATTTTCTGCACCGTTGCCTTGATTTCATCAATACCGACAAACTCATCCAACTCTGCCATGATCTCCTCATAACTCTTCTGCCGGAACTCTTTACCGGGAATATCCTCAGGAATGGCAACCGATGCATTCGGATCGCGCTTGATAGTATTGGCAAAGATATCAGCCGCTTTTTTCACAGCCAAATGCCCATTCCCGAAATCATCTGATTTCTGTCGCATCTCATTCTTAAACACACGTTCCAATTTAGCATCCGCTTCCTCACTCAATGCAATCCCATAACGTTTTTTGAGTTCATAGATACAAAGCTGCTTCAGTTCCTCCATACTGAAATCTTTCAGATCGAAGTAATACTCAAAGCGATTGCGCACATCAGGATTGGATACCAGAAACTCTTTAAAGGCCGATGAAAGCCCGGAAAGAATGACTATCGGATCATTGTTCCACTTATCCATACAGCTGAACAGCTTATCAAGCTTATTAATATCATTGGCTGCACCCGAAGGCAAAAGCTTCTGCACATTTTCAATGCAGAGAATTCCCCCTTTCAGATCGGCGGTATTCTTTTCCCACTCTTTGGCAAACTCCTCATAATCCACTGCATCCACTACTTTCATGGCAGGCTTCTTGATAATACCACTGGAATACAATAGTTTTTGCAATACTCCTGCCAGTTTGGTTTTACCGGTTCCGGTATTTCCCGTAATAATCATGTCCATGCCCAGACGAATGGAAATGCCACTACGCTGTGCACGCAAAGCGAGCGACTCACAAGTATTTACCAAATCCTGCAACTGGTTCTTGACGGTTTCCATCCCCACCAACTCACGCAGCGGTTCGGTAGCTTTAGTAACCACATTGGTACCACACCATTTGCAGAAAACAGCCTTTTCACGGTTCGGCTTATTACATTTCGGACAATTCATAGTCATCTTCATTTATCAGTTCTCTACATCTGCTTTCGCTTTTTTGAAACTGAAGTTCACTTGTTTTTTGGTCGTATAATTCTCATAAGTACCTTCAAAAGCATCCATTCCATCGCCGGTGAACGTACCGTTATACTGCCCGTCGAGAGTACCGTTCTTGTATACATCGTCAAAATGGATAGTATTCGTAACGGTATTCACAGTGCCCGTCAGTGCTTCGTTGGTCAGATTCGTATATTGCACATGTATGGTAGCTTTCAAGCCTTCCGAGTTTGCTGTCGTTATGTTCAGCGTAGCATTACGCCCTTCAAACGTACCCTCCCATGTACCTACCAGTTCTTTAAGCTTTCCATCGTTTTGCAGAAAACGGGAGGCATCCAGTCCGAATGCCGGAGTATATTGCACAAACAAATAGGCCAGCCAACCTACCACCACCATGGAAAGTACAGCACGATAAGAAAACTTACGGATACAATCTTTCAGATATTTAGCATATTGTGCCGATTCACCGCCAATAGAAGACTCAAAGTGTGTCCCCACACTCGCCTTAAAAGCAAAATGCAATGGCTCCAAGCCTGTTTCCTCAAAACCGGGATTCAGCAAATGATCATGCAACCTCCGCTCAACCGGAAGCTTGAAATAACAGCTTTTCATCAGATAATAAGCCAGTAGGAGCAAAAGTCCAGCCAGTACATAATGAGCATAGGGCATGATGAGATCCAGCACAAAATAGACTGTATAGTAGATAATTGCCCCCACAATAAAACCTAAAATAGCACTTCCGATAAGATTCTCAAAATCAGAAGTTACAAAAATAAGGATACCGAAGATGATACCCATCGTCACAATGGAACCGACAGAGAAACCGGACAACGGATTTTCTGTGAACGGAAGCCCGTAGAAGCATAATGCAACCGCAAAAGCCAAAATAGGAATGAAACACAGTATTCCCAGCAAGACACGCATCACCGTCAGCGTCCTACAACGCAAACGCACTTTCCGCAGGTTCTTATTCACAAAATTGGTGGCAATACGGAAATTGGAAACGTCTGTATCTTTACTATCTATTTTCTCGATGAATTCGAGATATTTCACCGTTTCCTGCTCGTATGCGAATTTGGGAGAAAGATTCTTCAACGGATTCTCCTGAAAGAAAGTAGTAAGCCAGTCTCTCAAATATCCACTCTCCAGTTCTGCCTTAACTTCTTTCGATGGAATGGACCTCAATCCGTCCAAATCGGTTATACTCTTATCACTATCCTTGAAGTAATAATAAGGTAAAGCACCCAATCCCTTGATCATCTTGAAAGTAGCTATTATCCAGTTGTAAGGACCTGCTTTCCGGAGATTATCTTTGGATTTCAGTTCAAAGCAATAATTTATCCATTCAATCTTATCCTCATACACACCCTTAGACTTCAGATAGAAATAGAGCCGCGAACCTTTCAGACTTGAGAGCATACCGAGAATATAATCGGCATATTCATGATCCGGATCATTCTTCGGTGTATTCTTGTAAACCATCAACTGTTGATTGATGAATTGGGCTATTTGAGTATGTGTGAAATAATAATTATTTGCTGTCTCGTCCATTTGCAGGGTGAAGGAAACTTTAGGACTCAAATTATAAAGTACACCGTAAGTTACCGCAGCATCCGATGTACTGAAGCCTTTCAATTGAGTACGTATCTTCCCTACCAATCCTTTATCACGGCCTGCCAACCATATCAGGAAAGACTCTTCTGCCAAATCATTCCACGAGTCGGCACTCAACATATGATTATAAGCATAATGAAGAACTTCTTCCGGTGTATTGCAACGCCCCAAATTCCCCTTTTCATCGATCAATTCATAAGGACGTGAAGGATCAAGTTCATAGATCAAACGCCATAAAGCCTCCCTTTGGCGACCTTTTTTATTAAACAAGGGAGCTGCATTATCCGTAAGCCGCTTCAGATCGTGCGCATTAAAAAAGAGAAACAGGGGATCGTTCGCATTCGCCAAGGTAGTCTGGTAAGTGTTGAAATTCTCAATGAGAGATTGCGCTATTTCTTCGGCGGTAGTCCGCGGACGTCCCTTGACATCATAATAGGGCATATCCACATTGAGCGTATAACAGGCGGCATACAGCCCTGCAGTCTGGTCTTTTGGATAGCGCTTTTCCACAATATCTTCGATTTCCGAAACCAATTCCGGCCGCTGATTATCATTCAGCCATTTAGTAAGCTTACCGGTATAGAGATATTTAATGGCAAGATTCTGATCCTGTCGCATAAAATCAGCCAATTGTTCGGGTGAATGTGCTATCTGATTCTTTCCGGCATTAAAAATAATACTGAAACGACGTTTACTTTCCTGCCCGACAAAATCACTGAATACATCCTCTCCCCGAGCCCAACGAACGATTTCGGTAAATCCACAACGTTTTTCCGGCTGAGGTGCGGTCAATGCTTTTATTAATTGCAGCGTTCGTCCCGATAAATCCGCAGGAAAAGGCAAATCCCCCGTGCGTTTACGCTTCATCAGTTCAAATTCTCTTTCTTTAAACTCTTTCTCGCCCATCCACAGACAGAGCAAAACCATACCAAGAGAGTAAAAATCGCTCTTCGTGTCAATCTCCACCCGATTCTCACCGGGAACCGTATAATACATTTCGGGAGCTGCATAAATGCGGGTACGAGCCTGGTCCGTACGGGCAACTCCATTCTGATCGCATCTTACCGAAATACCAAAATCTCCCAGCAGTACCTGATTCTGATTCTCATCGGCAAAAAAGAAATTACCCGGCTTTATATCCCGATGAATAAACCCATGCTTATGGCAGAAATCAATGGCGGCAGCAGCTTGTTTAGCAATTTCACAAAGCCTTCTTTCGTCTCCTTTCAGATTTATTTTATCCAAAGAGCCTCCTTTACAGTAAGTCATTACTTCATAATGCCTCAATTCACCGGAAACACGCGGATTATCCCACTGACCATGATCTATGATATCCACTAATAATCCCGAGCGCGGAGTTTGTCTTATAATTTCAAGTATCTGATGATTAGGAGGCGGCTCAATACCAACATAATAGAGTTTTAGTACGTACTGCTTTCCCTTATTTTCCACCAGAAAGATCTGAGCTTCTCCCGTTCCATCCGAGATTACCTTTATAACCCTGTAATTCAGCCCTTTAATAAGATATTCCGTATCATGCTGGCGAGTGATAGCCTCAATCGCCTTTTGCTGTTCGGCACGTAAGGTCGCATCATCTGACGAAACCGGACGTAACGTCTTATCCTCCATTCCACCGGGATGCAGAGTTTTGTCAATGTTAGCTACACCAGGGCGCAAGGTCTTCTTACTATCATCTTCCGGGCGAAGAGTTTTTTCTTCTTCACCAGGACGAAGGGTTTTCTCGGCTTTCAGGGCAGGGCGCAAAGTTTTATCACCGTCCGCACTACCGGGACGCAGTGTTTTATCACTGTCTCTCAAGTCGCTCATAATTCTATATAGTTTTAAGATTAGCCAATCCGACAAGGCACCCTGAAGGATCAATCATCCTGATACTCAAAGGTTTTTGTAACAGTCACCACATCTTCATATACCCAAGTACCCCCCAGTTCCGGCTGGGCACACTCACTTGGGTGACTATGGTGGCAACCGCAGAGGTTACATATCCAGCAAACAGGCGCTTTTGTTACGGATTTCCGCAAAACAGGCAATTTCCTTGCCGAATAGTAATTCCGCTGCATCTGTGGCGTCATATCTCCTTCCGGACGAAGTTTCTCCATCAGTAACTTCATCTCTTCCAGTTTCTCTTTATAAGATTGCTTTGCTTCGTCAAGATCTACCTTCTTCACATTCAGTTGTATCTTCGGACGAGTTTGAACAGGTTCCTCCACTTTCGGTTCAGGTCTGGCAACCTGCATTCCTTCAAGAGAACCGCTTCCTGAAAAGAGATCTTTATATTGTTGTATCAGTTTCTTATCGGCTTCACTCAATTCTACAGGGGGCAGTTCCGGTTCCCCCACCGGAAATTCTTCAGAGACAGTATTCAGTATTTGTTCTTCCAAATCGGCAAGTTCCTGCGCCAATGCCAGCATTTCCTGAAAGACGGGGTCTTTCTTCGCCTTCTGCATTTCCTGCATTGCCATCTCATTCAGAGGACGATTACATTTTCGGCAAAAACTGCGGAAATTAAGGGTATTGCAGTCAGGACAGATAATCCCTGTGCGAGGATTACCACAATCAGGACAGAAGAAATCATCCGCTTCCATCGAGGCACCGCAGAATGAGCACAATTCTGCATGAAGCCCTTGTCCGCAATGAGGGCATATTTCCCAATTAGGCTGAACAGGAGAGTTACAACGCACACATGAAGTTCCTTTAAGCGCCATGCCACATTCTTCACAGAATTTATCACCACTGTGACAAGGTGTCCCGCAATTAGGACAACATTGCGGCTGTTCCGCCTGTTTCTCCGAAGTCTTCTGCTGCGCCTTTATCTGTTGTTCCGATAAAGATTGATGTTGCTGTTCCATAAACCGTATTCAGACTATAAGTTGACCATCCAGATTTTAAGTTTCCAAATATATCAAATTATTTGCGGAATACGATGGCGGCAGATAGAAAAAACTCTTTTTTGTATTAGTAATGAGTTTTCACCACAGAGTAACACAGAGTTTCACGGAGTTATATTCTTTTGATTTCAAATTGATTAAACTCTGTGAAACTCTGTGTTACTCTGTGGTGAACTAATTCATAACCCTACAAAAGTGCACAAAACATAACCAACAGAAATTCAACTCATATTCTGGATATTAGCTATATACATCGGACGCGCAGCATCTATATATCGAACATGTCGCATCTATATATCGGGCATGCAGTATCTATATATCCAATACCACCGATATATAGATGCTAAAAGAGCGGAATGAAATAAAAGCACTCAGTCTTTCCAATACAGATGTTCCTATATCCTCGAAAAACAGTTCTCCAAATGCCACACTTAAGTGTTTGAAATGCCACATCTCGGTAACCGGAATGCCACACTTGAAGAAGTGCGAAGTATGGCATTCCGGGAGTTTAAGTGTGGCATTTAAGGTACTCAGATGCAGCATTTCAAACACTTAAGTGTGGCATTTCGGGTACTTATATATCAAAGCTGAGCGCTAAATAAAAGTTGATGTGATTTACCCTCACTACTCTCACTCTTGAAATAAGCGGTTGATAGACTAAATATTAAGTGTGAGTGAGAGTAAATTTTGGGCGTGAGGGTAAGTTCCCTACCCTCACGCCCAAAATTTCATTTCTACAGATCAACTTACTATAACACAATAAGATATCCCGTATTTAACGTAGATACCGTACAGGCCCGTAATCCGGCATTTTTAGCTTTTTTCCCCCGCATAGACGGCGGTATGTAACCCTTTCCAAGGATTATTCTCCTATAAATGTATAGTTTCTGTAGAGTTCATGGGGTGATCATTGCCTGAAATTACATTGCTTGTTATGGATGAGAACAAGCAATGTAATCACCCACAACATTACTTGTACCGGATCACATCATTACTTGTTTTCAGGTCAAATATTCTTCAAATGACTATGCCTGGATTTACTTTACACTTTTGTTTTGATATATACTGCTTTTCTTCACAGTTAAAAAATAGTCTTCCTGTTTAAGTTTACATCTTGGATTTTACGTTCCTGATAAACTTCACACATTCCCCTGCCGGTTATAAATATATACATCTTCTATAGATGTATATTTTTCCATGACCCAATTAGCCATTAATTATATATCCGACAAGGAATATTATGAAAAACACCACGGTGGTTTGCCTTAGCGGCTGGAGGCGTGAAGCCTCCAAAGAGCGTTAAGCTGCTGCGCTAACCCTCATTTCCTTGGGTGTTTTCATATTAAATGATAAAGTAATACTATCTCGATTCTCCTCCTCCCCGGAGGAGGGGAATTGAGATACTCTATTTACTTAATATTGGAATTATCATTTAATTCATAATCCGTCAGAAATAAAGATTTCACAAGCCACTAACCATCCCTTAAACAATGATAAGAAAAAGAAAAACTGGATGAGTAGTAGTTTTTTTCGTAACTTTGCACTGTTTTAAAGACATTGAATGAATGGAGTTTAAATACGACGTTATCGTGATTGGCGCCGGACATGCCGGTTGTGAGGCCGCAGCTGCTGCGGCAAATCTGGGTTCAAAAACCTGTCTTATCACCATGGACATGAATAAGATAGGACAAATGAGTTGTAACCCTGCCGTAGGAGGTATTGCCAAAGGACAAATTGTACGCGAAGTAGATGCTTTAGGTGGATATATGGGATTAGTGACCGATCAGACCGCCATCCAGTTCCGTATCCTGAACCGTTCCAAAGGCCCCGCAATGTGGAGCCCCCGTGCACAATGTGACCGCAATAAGTTCATCTGGGCATGGCGTGAAATCTTAGAAAATATTCCCAACTTGCATATCTGGCAAGACACAGTACGTGAAATTCTCGTTGAAAACGGAGAAGTGGTAGGCTTAACCACTTTACTCGATGTAACCTTCCGTGCAAAGTGCATCGTACTGACCGCCGGCACTTTCCTGAACGGATTAATGCACGTAGGACGTACCAAACTTGCCGGAGGACGTATGGCAGAACCTGCATCTTACGAATTAACCGAATCCATCGCAAGACATGGCATTGAATACGGACGCATGAAAACCGGTACGCCTGTTCGCATAGACGGACGGAGCGTGCACTATGAATACATGGAAACGCAGGATGGAGAATGTGACTTTCATAAATTCTCATTTCTGGATACCAGTGTACGCCACTTAAAACAACTCCCATGCTGGACTTGCTTCACGAACGAGGAAGTACACCGTGTATTACGTGAAGGGTTGCCGGATTCTCCCCTTTTCAACGGACAGATTCAGAGTATCGGTCCACGTTACTGTCCCAGCATCGAAACTAAAATAGTTACTTTCCCCGATAAGGAGCAACACCAGCTTTTTCTGGAACCGGAAGGAGAAACAACTCAGGAACTTTATTTAAATGGCTTCTCTTCATCACTCCCGATGAATATACAGATAGAAGCGCTGAAAAAGGTTCCCGCATTCAAAGATCTGGTGATTTATCGTCCCGGATACGCTATCGAGTATGACTACTTTGACCCTACCCAACTAAAACATACGTTGGAAACGAAGAAAATTAAAAATCTATTCTTTGCAGGGCAGGTAAACGGGACCACCGGATATGAAGAAGCAGCCGGGCAAGGAATCATTGCCGGAATCAACGCACATATAAACTGTCACGGCGGTGAACCATTTACCCTTGCACGAGACGAAGCATATATCGGCGTATTAATCGATGATTTGGTAACCAAAGGCGTGGATGAACCTTATCGTATGTTTACTTCGCGCGCCGAATATCGCATCTTGCTACGTATGGACGATGCAGATATGCGTCTTACCGAAAAGGCATGGAAACTCGGACTCGTAAAGAGCGACCGTTATGAGTTACTGAAACGGAAGCGTGACTCAATCAATAGTATCATAGAATTCACTCGTAACTATTCGATGAAACCGGCATTAATCAATCCGGTATTGGAGCAATTGAGTACCACTCCCCTTCGCCAAGGATGCAAATTGATCGACCTTATAAACCGTCCGCAAGTTACGCTTGAAAGCATGGCGGAGCATGTCAGCGCTTTCCGCCGGGAGCTGGATAAAGTTACTGAAAGAAAAGAAGAAATAATTGAGGCAGCTGAAATCCTGATTAAGTATGAAGGATACATTGGACGTGAACGAATGATTGCAGATAAACTGGCTCGTCTGGAAAGCATCAAAATAAAAGGGAAGTTTGATTATAATGCCATTCAATCCCTATCCACCGAAGCAAGACAGAAGCTAGTGAAGATTGATCCGGAAACGATAGCTCAGGCAAGCCGGATTCCGGGCGTATCACCAAGCGATATAAACGTATTACTGGTGCTTTCGGGCAGATAAAGCGAATACGTTCCACGTGAAACAAAGAATTCAATAAACGCATTAAAAATACTGATTATGAGCAAAGAAACTCTTGCAAAAAGCATTCGGGAAATTCCTGATTTCCCTATTCCGGGAATTCTATTCTACGACGTAACTACATTGTTTAAAGATCCTGCAAGACTCCAGGAACTTTCAGATACATTGTATGAAATGTACAAGGACAAAGGTATCACAAAAGTGGTAGGCATTGAATCGAGAGGCTTCATTATGGGACCTATCCTTGCCACCCGCTTGGGTGCAGGTTTC
>OHAQ01002269.1_pt1 | contig 14157 bp, 10 predicted proteins | sample 1577111 | NCBI WGS metagenome assembly OHAQ01 (sample SAMEA3541549, study PRJEB24748) | human gut metagenome | biome: human gut; feature: human-associated habitat; material: faeces | place: China | collected 2012 | reverse complement strand
AAAAATGATACTACTGTGAAAGCAGAATTATCACTTTATCCAAACCCTGCAAGCGAGCTGGTCAACATCAAGACCAATGGAAACCAGATTAAAAATATTACGATCCATAATCTACTCGGACAAACTGTACTTACTGCTACAGGTAATGAAACATCTGAACAGAGTATGAATATCAGTACACTTAGTTCAGGAACTTATCTGGTTGTAATTGCTACCGATGCAAAAACAGAAACAGTAAAACTGATTGTAAAATAGAAATATTCTATAAATAAAAAGATCAAAGCCAACTAGTCATCGAACTAGTTGGCTTTTTTATTTCTTTAAAGTTCTATGGAATATATACTTAAAAGCAGAGGGAGTTTTTTAATACCACTGTATATTACTCTGCGTCTGACTTCTTTGCTCCCACTTTAAATCCTGCAAGATACTTGCATTAGCACTAATCTTAAAGTTATAGTATTTCCAACGTCCGAAAGGAGAGAGACTTACTGACATATTGAAACAGTGTAAGTCGCGAGAAATAGTCATTGACGTCTGAGTTACTTCTTTCGCCTGAAAATCGTAACCGGTACTAAAAGACACCTGCCAGTTATTTGAAAGCTTGATATTACCAGAGGCATTAATATTGTGCGTATAAGAAAACGGATAGCGCATTGAATGCACATTAATAGGTTTGCTCTGATCTTCACGAATATTAAATGAATAACTGAAACTTAAAGACCAAGGCATCTTGAATACTTGATAACCATCCGGGTCGGCTTGCGCCTTCTCTACTTTCTTGGTCGTAGTTCCATCTTCCGTACCTTCAGAATCTTCTCCGTCTCCATCTTCTGACTCCTTCTTGTCTTTATCCTTCTCGTCTTCCTTCGGACCGAACCACTTTTTCCAGGTATCGTTATTAAAGGTATAGTTAAAAGAAGAACCATACCCCTGAAAACGTCCGAAACGTCCATACGACCATTCAGTTCGATTACCTTCGACCACATTACCACTTTTATCAAACGTATAAGCGTAAGTAGCAAATGATGCATTCATATTGAAAGTATAGTTCTTTGTCAATTTCATTCGAAGATTCAAGCTCAAAGGACTCCATGGTTTTTCCTTTGCAGCCATATTATATGACATATTCACACTCAAATCATCAATCAAGCTGACTTTCTTTAATGTATCCTTCTTTGCATCAAAATACTTCATCTCTAAATTATTAGCCAAAGAGAAACTAACCGTCCCTGAACCTTCACGCGAAGGAACTCCAAAAGGCTGCCCCGTAAAAGGAGAATAATATTGAGTATTTCCGTTATTATCTGTATACTCTTCCCAGTATTTACTAAACGAAGGAGCACCACTAATGCTAACCTGCGGAGTGACAACGTGGCGAATCTGTATTTCCTTCTTCTTCATGAAAAGAGGTTTGTACATACCATACAGCTTAGTACTTAAAGACAAACTGGCTGAATAGTTGGAAACACGATAAAAGCCATTAATAGTATCATTCAGATTCTGTTCCAAACGCCCCGTTTCCTCATTATATGTCTGATTTATCTTGCGGGTGTACCAACGCTCCGTATAATTCACCGAAGGATTGACCTGCAAATACTTGAACAGTGTAAAAGTAGCACTGATAGGAATATTATGATTCATTGCATTTTCCCATCCGCTGATACCGGTCTTGAACAGACGGTCGTCCTTAGTACGGATACTGTTCGTCAGACGTCCTGTATAACTGATTGATATCTTCTCATACCAACGCTCGGCTCCGGCAGCCTTCTTCCGCTTGAAGGGAAACAAACGGCTCAATGTAATATTAAGGTCAGGAAGCGTCACTGCGATAGAAGAGTCACGCATAGTCTGCGCAATATTGGTCGTTCCCGACAAAGTCAGACCGATATCGGGGAAACTGCGGGAATAGCTGATACTTGATGTCTTTGTATTCTGAGTCAACAACTGAGAGTTATAAAGGTTGTTGATGTTAGATCGTTCGTAACTACTGGTCGAGAAGTTCACACTAGCGGAGAAAGTACTGTTCGGACTTGCCTTGGCATCCTGACGGTGGTTCCACACTACCTTGAAGTCTTTGGCAACCGTATAATCCGGCATTCCTTTGTCTCCGGTCTTGGTCACCTGATAATCCGCCTGCAATGTACCGGAGTATTTGTACCTCTTATTATAATTGGTCAATCCGGAAAGCCGCCATGAACCTTTCGTGAATATATCTCCTGTCAGCTTCAAGTCCATGATGTCGCTCATAGCGAAGTAATATCCGCCTTCCGCCAGACCGAAGCCACGGCTTGAATCATCCATATACGTCGGCATTATAAAACCCGAAGAATAGCTGCTGGAGAAAGGGAAGAAGAAAAACGGCACAGCCAACGGCAGGGGAACATCTTCCACCACAAGATAGGCAGGTCCTGTCACTACATTCTTCTTGGGGCGCACTTTGGCTCTTGTCAGCTGCATGTAGAAGTGAGGATGGTCATGATGATCACAAGTCGTGTAGCGACCGTGCTCCATAAAGATTTCATCATTTGCTCCTTTCTTGGCTCTGCTACCGGTCACATAACCTTCACCCTGCTGAGTGATAATATCGGTGATTCCCGCTTTTTTGCTCTTGAAGTTATAGCTGATTGTTTCTGTATCGTATGCAGTTTCACCTTCTTTAAAGACAGGTTTACCTTTGATCGTTCCCGTTGTGTCTTTAATACCGTAGGCGTGTACTGTACTACTGTCCAGATTCATGGAAATCACTTCCGCTGCCAGCTCAATGTTCTGGTAGTTGACTTTGCCGCTACCATAAAGTGTAGCGGCACCTCCCAATGTAAAAGTGGTGGAGTCGTTAGATTCATAAATAACCGGTGCATCGAGCGGTTGTTTCTTTGTCGGTGCTACAGAGTCGACGCGTACCACAACTGTATCCGCCCCTAACGAATCTTTCCTGTTAAGGGAATCCGTTTGTGCAGTGTTGGAGGCAATCATCCCTCTTCTTCGACGCTGAGACGTAGCCTCATCAGGAAGCATCAGCAAGACAATCAGCAATATGAATGATATAATTATTTTTGCTCTCAATGGCGCCATTAACTAATAGTTTTACGCTTGAAGTGGCAAAAGTACACAATCTTCATCAATAATGCGTGAGAATCTCCGTTATTTAATTATTTTTTAGTGCTATAAAAACAAAGAGCACCACCCATCAAAGCGGTTTAGACCTTCTTCACCATATTTTGCAATGCTTTTCCGGGCTTTTTCTACTGTCTTTTCTTCGTCAAGATGAGTTTTAGAAAAGAATTTATCGGCAAAACAGATTATTTGCTCTTCCAGAGTGACGGGCACCATCTCACGATGAGGAACAGGAAGCTGGCGTTCTATGATTTCTTCCAGTGTCAGTCCGGCTCCGGTGTGACGTTCGCAAACCAGTGCATGGCGTTCAAAACCTTCTTTTCGCAAAAGGTCTGCACCCAGATAACCGTGTGCGATGTAGGGATGCTCTCCGAAACATTGGATGGTGGGAGCATCGGTCATAAAGATTCCTATATCGTGCAGAAGCGCGGCTTCTCTGACAAAGCTGCGGTTGATAGGTAAGTTAGGATGTGCATCTACAATCTTCAAAGCTTTTTGGGCTACAGAAAGGCTATGTATTAGTAGAATGTGTCGTTGTTCCGTATCCTGCGGATAAAATTTGTCGATGATTTCTATTGGATTCATACTTTTTCACTAGTTATTACTTGTTCCCTTACTGATAAATGATATTTTTGTGCAATATTACAAAAATTTACTGATATGCAAGCCAGAAGTTCCCTCATTCTTTTCTCTCTGTTCATAATACTGTGTTCTACATACGCCAGTGGAAAAGTAATTACGGGTGCCGAGCGTATGGATCAATACCTGCCGTTAATCAAAGGAAAGCGGGTAGGAATGGTGGTAAACCACACTTCCATCGTCGGCACAGAGCCAATTCATCTGCTGGATACTTTATTAAAACAAAAAATCGATATAGTGAAAGTCTTTGCACCGGAACACGGTTTCCGCGGCAACGCGGATGCCGGTGAAACAGTAAAAGACGGAAAAGACAGCCGTACGGGAGTAACCATCGTCTCGCTCTACGGAGATAATAAAAAACCGACTGCCGCCCAACTGAAAGATATCGATGTAATCTTGTTCGACATCCAGGATGTGGGCGCACGTTTCTATACATATATCAGTACGATGTATTATGTAATGGAAGCTTGTGCGGAAAACAAAAAAGAGATGATTATACTGGACCGCCCCAATCCATGCGATTACGTAGAGGGACCTGTATTAAAAGCCGGATATAAAAGTTTTGTCGGAATGCTGCCTTTGCCGGTTCTTCACGGTTGTACTATCGGAGAGCTGGCGCAGATGATCAATGGAGAAGGATGGATGACTACCCAGGCAAAGACTTGTCCGCTGACTGTGATTCCCGTAAAAGGGTGGAAACACGGACAGCCCTATGTACTTCCCGTGAAACCATCTCCCAACTTGCCCAATGCACAATCCATCCGCCTTTATGCCTCACTTTGCCCTTTTGAAGCAACACGTGTCAGTGTGGGACGCGGAACGACCTTTCCTTTTCAGGTGTTAGGCGCACCTAACAAAAAGTATGGCGATTTTGCCTTCACTCCGCGCTCCCTGCCGGGATTCGACAAAAATCCGATGCACAAAGGAGTCACTTGTTATGGCGAAGATTTACGGAACGTAACAGACGTAAACGGTTTCACGCTCCGTTACTTTCTGCGTTTCTACCGTTTATCCGGCGAAGGCGCAGCATTCTTCTCCCGTCCCCGATGGTTTGACTTACTGATGGGAACGGATTCGGTACGCAAAGCGATCCTTAAAGGAGAATCGGAAGAGGAAATCCGTGACAGCTGGCAAAAGGAGTTGCAGACCTACCGTGATATGAGACAGAAGTATTTACTTTACTAAGGAACGGTTCCTCCACTTCTCAGCATTCCGTTCGAACTCTTCGGCTTTCTTTCCACTCAACCTTGCAGGCATTTCAAGTATCTCCGGAATGTCTTTTGCATTGTCAATGATTTGAGTGCCGGAAGCGTTCTTCACAATACGGACATCATCGTACAGTGAGTCATTCTCCAGATAAGCTTGCATCCGGAGCGTGTCTCCCGTCACGTCGATATGCTGGTAGAAACGGCGGTCCGTCCCGAAACGATCATACTTATCATTGAAAGATAGACGGTAACTCTTCGGGGAAGCGTGGCTTACCAGATACAACGGGGTGGTCATTTCGCCCTCATCGTTCTTATTAGTCATACGGGCATAGTTATGCTCATGTCCCTGAAGCACTAAGTCTACTCCATATTCACGGAACAGTCCGTCGAACATCCAGCGCACGGCAAGGTTGTTCGTCTTACCTTTTATAGAATATACCGGGTGATGGAGCATGACGATCTTCCATTTCTTTTTCGAAGCCTTCAGCGTTTTCTCCAGCCATTCCCGTTGAGAGAAGAGGAACCAAGGATCACGGTTACTATCCAGCGTGATGATAGTGGCATCGTTGTAATCAATAGAATATACATTATTATTTTTATACCTCGATTCGAGCAGATAAGAAAAGACATAAGCAAATCGTTTCTCCAAAACACGTACCAGTCCTTTTACATATTCATGATTTCCCGGAGAAACCAATATCGGTTTGGTGGGAGCTATGGAATCCACACTCTGATAGGCTTCATCCCAGTAACAGTTCATCGGACGCTCTGCAAAGTCACCGGCAAACATATAGAAGTCCGCCTGCGGATAGCGATGGCGCACATTTTCCATAAAGCCACGTGTCTTTCCACGCAAAGTATCCTGCACGTCACCTATAAATACAAAGGAGAAATGATCAGTCGAATCGGGTTGCATCGTGAACGAATACCAATCGGATGAGCGATCGTCATTCCATACCCGATAAGAGTAGGAATCGCCATAAGAGAGTTCTTTAAATTTTGCCCAGTTGGCATAACCGAACCCGCCCAGTGTACGGAGAAATTTGGAAGAGCCGTCAACGAGAAGAGTATCTCCGGAACCGATCTTTGTATATTCCAGCTTTGCCTGCTTGGAAACGCCTCCGCACACCCAGCTCACATTACGGGACAGTTCGCCGTCATTTCCGAATGTCAGAAATACCCGTTGCGGGTCTTCCGTCAGCACATAGCGTATTTCAGGGATATTGTGGAACCAGACTTTCCAGCGTATCTTACAAATGACACCACCGACAATCAATATCAGGAGAACGATGCCCCAAGCTATTTTCTTCTTCGTAATCTTCATTTTTCCGATTTTAAAAACTGGTAGCAAAGATAAATATAGTGTCCCATAAATCGGAAATTATGTCCTTTTTTAACCTTTAACAAATTCACCTCTACATGAGAATTTAAATATCTAAAATTGCTGTCATCTGTCACCAAAAGCTAAATAACACACTGATTATAAGCTAATAAAGAGGTGACAGCAGGGCGTGACAGCATTGTGACAGCACATTTTGTTGTCACAATGCCGTCACGCTTTGCTGTCATATCCTGCTACTATCATATATTGCTCCTTGGAATGATAAATCAAAGAATAGCTTAGTCTAGTTGGTTTCCATGCGATGAAACTATAGTTCCAAGCTGAAGAAACCAAAGTTTCAAGCAGAGGAAACTCCAGTTTCAAGACGATGAAACTAAAGTTTCATCAAGCAAAAAACAATTTCTACAATAGGAAACTATCAGCAGTAAGGTAGCTTCAGTCTCTTGTTTTTCTCTTCTTCCACAATTGCCAGCTATTAATAATATTTTGCCACATATTAACACATCACCATACAAATCTGATTATCAGCAAATAAATCCACCTATTACTAATAGCAGGTAACAAAAAAACGAAGAAAATCGCTTAGTGGTGGGCTTCGTGTACAAAGGCAACAAAGGGAAATTACCTGCCAAAAAAGAGATAGGCTTTCGCTCTACAATAACTTTCTCAGTTCCTCAATGTCAGGCAAGGCGTTACGAAGTCGTTCCGGCATATCTTTGGATGTACGGTAAGTAGCGACTCCCATCGGCTTGTTATAATCACGAACTGCAAATTCTACAAAAGTTTGATTCATTTCTCTGCAAAGTATTATTCCGATAGAGGGATTCTCGTGCGGTTTTCTCACATATGAATCCAAAGCGGAAAGATAAGTATTCAGTTGTCCTAAATACGAACTGCGGAATTTCCCGGACTTCAATTCAACCGCCACTAAAGAATTAAGTTCCCGATTGAAAAACAACAAATCAATGAACATTTCCTCTCCAGCCACTTCAACACGATATTGATTGCCTATAAAACTGAAATCCTGCCCAAAAGTCATAATAAACTTCTTCACGTTGGCAACAATCGACTTTTCTACTATCTTTTCGTCTAAATCCTCTTCCTGCTCATCCAGTTCCTCCACATTGATGAAATCAAGCAAGTATTCATCTTTGAATGAACAAACAGCTTTTAGCGCTTGCTTAGTATCAGGCAATGTTTGTGCGAAATTGTTAGGCAAAGTTCCCCGGTGGCTGTACAGGTCTGCTTTTAAGTAATCCCTTAAAGTGTATTTACTCCAATAGCGAATAGCGCACTCATGTATATAAAATAGCCTTGCTTCCAAAGTTTTAGCTTTGGATATTATTTCGATATGATGACTAAAGCCGATTGAAAAGAAGTCTGACCAGTTAAATTCATCAGCCAGTGGCTGGCGAATTACGCTCAACAGCAATTTTTCATCTAATACCAAATCGCCAGCCAGTGGCTGGCGATTTAGAACAGGTTCCCATTCTTCATAGAAAACTCGCATATTCTTTATATTCGAAGTTGAAAATCCCCTTAGCCCCGGCAATTCTTTTTGCAACAGAGAAGATATTTGCTCTATTGCTCCTTTACCCCAAAAGCCTATACGGGAATTTTTCGACACGTAACGTCCGATGCCGTAATAAAGAGATAGCTGTTCTTTGTTCACCGATGTGGCTGCACGGTACTGGCTGCGCAGAATAGCTTCTTTTATGGTCTTTACCGCTTCTCTATAATTCTGATTTATATCCATTTGCGTTTTGTTATATGCGACAAAAGTACAAAAATAATGCTGGCGAAAAGAAAACAAAGGTGTTTTTCTCTTTTCGCCAGCATACATATTTTGCTGTTCATGGAAGGAACAATGCTCCTACAGCCGAATCATATTCTGTTGAACCATAATGATAGCTATCTATACGCTCCTCTATATAAGTAGGAAAATAGGAAAAACAAAGGAAAAGAGAGATACAAACAACAAATAACTAAATATCAATATCTTATATTCACTATTTTATCTCTTTCTTTCTCTTCTTCCACAACTGCCAGCTATTGATGATGTTCTGCCACAGGACATACGAACCGGGAGCAACAGACGATAACGGGTTCAGATAAGTATGCGCCATCCAGATAGCAAGAATCGTATTCTTCTGCCCCAGTGCCTGCCCGCCACTGATGCGGTCATTATAGACCGAGCCGATAGTCTTTCCCAAAAAGAACTGCAAGCAACAGGCAATCAAGGCACCGACCGCAATCATTATTTCCGTGAAACCATCCGCAGGATCGTTCAGTAACGAATACAGGGTCTGAGCCGTCACAATAGCCAAAGAGACCGCCCACAAATAAAAGGCGAGTTCATGATATCCCAGTAACTTCTGATGCACTTTCGGCAGGAATTTACTCAACAGCCATGCTGCAAGGAAAGGGCAGATCAACAAGGGGAACACCTTACTCAAAATAACCCAAAATGCTCCCCAAAAACTTACATCCGGATTTACCTCTATCAAAGGGAAGAGAATAGGCACCGCAATAGCAGCACCGATATTACCCAACAATGTATAAGTAGTCAGACTTGCCGCACTCCCTCCCAACTTGGAAGTAATCACCGCAGCAGCCGTAGCCGTAGGACAAATAATACATACCATCACCCCCTCCGCTACAATCTTATTGAAACGGTAAAGCAATAAATAAGCAAGGAAAGCACCCCCGATCTGAATCAGCAACAACCATGCGTGCAACGGTTTAGGCTTCAAATCATGCGGTGATACCTTACAGAAAGTCAACAGTAACATCGTAAAGATAAGATAGGGAGTCAGAAAAGAAAAGTAGATAAATATCGGATAACCGACAGCACCTACCAGCATCGCAATAGGCAACGTCCAATTCTTCAAAAACTTAAGCATCGTCGTATATTTTTTCTTGGAGATGCAAAGTAACAGAGATTTCGGGAGAAAAGCTACCATTAAACCGAAAAAAACACAAAACTTAAGTGTAAATCATGAGTTTTCTGCAAAATTCTACTACATTTGCACCGTATTTAAATATGAAACCGCATAGAACCTACATATTATATATATCAATCTGCCTCTGGCTACTTGCTTCTCCCCTATGTATCGGCAATTTATGGGGGAAAGATTTCGTAGTAGTCATCGATGCCGGACATGGCGGTCACGACCCTGGTGCCATCGGGAAAATATCCAAAGAGAAAAACATCAATCTGAACGTCGCACTGAAACTGGGAAACCTGATCAAAAAAAACTGCGATGACGTCAAAGTGATCTATACCCGCAGCAGGGATGTCTTTATCCCCCTGGACCGACGGGCAGAAATAGCCAATAACGCAAAAGCCGATCTCTTTATCTCTGTCCACACCAACGCTCTGGCAAAAAACCGCACCGCCAAAGGAGCTTCTACATGGACACTGGGTCTGGCCAAATCCGATGCCAATCTGGAAGTAGCCAAACGAGAGAACTCGGTAATCCTCTATGAAAGCGACTATCAGACCAGATACGCCGGCTTCAACCCGAACTCGGCGGAATCCTACATTATCTTCGAATTTATGCAGGATAAATACATGGAACAAAGCGTACATCTGGCATCACTTGTACAGAAGCAATTCCGCCATACCTGCAAACGGGTAGACCGCGGAGTGCATCAAGCCGGATTCCTGGTGCTGAAAGCAAGCGCCATGCCAAGTATCCTGGTAGAATTGGGCTTCATCTCAACTCCGGAAGAAGAACGCTATCTCAACTCGGAAGCCGGAGCCAACACAATGGCCAAAGGCATCTACCACGCATTCTTAAACTACAAAAGAGAACAGGAGATACGCCTGACCGGAGCCAGCAAAACAATTATCCCAACCGAAGAACCGGCAACAAGCGCTCCGGAACAAAGGGAACTGATGGCCGAAGCAAGTACAACACCCGCCACCGCCACAAAAACAGTTCCCAAACGACCTATTGTCTCAGAAAGCGCAACCAATGACAGCGAAATAACGTTTAAGATACAGATACTCACCTCCTCAAAGCCTCTTACTAAGAATGACAAACGACTGAAAGGACTGAAGGATGTGGATTATTACAAAGAAAAAGGACTGTACAAATATACGTATGGCGCTTCCAGTGATTACAATAAAGTATTACGCACCAAGCGTACCATCTCGGCACAATTCAAAGACGCATTCATCATCGCCTTCCGAAACGGCGAAAAGATGAATGTCAACGAAGCGATAGCCGAATTTAAAAAAAGAAGAAATAAATAGAAAATAAAATGAAGTACATTACAAAAGAAGTTCGAATAGGAATTGCAGGTATCGTAGCATTATGCGTGCTTGTCTATGGAATTAATTGGCTGAAAGGCATACATATGTTTCAGCCTTCAAGCTATTTCTATGCCAAGTTTCAGAATGTAAACGGACTGACCAAGTCGAGCCCTGTTTTTGCTGATGGCGTTCGTGTAGGTATTGTACGCGACATCGAATATGACTATGTAAATCCCGGAAATGTGATCGTTGAAGTCGAACTGGACACCGAACTCCGCATCCCGAAAGGAAGTAGCGCAGAACTTGTATCCGAACTGATGGGAGGCGTACGCATGAATATTCTTCTCGCCAACAACCCGCGTGAGAAATATGCCATAGGCGACACCATCCCCGGCACATTGAACAACGGAATGATGGAAAGCGTAGCGAAACTCATGCCCCAAATTGAGAGTATGTTACCGAAACTGGATTCCATCCTCACCTCACTGAACAACATCGTAGGTGACAAGAGCATCCCTTCTACGCTGCACTCTATCGAAACGACTACCGCCAATCTTGCTGTAGTCAGCTCTCAGATGAAAGGACTCATGAGTAAGGACATCCCCCAGCTGACCGGCAAGCTCAATACCATCGGAGATAATTTTGTAGCGATCAGCGGTAACTTGAAGGAAGTGGACTACAGCGCCATTTTCCAAAAAGTTGACGCAACACTCGCTAACGTAAAAATGATTACAGAGAAGTTGAACAGCAAAGATAACACTATCGGACTGCTCTTCAACGACCCTGCTTTATATAACAATCTGAACGCTACCACAGAGAATGCGGCGAGCTTACTGGAAGACCTGAAAGCACACCCCAAACGGTACGTTCATTTCTCTTTATTCGGGAAGAAAGACAAGTAGCAAATCTTTCTTATATAGATTTTATCTAAATAAGCAGGCGGTATATAAAAGGGAGTATAACCTCTGCAAAAGTCTATCTACAGACCGAAATAATATTCCCGTACAAACAAGTACGGGAAGTATAAAAGAGTAAGAATAAAACGATAAACAACTAAAATACAGATACTTATAATTTTGCAAGAGAGGGGAAACAGACAGTGTTCCAACACAATTCTATAAGTCATTGAAAGTAAACACATTATTGTTTGCCCGAGAAAAACAAGAAAAAGCTAATTTGTTTTTTCCAAATAAGATTCCCAATTTTGCAAACGTAGAAGTTTCGCTTAATTTAATAAATGTATTAAAGTCACTATGATTGAATCAAATCATGTTGTACTTTGGAACCGCTGTCTCGAAGTAATTAAAGACAATGTTCCAGAGACGACATATAATACTTGGTTTGCCCCGATTGTTCCATTAAAATATGAGGACAAAACATTGATCGTACAGATCCCGAGCCAGTTTTTCTATGAAATACTGGAAGAGAAATTCGTGGATTTGCTGCGAAAGACATTGTACAAAGCTATTGGCGAAGGCACCAAGTTAATGTATAACGTCATGGTCGACAAGACTTCGATTCCGAATCAAACCGTGAATCTCGAAGCAAGCAATCGTTCTACAGCTGTTACTCCTAAAAGCATCGTCGGTGGCAACAAGGCGCCCAGTTTCCTGAAAGCTCCTGCCGTACAGGACTTAGACCCGCACTTGAACCCGAACTATAACTTCGAGAACTTTATAGAAGGATACAGCAACAAACTTTCAAGAAGCGTAGCAGAAGCGGTTGCGCAAAATCCAGCAGGTACTGCCTTCAATCCATTGTTCCTTTACGGAGCGTCCGGAGTGGGGAAAACACACCTGGCAAACGCAATCGGTACTAAAATCAAAGAATTATATGCCGATAAAAGAGTATTGTATGTTTCGGCACATCTGTTTCAAGTGCAATATACAGACTCCGTACGTAATAACACGACCAACGACTTTATCAACTTCTACCAGACAATTGATGTATTAATCATTGATGATATTCAGGAATTTGCCGGAGTAACGAAAACTCAAAATACTTTCTTCCATATCTTCAATCATTTACATCAAAACGGAAAGCAGCTTATACTGACTTCCGACCGTGCCCCTGTATTATTGCAGGGTATGGAAGAACGTCTGTTGACCCGTTTCAAATGGGGAATGGTGGCAGAACTGGAAAAACCGACTGTCGAACTCCGCAAAAACATCCTGCGGAACAAGATACACCGCGACGGTCTGCAATTCCCACCGGAAGTGATCGACTATATCGCTGAAAATGTAAATGAGAGTGTACGAGACCTGGAAGGTATCGTCATCGCCATTATGGCACGCTCTACTATTTTCAACAAAGAAATAGACTTGGATTTAGCCCAACATATTGTACACGGCGTAGTTCACAACGAAACAAAAGCAGTTACCATTGACGATATACTGAAAGTAGTATGCAAGCACTTTGATCTGGAAGCATCGGCTATTCACACCAAATCCAGAAAAAGAGAAGTGGTTCAGGCACGTCAGATTGCAATGTACCTGGCTAAGAATTATACGGATTTCTCAACTTCAAAAATCGGTAAGTTCATCGGCAATAAGGATCATGCGACAGTGCTGCATGCTTGCAAGACTGTAAAAGGTCAGTTGGAAGTAGATAAAAGCTTTCAGGCTGAGGTACAGGAGATTGAGTCGTTGCTGAAGAAGAAAGCATAATTCAAGTAATAGGTATTAAGTAATAGGTAATATCGAAGCTGCATAAACAAGTGCAGTCCGCATAGCTATTACCTATTACTTATTACCTATTACTTATTACCTATTACTTATCATTAGAATCCTTGTTGACGAAGCACTTTCAACAAGTTCTCAGACATAAATTCATTGTCTTTCTTTGTATAACGTACATCCGTAAATACTTGTGCCAGAGTTTCTTTCTTATTTTCTTCTATAAACTGTTTATTTTCCGGCAGTGATTCTTTATACTCGTACAAGCGATCGATGTCTTCCGGAGTATAATCATGGTAAACTTCCTGATGCACGGCAGCTTCGAGAGGCAAGCGGTCCACCTGGGCCGGAGTACCGTCCGGATAGCCGACTGTGATCGTCGTAATAGGGAATACCAGTTTCGGCAGTTGAAGTGTATCGATGATCATTTGCGGGTTATAAGTAGTCGTTCCCAGATAACAGATACCCAAGCCTGCCTCTTCTGCCAATGTGCAGAAGGTTTGCGCAACCAACAAGGTATCCATAGATGCATTCATAAAAGACATTAAATTATCGTAGCCGGGAACAGCGTTTCTCTGTTCACACCACTTGCTGAAACGGCGGAAATCGGCACAAAAAGTAAGCACGACAGGTGCCCCTTTTACCATCGGCTGATTGAAATGAGCAGGAGAAAGTTTCTCTTTCATTTCTGCATCGCGAGTCACTATAACACTATAAAGTTGCATCCCTCCCATCGTAGAAGCGCGGAAAGAGGTTTCGAGCAAATCATTTAACAAATCAGGAGCAATATCTTTTTGCTGGTATTTCCGGATTGTTCTTCTGTTCTTTACGGTTTCAAACATATCTTTTTTTTGCAAAGATACAAAAAGAAATATTATTTTGCCATATCAATGAAATAATCTAATTTTCTTTTTGGAA
>OHAQ01002242.1_pt1 | contig 14251 bp, 27 predicted proteins | sample 1577111 | NCBI WGS metagenome assembly OHAQ01 (sample SAMEA3541549, study PRJEB24748) | human gut metagenome | biome: human gut; feature: human-associated habitat; material: faeces | place: China | collected 2012 | reverse complement strand
TTCTGTTCACGTATTGATTTCAACTCCACGATTGATGAAAATTCTTTTGTCATAGCACGATTTATTTAGTTGGAAATTCTTATATTTGCATCAAAATCGTGTGGGGGAGTTGGCTTCTAATCGTGTGGGCTGGCTCCCTTTTTTATTTTATGCCAAGTGATATGCGTTCAGGATGGCGAAAGCGTAGATGATAACCGTAACCAGACTGTCCAGGAACACCGCCCATGCTCCCAGCTTTTGAGTCTGACTGAAACTCATGGCCAGGACAATGAGGAAACATACCCATTGACTTGAGAACAATCCTATACCCAAAAGCAAAAGCCCGACGGTATCCATGAACAATGCAACATGGAGCCACGGATGCGCCATCAGATACCAGCTTTTTGCTGTCTTATCCAGCTTCTGAAAGACTTTTACATGTCGGTACAGGGATTTACATCTAAACAGCTTCGAAAACTCATACAGGGCTTGCAGAATGATTAAGGCGTAGAATGCGTGTTTCATGGTCAGTAGCTTTTATCTCCGTGCTTATACGGACGAAGTTCATTATATTTCATCTTCTGCTTGATGTGCCAGAAGATGTCGATATTTCTGTCCCGACAGAAAGCGAATATCTCATTTAGGAGGATATATAGTTCATCCCGGTAGAAGTTGTCGGTGACATAGACGCAAATTCTAAACATGGACTCCGTGAAGGTCATATCAGAATAATCTTCCGTATCGCTTCCTTCGTAGTCAAAGCTATCCAAATCATATCCTCTCAATCCAGCCAAATCCAGCAAACGGATGCAGGCGTCGGCAAGTTCATCCTCCACACTGTCTTTGATGTCATGTTTGAAAGCGTACATAAATTCTTCATCATCCCGTCTCCTCTGCTTCATATAATATTCAAAAATATCCCGGTTAGTATGTTTCTCACTTCGGTCAGCTTCCACAGCTTCCATTAATTCGGATATGACCAGGCAAAGGAAATGTTCGTTGCTGTATTCTTCTTCGTGCCATCCGTGCTTCACTGCGCACCGGTAGGCTTTATCTCTTAATTCGTTTAGGTTCATTTTGTTTCTTCTATATTATACTCCCAAAAACTAAGTTTCCCTTTCACATTCATAATCGGTTTATCAAAGAGTATTGCATCCTTCAGTACCCAGTTCCAGCAGCCTTTTTCGGCCCATACTGAAGGATGGTTCTGTACGCAGTCGGATATAACCACGCTGCCGATGATGGCACCATTCGGAAGATACTCATTATCTCCGTAAAGTTTATTCTTGTGAGGAAATACTCTCTCTAACTGCGTTTCTGTTAGTGCGCTCCATCCCTCCTTGACTGTAGTCTTTGAAGCATGAATCAACACCCTTTGTCCGATGTACTTCTGAGGACACTTCCAAGTCCGGTTTTCGATGTCTTTGATGCCGTGAGCGATTAGGCTTGCCCACGGCTGTTTGATGGATATTGCTTTCATTTCTTATAACTGTCATTGATTTTTTTGCACTCATTGTATATATCTTTTGGAACAATGACATATCCTTTCATATCAAAAGGTTGCAAGTCGTTTCTTCTCCAATATCTGTCGAGTACATAACCAACATATAGTTTGTTTGTAGCATTAACTTTTAGACCATAGAGATATAATGCAGTTTCCTCAAGATATTTTTTTTGTATATACTGGACTGATGCTATCTCAGAACAAAGTTCACACCCTTTATATAAAAGTGTTTCTCTGATAACATCATGTCCGTTTATTTCATCATACTTCTCGATAGTCTTTATATCGACTCTGTTTTTATCTTCTATTGTTTTCATTGCTTTCCTTTGTAATATTCAACAATAGTATTATTTAATGCTTCAATAAGATTGAATGTCAGAGTGGCTGGCATTTCATTTGTATTCATCTTCTTGATGTACACCTGACCATTCCTGTATTCAAGAACAGTATCAAGTTCTATTATTACATTTTCTTCATTCATTGCTTATCATCTGATTTTGGTTTATATTCATCAGTTTCTTCATCATAATCATAACAGTCTGGACAATAGTCTTTTCCGTCTATTTCGGTCCATCCATCTTCATAAGCGGCATCTGCTGCATAGCTTTCATCAGCCCATGCACAAAATCCTCTATCTTCATCCACATATGCCTTTCCGCATCCATCACATACACATTGGTACATATCTACTTTTCTTATCATAACTTAATCCTCCTCAATTTGCTGTTTTAATTCTGCAATCTCTTTTTTTAATCCTTTGTATGTTTCATCCCAATCCTTATCAGCAAGAAGATAACCTACCCTTACAGCACTTTGCGCCCCATACAGATAAGCTTTTGATAAAGCTTCTTCCATCCATTCCTGAAAGTGATTTAAATCCTTACATGGATAAATAATTCCTTTGCATTCCATCATTTTTTTTGCAAAATCATGGGCATCTTTCTGATACCCTTTATCATCCATTACATTTGGTAATTGTTTTGGCATCATATTTATTTCTCCTCCTTTTACTTTTATCGGTTACAAATCTCATTCATGGCTTCATTCCATGGAATCTCCCCAAGGTATTTCAAGCAGGCATCCCAACCAGCTAAAAATCCCTCGCTAAACTCATCTGCACAGCAATCTTCATCACAGTCATGTGCTATGTTATCGCCATCGCAAAATCGACAATAAGCACGTTCTCCACAAGCATAATCCCCGTTACACTGATAATGAGCGTGTACTGCATCTCTTAGCATCTCTTCTTTCTTATCCATTATTTTTGTTTTTGAAACCTGAAACATCATCATTAATCAATTTCAACAAAACTGACTTCAGTTTTATCTTCTCTCTTCTTGGCTTCACAATTACCGACAAAGCGTTTTACCTCCCTGCAATTCTCCATGAATTCATAGAAAAAGCAGTTTTCACACCCTGATTCTTTGCGTACCTCCAGTTTTGTCCTTCCTAACTGGAAGGATTCTCCAAGTTTAAAATCTTTCACCATAATTTTTCACAAATGATTTAGCTGAATTATTAAGATACGACTGCCAGCATCCATTAAATCTTGACCATCTAAAACCGTGTTTTTTCAACTCATCCCTTAACGATTGATCAGGTTTACAATCAAAGAATAGCTGTAATCTGTTTTCCGGATAGTTCTCAACAACTTTCACATCACCGATGCAATATTCCTTGTTTTCCATGCTTTTAAGAGTCTTTGCCTTCTCAAGCTGTTGTTTAACTCTTCGAATATTGGCTCCGTTATTCGTAATTGAGCATGAAGCAAATCCAATCTCACCGAAACAGTTAGGCTCAAAAAGTTTTCTTACCTGGCTTTCGGTCAATCCAAGTCCGACAAGTTGTTCATGCTTTTCCAATTCAGTGATTTTCTTTGAACGGATAATCTTGTTTGCAGACTTCATCAGTTCCTGAACTCTTTCAAGTTCCTTCAGCTTGTTTTCCAGCTTCTCAACTGCATTATCATCATCAAGGTAAATAGAAGTGTTGTTCTCCACGGCTGAGGCTTTTTCAGCCCAATATTCAGACTTTTCCGTGTGTTTTACAGACTGTCCCATGGTGTTCCATATTTTCTCACGGTATCTCCTGTCTGCTGCACCGTGTACCGGTTGTCCAAAAGGGATTGCTTCACTCATTTTTGTACTTCTCTCATAGGCATTTCTTGCCTTTTCCGCTGATTTTTCTGAGAGGTCACGGTATCTCTCTGCGCGAACGCGGTTACGTTCATCTCTGTCCATAATATAAAAAAGTTTGGTTTGACTTTTATTTCTTTACATCAGTAAAGTTAGTGATTTTCAGCGATTTTTACAAACGTAAACTTCGCCATTTTACTTGCTTTTTGAGTTTTTATCCATCATCTTTTCCTTCATAAACTTTGCTCAATCAATTCCGGATTGTCGTATATATTACCAATGACTTCCCAGTTAAGTTTTCCGTTCACAACATGATTACACAGAGCACTTATACATTTATATTCAGGGACTGTCATGCCAAAAGCTCCATTATTAAACAATACCTTTCGATAATACTTACGCCCTTTGTTGTCATTTCTTTCACCAATACACATTAAAATGTCACCCTCATAAATCTCTTTTCCGTTTTTGTCATGCAATCCTGTGAACTGGCCTATTGTTCCCTGTTTCGTGAATATCGGTCTATCACTGCAATAGCTTAGATGATGTCCGTCTAAGTCCACTTCATCAAATCCGACTATATGACTTTCGTTCCCAACCTTTACAAGTGAGCCGTAAACCCACTCATTTGTGACTTCTGATTTTCCTCTGAATATTATCTCTCTGCTCATGATTCATTCCTCCGTATTAGGTATTAAGTCCTCAATGTATGCAAACTGTATCAGTTTGTCATAGTGGCACATTTCTTTCCATTCATAACCGCAAAAAACATCTATACGATACTTTATTTTTAAATCTCCAGTAATGTATTTTACAAGGGCATATTTACCTGAGATTGGTGTTTCGCTTGCATCATGCCATACGCTATTGATGCGCCAGTCTGCACCATTTTCAAAAGCTGTTTCCAAATCGTCTTGACCGATATGTCCACCGCCTGAATAGGCTATATTTGCTATTCTTTCAGCGTTTTCAGCTTTAGCTTTCTTTATATCTTCCTTTGTCATTATAAAGTCTCCTTTCTTTTAAGAGTGTTTCATCGAAATGTGGTAGTGGCTTCCATGCTATAACTTCATCTTTATTGTTTGTAAGCGACCAGTGCCATTTTTTGTTGTCCTGATTTGAAGAATCATGAGGAATACGCTTCATGATGCAAATACTTATCCGGTTTATTCCACGCTGAGCAACCAATACACGTACGTTCAGTTCAGGAAGCCGTTCATCAACACTTATCCAAGATGACTGATTTTTATACCATTCTGCGCCTTCCATGAAATCGGCCATACAGACTTGTTCATTACCAGCTCTCCAAAGTGGACGACAAGCTTCTTTGGCATATTCTTCTGCCGCCTTTTTAATGTATTCTTTTGTCATAATTTTTTTAGTATAAATCCTTATAATCATTCATACTACCCCAATAACCATATATTTCTTCATCACTCTCACCATTAAGCCGAGCTCTTTCTATTTCTTTATTCATGCTATGTGAAAGACCAGTCAAATCTCCTGAAAGACTTTCGAATGACGAACATTCTTTCGTACTATTTCTACGTATTCTGTGTGTAATGTATTTTTCAATGGTGTTGAATATTGGATTATCCTTTTCAGACATTCTTAAAGATATATATCCATAATTGAATGTAAATGGAGTATTTAACTTTTCATATGACTCTCTGTCTTTTATATGCTTATACATCATTTCAACCGGAAAAGTCATTGGCAAGCGTTCCTTCTTAATCATTATGGCTATCGCGTCATATAAATCCTGTTCTTCATCTGTCAACTTAAACCATTCTATATTTTCAAAACACCACATAATATAACCTATATGGGTAAGTATGATATATTTTATATCTTCCCCTTTATATTTTCCAAAAGTCATTTGTCTATCTTTTGTCATACGCTCAATATCTACTTAATAGTTCATAGAATTTTCGTTTCTTCTCAATGTATTTCAATCCGTTGCGTCTTAGTCCTCTCTTAGTCTTTGCTACTATCATGCAATCACTTCCAACTCCTATGTATATGCAATCTATGTGATGTGCATGATTTTGCTTCATTGCTGTTTTTATAGCTAAGTCACAATATCGGTAACTATCATTCTGTACACCTTCATAACCTTTGCTCATTATGAAGTGTCCGATTTCGTTTGCTTCTTCCTCTGAATAAGCAATGGTAAATATTTTCTTCATATACTTCTCCTTTCCACCTATCCCAGCAGCCACCACATGACTGCCAGAAACAGGTAATACAATTTCGTTTTCATTTATTATTCAAATCAGATTTAATGCTTCAAACACTCCTTCGCTGAGTGCTTCTTCGTAGCTATTATATTTTACATTCTTTCTGTCAGAAAGTCCTATCAAATTGTGATTTGGGATTGTCAGTATTTCGTACAGCCAGTAATCTTCACTCATATAAATCACTTCAACATGAAGACCTTTGACTGACCTAAGCCACTTCTGTGCTTCATATAAAGTTGGCCGCGAATATGCCGTAAGCCTGTTGAAGTTATCAGCAATACTTCTGAACTTTATAAACCCTTCTAACGTGTAGAACGAGTCACATGGCAAACAATAACCTTTTTCTTTTAGTAACTTTGCCACTTCAAGGCTAACGTAATCTTCTGTATTCATACTTTTTTGTTTTTAAATGTTTTCTGTATTTCACTGGTATAAATCGTTTGAGTTCCGGAAGCGAAGTAGAAACAATGTGCATCCATGCGTTCCACCTTTGTCCGTCATGGTCTCTTGACGGTATCGAGCAGATTTGTCCGTAACAAGTTCCGTTCTTTCCTTCAGCCTTGCATTTCACACAGCACCCTTCACATTCGGATGAAAGATGGCAAAGGATGCAAGCCTGTTCTTTACTAATTCCATAATCCAGATTTAAGGACAATTGAGTTTCTTTCATTGATTATTTCTCCTTCTTTCAACTAATAATTCCAACCGTTTCTCACACTCAGCACACTCGATTTTCTTGCGCTCAAACTTCTCCCGGAACTTAACAAGCTCCTCATCCGTGTTCTCATCAAAGAACATGTTATTCTGGCGGTTGTGCTCTATGTATTCATTCATCCTGCGTTCTGCTTTTGTTATCTGGGCTTTTGTAGACATCAGTTTACTAAGGCAACCGTTAACATCCATAGATTCTCCAGAACGCTTGTCATAGAAGTACAGGCTTGTAGATACAATCTGTTTGGGGTATTGGCACTGTAATTTCGCCATCCTCCATCTGATTACCCATTGGTACCGGAAATATATCTCACGGGGAAGATTGTAGTGATATAAGCTTACTTGTTTTTCTTCATATCCGTAGTAAATAGTTACTTCAACCCATTGCTCAATCTTCAGTTCCCTTTCAGCTTTGGCCAAATCCTTAGCCATCTGGAACCAGTCATCCACACTTTCCTGCTTTCCCATATCATTTAAATTTCAATTCAAGTTGTGAGTAAGGTTCTTTATACCCAGGATTTGAAAATAAGAAAGCCTTTCTCAATGCCTCGAAGATTCTTTCACTCATGGCCTTAGAAACATTGTTCTTGTCAGCTTCTCTGTTAATCAGCAAGCATCTTTGAAGGCTACCATTTATCGGCTTCTCGTCGAGGAACAGGCTGTACTCAGTAAATATCCGGTTCTGACGTTTACCTTCCTTTTCTTCTTCATCAGTCTGGTACCGTTCAAATACGGTGTCTTGAAGTGTTCTTAGACACCTTTGTCCACGATCACTCCTGCATCCCAGCATTTCGTTTTCGAACATTACTGACAAAGCACGCTTCTTACGGGCATTGCCTATTCTGGCCCATCCATAATAGACTTTTAGCTTTCCCATGACTTAAAATAGATTTTGTTGCACAATAATTCCTTCAGACGTTTTAATCTCTCCAAAGCATTCTCTCCGAAATCTTTTCTCTTGTTCATCGAAATATTCCTTGTCTATTTCGGTACCATAGAAATCGAACCCCATCCGATAAGCTGCTATTCTGGAACTTCCACTGCCGAGGTGCGTGTCCAGTATTTTGTCACCAGGTTTAGCAAATTTTTCAAGAATCCATTGATAAAGTTTGATAGGTTTCTGGGTAGGATGGATTTTTGATTCTTTATTGTTACCTCCGCGACTTGAAAGATGAATGATAGATGCCGGACAATCAAAAGAAGTCCAAGCAAGTTCAAACTGGGAAAAATTCTTCCAAGGCTGCATTTTATCCCAGCACAATATCCCGCGTGTAGGTGGTAGAGAAAAATAGTTGCCTCCCCATATCACTTGATTACGGCTTATTCTGAATAGTTCTTCGAAATACTCTTTTGAGGGAGGATGACAATCCCAATCGCATTGCATAGTATTCAATGCCCGGTTTTTAAGTTTTCCAGCTCCTTGATTAAAGCGTTTCCTTTTCAGCCTTTGAGCTATACTTTCGCCATTGTATCCTCCATGTCTACGGTTCATGTTGCTACCCATTGACATGTTCGGGGCATTTATTCCGTATGGAGGGTCGACCACTGCTAGCTCAAAGAACTTATCTGGTATGTTCCGCATGTATTCCATGCAGTCCATGTTATGTACTTCACTAACCATTTTATGCAACCTTTCGTTTTCTGATAATCTCCTTACAGATAGCCTCACAAAGCACACGGGCCATATTCACCTCAACGGCATTACCGATAAACTTCTTCTGGTCTGACTGGGGACCAATCAATACATAGTCTTCAGGAAATCCCATTATTTTCTTGAGTTCTGCTATCCGAAGCATACGCATCTTGATGTCGATGATGCCATACAAAGCCATAAACTCCTTAATCTTGATTGTCATCGGACTGTCATCAGGTGTAACCTGTATGCCGATACCTCCTTCAACCTCTACCAGATAAGGCGGCATTTTGTCCATGCGGGCTATAAGCGTGAAACATGGGTTGTTTACAGAACCTCCGGCGCTGGCAAACTGAGGATTCATAAGGTAATGCCATTTGCGGTTGGCTGTGATAGTTTGTGATGGTTGCTCAATGCTGCTTCCAATATTCGAGAAAGCTGTATTCATTATCCACGGCTTGCAGCTTACCATATTGAACTTAGGCACCGTGGTTACTGTACCAACTGGTTGCTCAATGGATGTAGGTTTCCCGGTACCGTACTGGTTATCTATGAAAACAGAATTTACCAATGCCAACCTGTCTTTAGTCGTAACCGTTGGGGCTGGAAGCTCGACCGAATGGTTGTGACCGTTTCCGTAGTAGGCCGACACGAAAGCGTGGTGGTCTTTGCAAGTGATTGTTCCGGCAGGACTTTCCACAGATATGTTCTTGCTATCCGGCTGGCCGCTGAATTGCTTGGAGAGGAAGTTTACCTTTGCCAATGCAAGCCGTCCTTGTGTTGCCACAACCGGACATGGCTCGTCAACGCTTGGTGCCTGGTATTTCCCCGTCCGACTCATAGAGTTATACTTTACAATAAAAGCCTCCTTACCTCCAGCCACGAACTTAATCAGTCCGGCATAGATGCGTTCAAGAGTTTTCTCGGCCAGCGGCTTCTTCCGGCAGAAGATACTTTCCCCTTCATCGGAGAAGTCCAGCACATCCTTGACAGGCTTCCACTTCTCCAGCCGACAGAACATATCGTTTTTCCCATCCTTGCAGTGTGTCGGTTCTGGGAATACAATAGGCAGACCACGTTTGGCGAAGATACCGAAGAACCGCTTACGAGTTGTATAGGCACCATAATCGGCAGCGTTCAGGATTCGCCAGTCAAAATCATAACCATACCGCTTCACATTCCGTTTCCACTTCTCATAGCATCGTCCTTTATCCTTGCTGATAGGATGTCCATGTTCATCCATATCTCCCCAGCTCATAAACTCTTCCACGTTTTCGATTTGAATATAGTCAGGGTTTATGGCTTCAATGTAGCGGAAAAGATGTTCGGCCAGTGTCCGGCTGTCTGCATCGCGAGGTTGTCCGCCTTTTGCCTTGCTGAAATTGGTACATTCCAGCGAAGCCCATAGAACTACATACGCATCCGGATATTGCATTTTCATCTTCTCTACATGCGCGACCAGTCCTGAAAGCTCCAGCGTTCGGATGTCCTCTGTGAAATGAAGCGCGTCCGGATGATTTGCCGCATGGCTGGCGATGGCATTAGCATCGTGATTTACACAGGCTATTACTTTTGCGCATTGTTCATCTGCGTAGCGTGCGTTTTCTACTCCGGTACTGGTTCCCCCGGCACCGCAGAAAAGGTCTATATAGAGTAACTTTATCATATCAGTTCCATCTTTGAGGTCGGTTGTTGATTCTCTCCAAGTAAGCGGCTATCTTCTTCTCCGCATCCTCACCGTTGCGGACGAAAATTCGCGTCCGTGTCTTGTCGCCTGGGATAGCCACATACTTTCCATGTTTCTCCAGTTCCCGATGCTGGGCGATTTTCAGTTCGGTTCCAGAAGGGTTCTTCTCCAAATCCACTTTACGTGGAAGCATTCGGTCATTTTCCGTTATCATTTTGCAAGATATTTGTTGATTATGTTACTCACTACAAGTCCGGCTTCATCACACATCCCGGCAAAGTTGTCAGACAATGAAGCGTTTTTCTCTTCATCGGGTATTCGTACTATGCTTCTCAGTTCTTTCAGTACGCGCTTTACCTGAAAAACTACCTGAGCATCTATTCCGTTTGATTCAAGTTCTGACTGGAACTCCAGTGCCGCACCCTCAAGTAAGTCTGAATAGATGAACAGCTTGTGCATCTTGCGAAGCATTTCTACCTTGAACTCCGGGGTATAGTCCTGAAGAAGTTCTCCCAAAGAATGCGGTTCCAGCTCTCTTTCAAGGGAGTCAATCTTGTTCTTGATTTTCTGTGCTTTGGCAAAGTTCATGGATGAAATCAAGGCGATATACTTCTTTCTTAGCTCATTGAGCTTTCTTTCTTTCTGATTCTTGTCTTGTCATTTCTCTACTTTTCTGATGATTAAATACTTTGGCTCACCCTTGCGGAGATTGCTTAATGTCTCTTCGTCAACCTCTGCCTCTGTGAGTCCGTTCACGTTCATGTATTGTGGGAGACGGTATTTCTCACGTAACCTCCTGATCAGGTTCCAGTCACGAGTTACCCAGTTGATTGTGATTTTCATATCATTTTCTCAGGCTTTCACCGCTGAAGAGGACGGTTTTCGTTATCGCCCTCAGCCGGTCAATGGTTCTTTCCCCATATTTCTCTCTCAGCTCGTCTATCGTGAGGTTGGTGGTCAGGATGAGAAGCCTTCCCTTCTTCTCGGCTTCGTCTGCCAGCTCAGCGAATGCAAGCCTTTTTTCGCCGTATTTGACGCTTAAATTCTCTGTCCCTATATCGTCAACGTAGATGATGTGTTTCTGCTTCACGGTGTCCAAATCAGCGTTCATCTGCTGTGCATCGTAACAGCTTACCACCTTGCGGCAGTAATGGTTAAGAACCAAAGGAAGAATCTTTCCGCAGATAAGGGTCTTTCCGCGTCCGCAGTTGCCGAAACACAGAAGTCCGCGACCTTCATTGCCGGCCAGCCAGCCTGCCACTTCTTCGTACTCAGGAAGCCATCTGGCATTTTCTCCAGTGAAGTACCTGATACCGGCCCAGAGAACTCTTTTTGCATCCGGAACGGTTACCTGTACGATGTTAGGAATAGGGGAGAAGCCCGTATCTTTAAGCCGTTCGATTGTCTGTTGAAAATTTATCTGTTCCATGTTTACCAGCCTTCCTTGTATTTTTCCGGTGAATTATCCTTCAGAACTATGCCCACGTCTGTTTTTGGAGGCACTTTCTCACGACTGGCCCAGGTTGCCAGCCGTCTTGGAAGCTCCCAGGTCTTTTCCAGTTCATAGCGCATCTTGGTTTCTGACTTGTTAAGCTCACTCCAGTAATCGAAGAACGCCCTAATCATCTCTTTCGGGTATTTCCCGACAAAAGGAACTAATGATTGGTAGAAAGAATCTTTTCGAGAGAGAGTAGCAGCTTTAGCTGCGTCCTTGTCTTTTGATTTCTTTTTCTCTACGATAGTAGAGTTTTCTTTATTTTTCTTTCTCTTTACTTTTACTTTACTTTGTGTACTTCTGTCGTCAATAACTTCGTTTTTGTATGCAATAACTTCGTTTTTGCGTTCAGAAACTAAGTAATCGACTACATATTCAATTTCTTCACGTCTTGAAACGGCACTTTTAAATCGGTTTTGAATACCATTTGAAGTGAGGATTTTGTATTTATCAAACAGTTCTTTATCGAAGAATCCAACTTGTATAGCTTTCTTTATAACTTCTTCAACTGCGCCCTCGGTAGTACCAATAGTATCAGCCACTACAAAAGGCAAATTCTCGTCCCACGCGATATAATACCCTTTATCTCGGTAGATATTACACAGCAGGCAGATTAGTATAGAAGTAGAAGCCGGTCCACAAGCCCTCGATATTCTCCGAATTTTTACGTCTGAAAAAAAATCCGTGTCAAAAGAAAAGTATTCAAGACCTTGTTTCGTTGGTCTTGCCATAATCAAAGTCTTACATTTGTTAATTGTCTGTCCTTGGAGTAAACCGCCCACTTGCCGTTACCTCCATCCACAAGTCTCAAATCCTTGACTTCCCCAAACCGTTTGATGTTGCCACACAAATCCACTACCCAACCAGCTTCTTTATTGGGATGGGGTCTGATGGCTCTGCCGACTATCTGATACCATAGGGCTAATGACATTGTAGGGCGAGCCATGACAATAGTGTCCAACTCAGGGTAATCAAATCCCGTTGTAAGTACACCCACATTTGCGACAACCGGTATTTCGCCGGATTTGAACGCTTCAAGGATATGTTCGCGTTCTTTCTTGGGCGTTTCGCCAGAAACAATGGCTGTTCCTGGTATAGACATCGTGAGCCTTTCAGCTTCTTTCAGAAATCTTGTGAACACCAAAATACCTTTACGTTTTACACCGCTCTTGGGATTCATAAGCCTTTGCACAATGCTCACCAGAAACCCGTAGAAGTCGATACGCTCATACTCCTTTATGACAGACTTATCGGTATAGTAGGCTCCGGTAGTGTTCACCTTCAGGTTAAGTTCGTTCCATCCCAAAGGATTCATCGGATAATAGTTCAGCTTCGAAAGATACCCCATATCCAATAGAGTAGAGATTTGAACCTGATAGATTACCTCAGAGAACACGCACGGGCGTGTACGTGTGATGAACTTCAACATACTTCCGAAATCACGGCTTGAACTCAATCTGTATGGAGTTGCCGTCAGTCCAAGCACCTTGCATTTCAGCATCGAGAGGAAATCCCTGTACATTCCTTCCTTGGGGTTGACAAGATGGCACTCGTCAATGATGATGTACTGGAAATGCTGGAAGAGTTCCGGATGGTTCTTCACGCTGCCGATGGTGGCAAAGGTGATTCTTGACACCTCCTTGCGCCCGAATGACGCAGAGTATATGGAGCAATCCAGCACGCCGTAGGAACAGAGCTTGAGGTAGTTTTGCTCGAGGATTTCCTTGCTGGGCTGGAACACAAGTACATGCCCGTCCAGCCTTGCGGCGATGTCGGCTATAATAAGCGACTTGCCGCTGCCCGTTGGAAGCACCATGATTGCGTTAGCTTTCTTCGCCTTGTTGGCAAAGAAGCTGACTGCCGCATTGCTGGCTTTCTGTTGGTAATCGCGTAGCTTGTACATAATTTAATCAATAAACTCTGTATTGTCGTTAACCTGCGCATCATCGCATACCTTGACAGCAACATTGCCCTTAGGCTTCAATCTGCATTCCTGAATTTCCCTTGTCTCGATAAGCGTGAAAGAGGCATGGGTATTATTGGAATAGATGTATTCACCGTCCCAGGTCCATACGCCTCCGTGTATGTCCGTGAACGTGCCTACGTTCGGGGTCAAGGTCTGCAATATGGCTTTCCGGCCTACATTGGTCATGTTGATAAAGCCATGATGGTTTGGATTCATAGCCTTTACTTTTTCGTACAACTGCGGATCGAGCTGTTTCAGCCACAGGAGAAATTTTGGAACTTCTTTTTCTTGATAATCTGATATTATCCCTCCGAATAAAGCATACGGAATAAAATTGATGATTTGTTCGGTTATAAAATCTTCATTAAACAGTTCACGTCTTATAACTGGTTTTACGTTGGAAAACATGCCTCCACCGTAAACAAATTCTATTTTCTCATTAAGATTCAAGTATGAAATTGGAATATAGACTAAATCCATAAAATACTCCAACTTCTTTGGCTTTACTAACCCCGTTTTATAAACATCTTTATGAGCCTGCTCAAAATCTCTTATCCATGAATTGAATTTGCTTGCCATTCTTGAATATCCAGTGACACGTCCTCTACTACCGTGAGGACAATTATTATCATAAGCCAGGCAACAGCCTTTAGCGTGCAACTCGCACATTTCAGGACATTCACAATAAATGATATGACCGATAGCTTTTTCTGTTTTCTTTTGTTTGAATAATGAGTTTGCCGGATTCCATACCCAGGCATTTATTTCTTTTTTCATAATCCTTTCTCCTTGCTTAGTTTATCTCCCAAAGCTTTGTAATACTTTGTGAGTTCGATTAATTCAAAGTCAGTCCATTTCTTCGCCTGGCTTGCTCTCCATGCCAGCTTGTCGAATCGTAGCT
>OHAQ01002225.1_pt1 | contig 14316 bp, 9 predicted proteins | sample 1577111 | NCBI WGS metagenome assembly OHAQ01 (sample SAMEA3541549, study PRJEB24748) | human gut metagenome | biome: human gut; feature: human-associated habitat; material: faeces | place: China | collected 2012 | reverse complement strand
TCAGATTGGAGAGGCATGGTGGAGGATACCGATGAAGATCGGGAAAAATACGGCAAAGCCGGTGTGTTCTGTGTGCGCGATGTAAAGTGATGATTTATGCAATTCGGTTGTCTCTTCCTCTTTCCATGCCGGGCTCGGGTTTGCTTAGGAGCGTGCCTTGATTTTATCCGCGAATTTTTTCCAGCCTTCGGCCGTTTTGTAGGCTTCGACGGCTTGTGCGGGTACGGAAATGCTTGTTATGGTTTCCGGAAATCCGTACCATTCGCCTTTGGAAGTGGCAGGCGGTGTGAGGGCTTCCACAATGACCTCTTTTATGCCTGTGTTGTCGAAAGCGGAAAAGTCGATGCGGGTGACACGGGCGGGAATGGTCAGTGTATGTACCTTTTGGTTGCCGGTTATCAGGCCTTGCCCCAGGATGCTTATGCTTTGAGGAATTTCAAAGCGGGCAAGGTTGGGGCAGCCTACAAGGCAGTGCTCTTTGATTACGGCATCCGGATGGTTGCTTGAGGCAGGACCGTATGCGGATACTTCCGTCAGGTTGGGGCATAGGTAGAAGGCACGTGCTTCTATGGTGGAGATGCTGTTGGGAAGTTGTACGGTGGTGATGCCGCTTCCCCGGAATGCTTCCATACCGATATGTGTGACGCTTTGGGGGATTACTGCGGATTTCAGATGTTCCGTCATCATGAATGCTTGTGTTCCGATGGCTGTGAGTGCAGACGGCAGTAATACTTCTTCTACTCCGGAGCATGCGAAAGCGCTTTCGGGAATCCGGGTGATTTGGGTGTGCGAGAGGTCGACCCGTTTCAGCCGGTCGCAGTAGTAGAACAAATCCGGCGCAAGCTGCTGCAAGGTGGACGGAAATACGATTTCCTGTATGCCGGAGTTGAAGAAGGCCATTTCGCCGATAGAAGTCAGTCCCTCGTTCATTACAACTCGGGTGATTTGCCTGTTCTGCATAAAGGCTTCCGGTGCAATGGCTGTTACGTGTGGGGGAAGGGTGATTTCGCTGTATCCTTTATATATTTCTGTCAGTACGCCTTCCTGTACGCGGATGGGAGCAATGCTGACGGTGAAGGTTGCCTGACGGTCTTCTATGCCGATGGTCAGTACCAGCCGGTCTGCCGGAGCATCGGAAGAAAAGCCGCTGACTTGTTCCGGAGTTACAGTGACGGGATATTCTTTGCCATTACTATATACGCCGGTCAGCAGGAGTCCGTCCAAGTCGAGTGGTTCTCCCAAAGTATATGCTATTTTATGAGGCGGCTGTGCAATGGACAGCCCGATGAGTGTTCCTTTGTCTTCCGGCTGCTCTTCTCCGGGGGCGAGGGCGGAAGTCAGGCGGATTTCAAGCTGTATGTCTTTTCCGGCATCTATCGTTTTTCCGACGGACCATATACGGTAGTTGTCCGGACCGCCGCCTTCCTGTACGACAAATGTCAGGAAGCGCTGCGATTGTCCGGAGAACCATACTTCGCCGGGCAGCGTGAACAGGGCGATACCCTGCGCATTGGCGGTTGCGCCGGCAGTGGGAGGCGTGAGGTTATCTTGCTCGAATGCCTTGTAGTCTTTTTCGTCATACATCTTTACGGGAATGCCGGGCATCGCTTTTCCGTTTTCGTCATAAACGGTTACGCTTACACGGCTTTCTTTTCCTGTGTGCTGTTCCTTTTCGCATGCTATCGTCAGGAAGACCGCACATACTAAAAAAATAATCTTATTCTTCATATTCTTACACATTTTTAATCGTTGTTCCGGTTGCAAAGATAGTGAATACGGCTCTTCCGGGAGTTACGATTTGAATGTGTAAATCTAACAGGTACGTTTTTATACTGCTGTTTTACAGCGTATTATGAAATGAGGCTTTGTTTTTTTCTAACACGGCTCTGACATCTATCCGAAAAGGGATAAGAACAGGTCGGTATGGGGCGTTCCGGCTGCTTTGATGCGCGACTTCAACCGGGATTTTCGGGCATATATGTTTGCCACGCTCTCTTTCGTGAACAAGCTGATTACCTGCGGGGAGAATCCGGTGAAGATGTAGCAGAGCAGGCGGATGTCATTTTCTTTCATTGCCGGAAAGTCCTGCCGGAGTTTCTGCATGACGTTGTCATGGCAGGTATCTGCCATTTGTTCGAGTTCCCGGAGCATTTCACTGTTTTCCGAGAAGTCGGTGATTATCCGTTTTACTTCCTGAAACATGGCTGCCTGTTGCGATGATGTATTCTCGCGCTCGTAATAGGTTTTTCCGAGTTTGTCGAGGATGTCGAAGCGGGAAGCAACCAGGCTTTTCAGCCGTTTTTCCGTGTTCTGCCGCCCTTCCAGTTGCCGGGTGAGCGCCCGGTATTCGGCACGGGCCTCTTCCGCCAGCAGCAGGTAGCGGTCGTTGCGTTCGCGCTGGATGCGCAGGCGCTGGCGGATGATATAAACGGCTATTCCGGCGAGGATGAATATGCCGCAGGTAACGGTGGTTTCCCAGAAGATGCGGTTCTTCATCCGGTATTCGGCAAAGGCGGATTGTTCCTGGAAATACTCTTTCTCCGTTATACCGGCGGAGATCTGCATGGTGGAGCGGGTGAGGGAGTCTGTGAGGTAGATATAGCGGTGTATATGGTCGGTCGCTTTCCGGAAGTTTCCGGAGAGGGCCTCTATCCGGTAGGCTGTGTATTGCAGTTCGGCCAGGTCGAGCACGTCATTGTCTTGCGCCTCTGCCAGTTGCAGGTAGTGGCGCGCGCTGTCCGTACGGTGTTTGAGAAGCTGGACGTCTATCATGGTGTGGGGGCCGTAGCGGGATGCCTTGCGTGCCGACTGTTCGATGCGTAACAGCAGGTCCTGGGGGATTTGTTTTCTGCCCGATTTTACATAAAGGGAGGCAAGGTTACTGAGGGCTGCTCCGGCAAGACGTTCGTCTGCCTGTTCGTCGGCCAGGTCGAGGGCAGCCGAATACAGCCTGATGGCACGTTCCAAATCTTTCTGGCGGTAGGATGAGGCTGCCATATCAAGCGTGGCTTCCGTTTCCTTACGAAGACTGTCGGATACTTGAAAATTTTCTCTGGCCTGCTTGAAGTAGTGGTAGGCGCGGACGTAGTTCATCTGTCCGTAGTATATACTGCCGATGCGTTCGTAGAGAAGCCCTTTATTGTAAGGGTCTTGCCGGCTTTGCAGCTGCTCTTCGATTTGCAGGAAGATGCGCAAAGCTCCGGATTTATCGCCGGCATCGGTCAGCAGGCTGTCCGCGAACTCAAGGCTGGGGAGCGGTTTACGTTCATGGCATCCCGCCAGCGACAGGAGCATACATATAATACATATAATAGGTATGATAAGGCGTTTCATGCCGTGAATGTAGTGATAAAAGATGTTTTGCACAAGTGAAAGGCGGGAAATGAGGAGCTTTGTGTGAATTTCCTGCATTTCTTTTTTTAGGCTTCGCGGAACTTCCTATCTTTGCACTTCTAAATGTAGATAAAACCGTAACACTTTGGAATGGCTATATAGTTTGTTTGTCGAACACTCCGCATTGCAGGCGGTGGTGGTGCTCTCGCTGATTTCCGCTATCGGATTAGGGTTGGGGAAAATACATATTTGCGGTATTTCCCTCGGCGTGACGTTTGTTTTCTTTGCCGGTATTCTTGCCGGACATTTCGGACTGTCCATCGACCCGCAGATGCTGAACTATGCGGAAAGTTTCGGACTGATAATTTTTGTGTATGCACTGGGACTGCAGGTGGGGCCGGGCTTTTTCAGCTCTTTCCGCAAGGGCGGGGTACAGTTGAATATGCTGGCGCTGGGAGTAGTGCTCCTCGGTACGCTGATGACCGTATTGGGCAGTTATACCCTGAATATTTCGTTGCCGGACATGGTGGGCATCCTCTGCGGCGCTACCACCAATACGCCGGCGCTGGGTGCGGCACAGCAGACATTGAAGCAAATGGGGCTGGAAGCCAGTACGCCGGCTTTGGGATGTGCCGTGGCATATCCGCTGGGGGTAGTGGGCGTTATTTTTGCCGTGCTGATAATACGCAAGGCATTGGCGCGTAAGGAAGATCTGGAGTTGAAAGAGAAGGACGATGCGAACAAAACTTACATTGCGGCGTTTCAAGTACACAATCCGGCCATCTTCGATAAAAGCATCAAGGAGATAGGCGGTTTGAATTATCCGAAGTTCGTAATCTCCCGTCTGTGGCGGGACGGCAACGTAAGCATTCCCACTTCCGAGAAGATAATCAGGGAAGGAGACCGCTTGCTGGTGGTGACTTCGGAGAAGTATGCTCCAGCACTGACCGTACTGTTCGGTGAACAGGAACATACCGACTGGAACAAAGAGGATATAGACTGGAATGCCATAGACAGCCAGCTCATCTCGCAGCGTATCGTGGTGACACGTCCCGAACTGAACGGAAAGAAACTGGGTTCGCTGCACCTGCGCAATCATTACGGCATCAACATCAGCCGTGTGTACCGTAGCGGCGTGCAGTTGCTTGCCACCGCGGAACTGACTTTGCAGTTGGGCGACCGTCTGACAGTGGTAGGTGAGGCTGCCGCCATCCAGAATGTGGAAAAAGTGTTGGGAAATGCCATCAAGAGCCTGAAAGAACCGAATCTGGTAGCGGTGTTTATCGGTATCATCCTGGGGCTGGCTTTGGGTGCGATTCCCATTTCCCTGCCGGGCATCAGTGCTCCGGTGAAGCTGGGACTTGCCGGCGGACCGATTATCGTAGGTATCCTGATTGGTACGTTCGGACCGAGAATGCACATGATAACCTATACCACACGAAGCGCCAACCTGATGCTCCGTGCATTGGGACTGTCGCTCTACCTGGCTTGTCTGGGACTGGATGCCGGAGCGCATTTCTTCGATACGGTGTTCCGTCCGGAAGGTCTGCTGTGGATTGCCGCAGGGTTCGTGCTGACCGTTGTTCCGGTGCTGATAGTGGGAGTGGTTGCCTTTAAATGGATGAAGGTGGACTTCGGCTCCATGGCAGGTATGCTGTGCGGAAGCATGGCCAACCCGATGGCGCTGAATTATGCCAACGACACCATTCCGGGCGATAATCCGTCGGTGGCTTATGCAACGGTGTATCCGATGTGTATGTTTCTGCGGGTAATCATAGCACAGGTGCTGCTGATGTTCCTGTTGAATTGAGAGCTGAGAATTGAAAATTGAGAAATAACAGAAAGAGCTTAATTGCTGATAATTGAATATATATCATAAATCTAAAATCATAAATCGTATCATGGGAACTATTACTCCGGAAAGTATAGTCAACGACTTACGCTATTTGCAACTGTTGTCGCGCAGTTTTCCTACCATCGCCGATGCCAGTACGGAAATTATCAATCTGGAAGCTATTCTGAATCTGCCTAAAGGTACGGAACACTTCCTTACGGATATTCATGGAGAGTATGAGGCTTTTCAGCATGTATTGAAGAATGCTTCGGGTGCGGTAAAGCGGAAGGTGAATGAAATCTTCGGGCATACGCTGCGCGAAAGCGAAAAGAAGGAAATCTGTACGCTGATTTATTATCCGGAAGAGAAGTTGCAGTTGATAAAGGAACAGGAAACGGATCTGGACGACTGGTATCTCATCACCCTGAACCAACTGGTGAAAGTCTGCCAGAACGTATCTTCCAAATACACACGCTCGAAAGTGCGTAAAGCCTTGCCGGCGGAGTTCTCCTATATCATTCAGGAGTTGCTGCACGAGTCCAGCGTAGAGCCTAACAAGCATGCGTATATCAACGTCATTATCAGTACGATTATCTCGACCAAGCGTGCGGATGACTTTATCATTGCCATGTGCAAGCTTATCCAACGGCTTACAATCGACTCGCTGCACATCGTGGGCGATATCTACGACCGTGGTCCGGGCGCACATATCATCATGGATACGCTTTGTGACTACCATAATTTCGACATTCAGTGGGGCAACCATGACATACTGTGGATGGGTGCCGCATCGGGCAATGACGCCTGCATAGCGAACGTTATCCGTATGTCCATGCGCTATGCCAACCTGGCGACACTGGAAGACGGCTACGGCATCAACCTGCTGCCGCTGGCTACCTTCGCAATGGATACCTATGCGGATGATCCTTGCACTATCTTTGCTCCGAAGATGAACTTTGCCGATGCCAATTACAACGAAAAGACACTGCGGCTGATTACGCAGATGCACAAGGCGATTACGATAATCCAGTTCAAACTGGAAGCGGAGATTATAAACCGGCGTCCGGAGTTTGACATGGACAACCGGAAACTGCTGCACAAGATTGACTTTGAACGGGGCGTATTTGTGTACGAAGGCAAAGAATACGAACTGCGCGATGCCAATTTCCCGACTATTGACCCTGCCGACCCGTATCGCCTGACGGATGAAGAAAGGGAGCTGGTTGAAAAGATTCATGCTTCGTTCATGAACAGCGAGAAACTGAAGAAGCATATGCGTTGCCTCTTTACATACGGCGGCATGTATCTGGTGTGCAACAGCAACCTGCTTTATCACGCATCCGTGCCCCTGAATGAGGACGGAAGTTTCAAGCATGTACGTATCGGCAAGAAAGAGTACTGGGGACATAAACTGCTGCAAAAGACCGACCAGCTTATCCGTACCGCCTACTTTGACGAAGATGGTTCGGAGGAGAAGAATTTTGCGTTGGATTATATGTGGTATATGTGGTGCGGCCCGGATGCGCCCTCTTTCGACAAGGATAAGATGGCTACTTTCGAGCGTTACTTCATAGCCGACAAGGCATTGCATAAAGAGAATAAAGGTTATTACTACACGCTTCGCAACCGTGCGGATATTTGCGACAATATCCTGGCGGAGTTCGGGGTAGAGCCGGGACCTCATTCGCATATCATCAACGGACATGTGCCGGTGAAGACGATTAAAGGCGAGCGCCCCATAAAGGCTGATGGAAAGTTACTGGTGATTGACGGCGGTTTCTCCAAAGCCTATCAGCCCGAAACGGGTATTGCGGGCTATACGCTGGTATATCACTCGCACGGCATGCAGTTGGTGCAGCATGACCCGTTCCAGAGCCGTCAGAAAGCGATTGAAGAGGGGCAGGATATCAAGTCCACAACCTTCGTCATCGAATTCAATTCGCAGCGTATGATGGTGAAGGATACCGATAAGGGCAAGCAGCTCGTGACGCAGATTCAGGATTTGAAGAAGTTGCTGGTGGCATATAGAACGGGATTTATCAAAGAAAAGGAGATTTTCTGATATGGTTGTATGTTCCGGTGCTTGCATTGCCTGGCTTTTCAGGCACGGATTAGTATTTGAATAATACCACACCGCCTTCTACAATGGCTCCCTTGTCGAAGTTGGCATTTCTGTTGTAGTATCTGTCCCAACCGTAACCGCCCGTAACGAATACTCCTAATTTTGCCGTCAGACGGTATTCGAGGTTGATACGGGTTTGGAGAGAATAGAGGCGGGCAGGGAAGCCATAGTCTTTATTCTTGAAGGTTTCTACGTGCTGGTATCCCAAATCGCCGCTGATGAACAGTTGCTTGCAGACGGGCAATTCCAGTCCGGCGCGGTAGAAAAGCGCACCGGAGAACTTATCGCTGAAGTCGAGGAAATGCGTACCGCCGCCGAGGATGGTATAGAACAGTTTGTTCTTGAAGCGGGCTGCAAGGTTCAGTTTCGTGGTGTTGCCGCCGAAAAACATCATCTGTACTTTGGTGTCCGGGTTGGCATTGACCAGTCCCAGTTGGAAACCGTCCAGCTTCTCCTTGTAGTAGTTTACCAAACCTATCTGAAGGCCTTTGGCACGGACGGCTACATTCAGGGGAGAGAGCTGCACGCCGGCAGACGTACCGCCTGTGATATTGCCCAGACCGGAAATCTGGAGCCCTTTCATATCATCGCCCACCACATTCAGCAGGCCGGATATGGTGACACCGGAAAAATTGCCACCCGATATATTGGCGAGTCCTGAAAGCTGTACGCCGGCAGTCTTTTCGCCTGTAATATTCAGCAAGCCGCCTACAATCATTCCGTTGCTGTTATCGCCCGTGATATTGGCAAGGCCGGAGAAGACCATTCCCCGTGCGTGATTACCCGTGATGCCCACAAGACCGGAAACGGACAGACCGCTGAGGTTATTGCCGTTGATATTGGTGATGCCCGCTACCTGTACGCCCCGCATACTTCCACCCACCATATTGGATATACCGGAGATTTGAACTCCGTTCATGTCTCTGCCCGTAACAGCTCCCAAAACATTTACTCCCAAGCCGTTCAAACGGTTCATCGCCGAGAAGATACCGAGATTGAAGAATGTGCTTCCGACCGTATCTGTACGCTGTGTGGAAAGATTCTTCCAAAGGGAAAGGTTGATACCGGTTTTTTCTTTATGGGCAGACTGTTGCCTGCCTGTCCGGGCATGGCCTGTCCCTGCCAATAGCAGGGACAGACAGATAAGTGGAAATATACGTTTCATAATTCTTTATAATGTTTCATCGGGCCAGGGCGCCAGTCGGTTGGTGGCACGTAATACAGGACGCTGCGCATCCACCGACCGCAGATAGTTGCTCAGCTTTTTTGATAGTTTCTTTACAAGTTTGGGGTTCTCGGCGGCTACGTCATGTTTTTCGCTGATGTCGGCAGGGATATTGAACAATTCGTGCTTGCCGCTGTCGAAGTAGTACACCAGTTTCCATTCTCCGGAACGGATGGAGCAGGTGGCGCCTATACCCGGACCGGAAGGGCCCCAACTGTGCGGGTAATGCCAGTAGATGTCACGGGCGGGCATCCTACCTTTGCCCGTAAGCAGGGGCAGGAAGCTGATGCCGTCGCGTTTCTGTACCGTATTGTAGTGCTCCACACCGGCTATTTCGAGAATGGTGGGGAAGAAATCTTCTATCATCAGATAATGGTCGCATTTGGTTTCTGCCGCTACCACGCCGGGCCAGCGTACAATCATCGGTTCGCGCACTCCGCCTTCGTAGGCGGAACCTTTTCCGCTGTTGAGCGGATAGTTCTGCCTGTGCAGCTCTCCTGCACGGGTGTGTGCAGCCAGGCCGCCATTATCGGACATGAAGAGCAGTACAGTGTTGTCGGTGAGATTGTTTTTGTCCAGATAGTCCATCAGGTCGCCGAGGCTTTTGTCCATACCTTCAATCAGGGTGGCATACGCAGCTTCTACCGGGGGAAGTCCTTTGTCCAGATATTTTTGGTAGAAACGCATGTCGGGCTGGATAGGCGTATGGATGGCATAATGGGCCATGTAGAGGAAGAAAGGCTTGTCCGTTGTCCGGGCGTTGTCCAAAGCTTTCTCGGCTTCTATGGTAAGGGCTTCGGAGAGGAATATGTCTTTGCCGTGATATTTTTCCAGTCCGGGTACGGCAGCCAGCGGGCTTTTTCCGCCGGGTTTGTTTCCGAAGTTCTGCATGCCGTAGTAGCTGGCGGGAGAGCCTGCCGCATGGCCGGCTATGTTCACATCGAAGCCCATTTTCAGCGGATCGGCTCCGGGCGTGTCATTAGCTCCGAAGTGGGCTTTGCCGCAATGGATGGTGTGGTAACCGTTGTCCTTGAGCACTTGTGCCAGCGAGGTGACTTGCGTGGTGCGTTCCACACCCGGTTCCTGACAGATACCGTTGACATTCCATTCGGGGTATATCATAACGGAGTCCGGCTGTTCGTGGGTGGTATTCTTGCGTAATGTCCAGCTTGTCACCCGGTGACGCGCAGCGTTCATACCCGTAAAAAGGCTGACGCGCGTAGGCGAACTGATGCTACAGGCATAGGCTTGCGTGAACATCTTGCCCTGCTTTGCCAGACGTTCCATATTGGGTGTATGGTATGTGTCGTTGTAGCGGGTGCGTTGTGTCCAGAAAGGCAGGGATGTGTCCTGCCAACCCATATCATCTACCAAGAATAAAATAATGTTCGGACGCTTGTCCGTAACAGGAGCCGTTTCATTTGACGGCTTTGTGTGTACTTCTCCTGCCATTCCACATAACGGAAGCAGCGCAGCAGATAATAACAATTCGTTTTTCATCGGGAAAAGAGAGGTTAGGGTTAGTGGTTAGTGATTAACATTAAAAATAGCGGTAAATAATTAGCGCAATATACTGCACAGCCTACTAATCGCTAATCACTAACCGCTAATTACTATTTCATCATCCTTTTGCTTCCTGATACAGGAAGCGTTTGATAGATTTTTTGGGTGTCTTTTCAAATTCTTCGGGATATATCTTCATTTTGGAAATCTGGCTGTAAGCAGGCAGTTCTGCATTCAGAGCCACACGATTCTCTTCCATGACACGTTCTATATCGTCGTTGTTGAGGCCGTGGGCAAAGGCATCGTCAAAGTCGGGATATACCAGTCCCACGAGCTTTTCGTTCTGCTGTACGATGATGCTTTCAGCTACGTACGGCAGGTTGTTCAGCTTGTCTTCTATTTCTTCGGGGTAGATGTTCTGCCCGTTTGGACCGAGGAGCATATTCTTGCTGCGTCCTTTGATGGTGACATTGCCTTCGGCATCCATCAGGGCAAGGTCGCCGGTGTGCAACCAACCGTCTTTGTCCACAACTTCGGCGGTAGCCTCTTCATTCTTGTAGTAGCCCAGCATGACGTTGGGACCGCGGCAGACAATCTCGCCGGGGATATTCTCCGGATCGGGAGAGAGAATCTTCACTTCCATGCGCGGAGCGGCTTTTCCGCAGGAACCGGGTTTGAAGCGCGTCCAGTCTTCGTAACAGATGATAGGACCGCATTCTGTCATACCGTAACCCACGGTATAGGGGAAGTCTATCATGCGCAGGAACTGTTCTACTTCCTGATTGAATGCTGCACCGCCGACAATGACTGTGGCAAAATTGCCGCCGAATGCCTGTACCATTTGCTCGCGTACGGTGGCTTTTATCTTGTCGTTAATGATAGGCACTTTCAGCAACAGTTTCATGGTAGGCGTTTCCAGCTTGGGCAATACACTCTTCTTGATAATCTTTTCGATAATGAGCGGTACGGCTACGATGAGGTTCGGCTTTATGTCGGCGAATGCCTGGAAGATAATCTTCGGACTTGGCATACGGGTGAGGTAGTAGATGTGGCAACCTACGGAGAACTCGTACAGGAATTCGAATGCCAATCCGTACATATGAGCCATCGGCAGCATGCATACCAGTTTGTCGCCCGCTTTCAGCGGCAGTACTTCGAAAGCGAATCGGGTGTTGGACCACAAGCTGCGATAGGGGAGCATTACGCCTTTCGAGTAACTGGTAGTACCGGAAGTATAGTTAATGACCGCCAGCTCTTCGGGTTGGTCTTTGTGATAGTCGATGTGTTCCTTACGGAAGTTCTTGGGAAATTTCTTGCCGAATATCTCGTTGAGGTGATCGCGGGCGTAAGTAACCCGTTCGTTGCGCGATACCAGCAAGGTGAAGTCCGTCATCATGAAGATACCTTCGAGCAACGGCATGGCGCTTTCGTTGAGATTTTCCCACACCTGGTCGCCTACAAAAAGAAGCTTGGCCTCGGAGTGGTTGACGATGTTATGCACATTGTCCGCCTTGAATTCGTGAAGAATGGGCACGATGACCGCACCATACGTCAGGGTAGCGAGGAAAGTGACTCCCCAATGCGAACTGTTACGTCCGCAGACGGCGATTTTATCGCCTTTTCTGATGCCGCTCGCTTCAAAGATTATATGCAGTTTTTCTATTTTGCGGGCTACATCCTTGTATTGCAGGGTGGCTCCCTTATAATCGGTCAGGGCATTCAGGTCCCAGTTTTCCTTTATACTATTCTCTATATAGGCGATAAAACTTTGTTCCATTATATATTGCACATTTAGTTGAAAATTGTGCAAATATAAGGGTTTATGTAGAGAATGCAAACTTTTAGGGGGAAAAAGCATTTTATGCAAATTCCCCCTTTGAGCCTATTTATTGTTATCCAGGTACCAGCGGTACATCCGCTCTACACCTTCTTCGATGTCTATTTTATGATGCCAGCCCAGTGCGTGCAGCTTACTCGGGTCGGTAAGTTTGCGCATGGTCCCATCGGGTTTGGAAGTGTCGAAGGTCAGCTTTCCGCGATAACCCACAACGTTGACAATCAGTTCGGCAAGCCGGCGGATAGTAATTTCCTTACCTGTGCCGATGTTGATGTGGCAGTTGCGGATGTCCTTGTCTCCGGGGTTGCAGGTGTCTTTGAAGTCTACGTGCTCCATGACGAATACGCTGGCATCCGCCATTTCCTCGCTCCAGAGGAATTCGCGCAACGGAGTTCCCGTACCCCAAAGCCGGACTTCTTTTTCGCTGATGCCGTATTTGGAAAGTATGTTCAGTATCTCTCCGTTGCTGTTGCTGCCATTGATTCCTTCTACCGGACGCAGGTTCATGTCACGGCGTACGGCATCCCAGTCGCCTTGTTGCAGGCAGTGGGCCAGATGTATCTTGCGAATCATGGCAGGAAGTACGTGGCTGCGTTCCAGGTCGAAGTTGTCGTTGGGACCGTAGAGGTTGGTGGGCATGACGGCAATGTAGTTCGTGCCGTATTGCAGGTTGAAACTCTCGCACATTTTCAATCCGGCAATTTTGGCAATGGCGTACGGTTCGTTGGTGTACTCCAGGGGTGAGGTGAGGAGTACGTCTTCTTTCATCGGCTGTTCGGCATCACGCGGATAGATACAGGTGCTGCCCAGAAAGAGCAGTTTCTTGACATTGTGGCGGAAACTTTCGCCTATGACGTTCTGCTGTATCTGGAGATTCTTGTAGATGAAATCGGCACGGTAGATGCTGTTTGCCATGATACCGCCCACGAAAGCAGCGGCAAGGAATACGTATTCCGGCTGTTCCTCATCGAAGAAACGGCGGACAGCAACACCGTCCAGCAGGTCGAGTTCTTTGTGGGTTCTGCCCACGAGATTGGTATAGCCTTTCTCTTGCAGGTTTTTCCAGATAGCAGAGCCTACCAGTCCGCGATGCCCTGCGATGTATATTTTTGCGTTCTTGTGTAACATTGTTATAAAATGAATTGGTTTCAGACAGAAGAACAAAAGAACATATTCGGTTTATACTCTTTTTTATTTTCTCATATATATATATATGTTCTTTTGTTCTTCTGTCTGAAAAATTAAATTATCTGTTTCACTCTTCTTTGCTTCTCAAATGCAGTTTCCGTACAAACTTCATGTCATGTTCCGCCATGATGTGTACCAACTCCTCAAAGCTTGTCTGCTGCGGATTCCAGCCCAGTAACGTTTTGGCTTTGGTAGGGTCTCCCAGCAACTGTTCCACTTCGGAAGGACGGAAATATTTGGGATCCACCTCTACCAGTACCTTACCGGTTTGGCTGTCAATACCTTTCTCGTTCACGCCTTCGCCTTCCCAGCGCAGTTCTATGCCGGTTTCCTTAAAGGCAAGTGTGGCAAATTCGCGTACGGTGTGCATCTCTCCGGTAGCAATCACAAAGTCTTCCGGCGTATCGTGTTGCAGGATAAGCCACATACATTCCACATAGTCTTTGGCATATCCCCAGTCGCGGCGTGCATCCAGATTGCCCAGATACAGTTTGTGTTGAAACAAGGGGCGACGATGGAGCAGATGAAATTGAAATTGGGCTACCGGGAAGTTCGTGTAAACGGTCAACGTATTCGGGGGCATGAGTTTCACTATTCCCGAATATTGCCTGGGCATGAGAAAATACCTGTGATTGGCACGATATATAATGCCAAGGATATGGTAGTTGACACTCCGGTATATACCTATAAAAATGTGTTGGCAAGTTATATTCATTTTTACTGGGGAGAGTGTGGTATGGATCATTTTTTAATGTTAATGAGTCAAAAATGACAAAATGTCTTAAGCTATATTTTTAATGACATAATTTTGTAATGGCATGTAATTTGTTCGTTCTTCAAACGATTTGAAAGAATGAATATCAAATTTTAAATAAATAATTATGTTGAGCGAAAATTTAGTAAAGGCGTTTAATGCTCAGATTAATGCTGAGATGTGGTCATCCAATTTGTATTTGTCAATGTCTGTGTATTTTGCACAGAATGGTTACGACGGAATGGCATCATGGATGAGAGCGCAATCAAAAGAGGAATTGGATCATGCTTATGAAATGATTGACTTTGTGATCAAACGGAACGGAAATGTAGAAATCGGTCAGATCAACGTGGTTCCGACGGCATGGGGTTCTGTTTTGGAAGTATTCGAGCATGTTTATCAACACGAGTGTCATGTTTCTAAATTGATTGATGATTTATTGGATGTAGCTATCAAGGAGAATGACAAAGCTGCCCAGAATTTTATCAATGAGTTTGTAGATGAGCAAGTTGAAGAAGAG
>OHAQ01002223.1_pt1 | contig 14319 bp, 15 predicted proteins | sample 1577111 | NCBI WGS metagenome assembly OHAQ01 (sample SAMEA3541549, study PRJEB24748) | human gut metagenome | biome: human gut; feature: human-associated habitat; material: faeces | place: China | collected 2012 | reverse complement strand
TTTACGAAAAGTGTGCGCTCCTTCTCATCCCAGTCAGTTTGTGTCTGTGATGTGTTGTGGGCCATGCTATACATTTTCCTGGCCTTTTCAGCAGCTTTCAGGCAGTCTCCCAGATCGAATGGTTTCATCAGGTAATCAACGGCATTCAGCCGGAATCCCTCAATGGCATATTCGGAGTAGGCTGTTGTGAAGATAATCATCGGTGCCTGAGGGAGTGAACGTACGAATTCGATTCCATTCAGGTCGGGCATATTGATATCCACAAAAAGCAGGTCGATGGTGTGGCTGGCCAGTACTTTACTGGCCTGATGTGCATCCTGGCAGGAAGCTATCAGTTTTAGGAATGGGATGCGTGAGATATAGCCGGCCAGTTGGGCCAGAGCCAGTGGCTCATCGTCAACAATCAGACAGTTCATCATGACAGGAAAGGAATAATAAGTAAAACTTCAAAACAATTTTCGCTCTCATTGGTGGTGAATGTATAGTTGTTTCCATACAACAGATGAAGCCTTTTCTTGATATTGTCTATACCGATTCCATGATAGGCATCTTTGTGGGCATGTGTATGTTTGCTGTTCTTGCAATTAAAGATGACACCCTCGTCTGCCAGTTCGATGCGTACTTCAATAAAGGAAGGCTCCTGATAGCTCACGCCATGCTTGAAAGCGTTTTCCAACAGGGATATGAAAAGCAGGGGAGGTATCTGTACGCAGGGAACAACGACGGGAAACTCTGTGCGTATGTTCAGATTGTCGATATACCGGAGCTTCATCAAGGCTATGTAATTCTCCAGGAACTGTATTTCGTGTTCCAGTGAAATCTGGTTCTTGTTTGCCTCGTAAAGAACGTATCTCATCAGCTTGGAAAGTTCAATAATGGTTTTCTTGGCCTGTTCTGTATTGAGACCCACCAAAGCATATATGTTGTTGAGAGTATTCATAAAGAAGTGCGGGTTGAGCTGGTACTTCAGGTATTGCAGCTCTGACTCCAGCCGCTGGCGTTCCAGATCTTTCAGCATTTCATCATCGCGCAGAGATTTCAGAAAAAGCCGTATGGAAAGATTAAATCCAACCAGCAGGACCGCAATCGCAATGTGAATGGCCTGGAACGGAGGACGGATAGGAGGGCGTCCGTTCTCTGAATCCGGCATTAACGGAAGCTGGGGGAGCGGCAGCCACGATTCAGCAGGTTCAAAAGTTCTTTCTTTTTGTCCTTGGAGGGGTGGTTGTGGATGCAGGGCTTCCAGCCATCCTGGCATATACAGGAAAAGGATGCCGATTGTAAAGATCACGGCAAGCATGTATCTGACATAGTATTTTTTCAGAAACAGTTGCGGGATAAGCAGGAAGTTATGGATAAGAAACAGTACAAAGAAAGGCAATACCAGCATTCCTGTTTCAAGAATGACGTTTTTCAGTTCTCCGGCTTGCAGCGTATGATCGTCGTCTAACAGCAGGTTGATGGGTGGAATGCACAAAATGAGCAGTCACATGGAAAGATAGATAACTTGTTCCAGCAGTTGTTGTTTTTGCAGATATTTCATTATAGTCTATTTTTGTTCGCTACAAATTTAGGCTCATAATGAGGTGGCTGCAATAAAAATCGGCGAACGGAATGATTTTACAGACAAACCTGTACTATTTAATATTTTTTCTTTTTCTATTTTGGCCCTTGTCTCCTCTTCGGGAGTTGGCTGATAAAAATGAGGAGTTGGCTGATTTCATTTGATGAAATCAGCAGCCCCTTCTATATTTGTCCTCCGGAAAAGAGATGAATGTTTGTTGTGTATAATAAGAACGCAGCTGTACCCGGAGTCCTGGCTATGGATTGCCGGATTCCGGAACAGTTTTCTTTTCCTGTGAGTAGAATGATTTAGTATAAACAATCTGAAAATAGTCTGAATGGGAAAAACAGTTTGGATGGGAATCGGGATGATTACTGCAAGTTTGCTGGCTTGCCAGAATGAGGAGTTGGAATATTATCCCATTGAGAAAAAACATTTGGGTGAGGCCTATACGGAATATGTGGACAACAATGTGCAGTCGGAAAGTTCGGGTGATTATATCGTTCTGAATTTTTACCCGGAAGAGATAACCGATTTATCGTATGTTACCTATAATGAGTCTTCGTGTTCGTTTCATATTTATCGGGGCAGTACCAATAAGTATGTAATATCCTGGGACTACGATACGGATGGAAGTTATGTAGAGGTTCAATATATGCAGAATGGTTTCTGGTATACCATCAATGACCAGCAACATTCCGGAGAGTATACCTTGTTGGCGAATGATGGTATGGGAGTCCGCATGCGGATTCAGAGTGGAGGAGTTACAGTTCATCGCTTCAATATCCGTGAAGCCGGTGAAGAATAATGGCATTATTTTGTTTCATTATAAGTTTCTTTGTAGTTTCGGCAGACTGTCCGCGTTCCGATGTCGTTCGGAGGTGATGCGGGCAGCTGCCTTTACAAAGAGTAAGCGGCCTGAGTGGCCGAAAAGAAGTTTAGAGAGGATTTCTCTGGGTAATTTTTAAAAGATATTCGGAAAAGACCAGTGCAGATTTCTTGCGATAGCTTCCTTGGGGCCAGAACAGGCATCCTTGTGAGGAGAGGCTGTCAGCACAAAGAATGGGAATTTGTTTCAGATTGGCTTCACCCCGGACGGCGGCCTGTGTCAATATCGTAGCCCATTGTCCTCCCGATAATGTATGAATAATGGTGTGTACATCATCCATTTCAATTCCGATAGTAGGTTTAAGCTGGTTTTGCCGGAACAGTTCATCTACTTTTTTTCTTGTGGCAAATCCTTTTTCCGGCAAGATCAGAGGAGTCTGTGCCAGCCGTTTTAAGGTAATTGACGATAAGTTAGCCATGGCGTGTGACTGATGCACGATAAAACAAAGCCTTGATGAAAATAGCGGCAAGGTTTCAAACTGTGCAGCGTGATTGTCCGGTTTGAAAGAAAGTACAAAGTCCAGATCGTTTTCCTCCAGTCTTTTCAGAAGCTCTTCAGAAGTCGCAAATCTGATTTCAACTTTAATCTTAGGATATATTTTAGTAAACTGATTCAGTGCTGCAATCAGCAATGGGCTCATGCTGTAAGTCACTCCGATATGGAGACTGCCCGTTTCTATTCCCTTCAGATCGCGGATGATCTGTTTGCCGTTTTCGGCATCCTGTATTGCCTTATGCGCATAAGGTAAAAATGCGACTCCTGCTTCCGTGGGAATAACTCGTTTTCCGACACGGTCAAAAAGTAATACATCCAACTCATTTTCCAGCTGCTTGATTTGTTGTGACAGTGTACTTTGAGATATATGTAGCGCCCGGGCTGCTTCCGAAAAGTTTTGCAATTCGCAAGCCTGTTTGAAGTATTTCAGTTGTCTTAATTCCATTTTTAATCGTTTTTCTCTATTGTTCTTATCGAAAAAATGATTTTTGCAAATATAGATAAATATTTTGTTTCAGCCTATATTTGCTCCAAACCAGATGAAAATTAAATGTTTAATGAAAGCTACAGTATTATATTACAGTCGTCGAGGAAAGACGGCCGGTTATGCTCGTGAAATAGCGATGTATTTATGGTCCAAGGGGCTGGATGTCAGTTTGAGCTCCTTGACAGACTATGATCCGGAGAAACTGTCAGGAACAGATTTCCTGTTTACCGGATGCTGGACTTGTGGATGGTTTGTAATCGGGCAGCATCCACATCGTCGCTGGAAGGAGTTCAGCCGGAAACTTTCGGGAGTAATACCAGCCGACCGGACTCTTCTTTTCACAACATATAAGTTTCGTACCGGTTCTCTTTTTGGACAGATGAAAAAGACTTTGCATATTCCCCGTTCTGTCCGGGTTCCATGTCTGAGCTCCAAAACAGGATTTCTGACAAAGGAAGATAAAGAATTGCTGGATCAGTTTATTCATTCATAATCTATTCATAACCCTTAAAAACAACATTTATGGAAAGTAAGAAATTAACGAGTGCTTCAGGTGCTCCTGTTGCAGACAATCACAATGTTGCTACTGCCGGCCGGAGAGGTCCGATGCTTCTGCAGGACGTATGGTTTCTTGAAAAGTTAGCTCATTTTGACCGTGAGGTAATTCCTGAACGCCGGATGCATGCCAAGGGTTCCGGTGCTTTTGGAAAATTTACGGTAACTCACGATATTACTTCTTATACGAAGGCAGCCTTGTTTTCTCAGATAGGAAAAGAGACAGAGGTTTTTGTCCGTTTTTCCACAGTGGCCGGTGAACGTGGTGCGGCAGATGCGGAACGTGATATCCGTGGCTTTGCAATTAAATTCTATACGGAGGAAGGAAACTGGGATCTGGTCGGTAATAATACTCCTGTCTTCTTTTTGCGGGATCCCTTGAAATTTCCTGATTTGAATCATGCCGTGAAGCGCGATCCGAGAACCAATATGCGCAGTCCGCGCAACAACTGGGATTTCTGGACTTTGCTTCCTGAAGCTCTTCATCAGGTAACGATTACCATGAGCGACCGGGGAATTCCGGCGTCCTACCGGCACATGCATGGATATGGAAGCCATACTTTCTCTTTCATCAATGCGGAAGGCAAACGCACCTGGGTGAAATTCCATCTGCATACAAAGCAGGGTATTAAGAATCTGACGGATCAGGAGGCAGAAGCAATCATTGCCAAGGACCGTGAAAGTCATCAGCGGGATTTGTATGAGAATATTGAGCAGGGAAATTTCCCTCAGTGGACCATGTATGTACAGTTGATGACGGAGGAACAGGCTGCCGAATGTCCTTTTAATCCGTTTGATCTGACTAAGGTCTGGTCACAAAAGCAATATCCTCTTATTGAAGTGGGCGTATTGGAACTGAACCGTAATCCGGAAAACTATTTTGCCGATGTAGAACAGGCAGCCTTTAATCCGGCCAATGTGGTTCCGGGTATCAGTTTCTCTCCGGACCGTATGCTTCAGGGACGCCTTTTCTCTTATGGTGATGCACAACGTTATCGTCTGGGCGTAAATCATTATCAGATTCCGGTAAACCGCAGCCGTTGTCCTTTCCTGAATATGTATCATCGGGATGGCCAGATGCGTGTGGACGGAAATCATGGTTCTACTTTGGGCTATGAGCCGAACAGCTATGGTGAATGGCAACATCAGCTGGAATATAAAGAACCTCCTTTGGAGTTGGACGGAGCTGCATATCAGTGGGATTTCAGAGAAGACGATTCTGATTACTATTCTCAACCGGGCGATCTGTTCCGTCTGATGACGCCGGCCCAGCAGCAGGTGTTGTTTGAAAATACGGCACGGGCGATGGGAGATATTCCGGAAGAAATCAAGATCCGTCATATCCGGAATTGTACAAAGGCTGATGAAAATTATGGTAAGGGCGTGGCTAAAGCTCTTGGAATGGATTGGGAACGTTTAGACTTACGCTGATTGGAAATGTGAATGGTCTGAAAGCTGAGTGGCTTTCGGGCCATTTATTTTGTGTCCCATATTTTTACTCCTTAGAACTCCCTGCTCGTTTTTTGCTGTGAAAAATAAAACGTCTGAAGTTCTGAGTTACTTTTATAAATGGTGATATATTTAGAGAAAATGTATACATTTGTATTCATTTGTAAATAAGGACAATTCATTTATCAAATTTATTACCAATGGGAACAAAAAAGAAAATTCTATTCTTGCTTTTTTTAGGGCTGGTTGCTGAAGTGGATGCTCAGTTGCGGCTTTCACAATTGGATTTAAGCCGTGCAACACAAACCTATGGCACACTGGTTACCGGCAGATCGGTTACCGGGGAAGAAGCGTTTGTCGCAGGAGAAAAATGTGAAGATCCGGTGGGAGTACATTCTAAAAGTATAATCCGGATTAATGTCAAAGGATCTGCTGTCCGGCTATCAGGAAAGATAGGTGTGACAGATACTCAAATTGATTATCATTCGTCTGAGGTTACTGCATCACCCCAGCCTGATGGAACACGGGTTCTTTTTCATCAGGTAAATGGACAAAAATATCTGGCCGGAGTGGAAGATCAGGGAAATACCATGAAAAAGGGTGTCGTGATGTTTCGCGTTTTAGGTGATGGCCGGGAATTATACTCTCAAAAGATGGCTTCCGGCGAGAAGATGAAATCGCTGGAAGTGGATATCCGAAAAGTGAAACAGCTGGAACTTCGTGTGGATGACGGAGGTGATGGCCCTAGTGGTGACTTTGCGGTTTGGTCGGGAGTACGTATTGATTCCGATAATCAGCTGGCTTCGGCTGAGTCTGTGGAAGCTATGTCTGGGGATGAAGGTGTTTCTCAGGAAGACTGGAACAAAATGGCTGCCAAATTAAAGGATTTACCGGTTGCAGATTATCCTTTCATGAAGCGCAGTGCTACGGACTGGCTGTTGACCCCTGAAACATATAAAGCTGAAGTGAAAGCTGGAAGTGACGGAAAATCTCTGGTCCTGACAAATGGTCTGACGGCTCGTGTGTTTCGTATTACTCCGAATCTGGCAACAGTTGATATTGTTAATCAGATGTCCGGAGAAAATATGCTAAGGGCCGTAAGCGGTGAAGGAGAGTTTGTCATCAATGGTCAAAAATGGTATCTGGGCGGACTGGAAGGTCAGCCGGAGCGTGGCTATCTGAAGATGGAGTGGCTGGATGATATGTCGGTGAGAGACAGTTCGTTTATTGTAGAAGATTTTTATATAACCGATTCTGTCCGGACATTGGACTGGGCTCGTAGCCGTTGGGCCTTAAACAAACAACTCCCTACAGGCAAATCATTGACATTCGTTTTACGGGGGGTGGATAAAGTGAAAGACCTCAAAGTCAAGCTGCATTATGATATTTATGATCATATTCCTGTCATTCGCAAACACCTGGAGATTCTCAACGAAGGAAGTGAGACGGTGAATCTGGATGCATTCAAACTGGAGCAATTGTTTTTTGCAGAACCGGAATCTACAGAAGGAGACATGTCCAAGCGTTATCTGCCCAATATCCATATAGAAAGTGACTATACCATGGGCGGTACTTTCTGGGAGTATACGGGTGATCGTACGGAGCACTGGACAACAGACAAGGCGTATACTTCGCAATGTAATTATGAATTGAATACGTTGTGTACACTTGAAGTTTACAATGAAGTCGGACCGGATATAGAAATTGAGCCGGATAAAACATTTGCTTCCTATCAGGTGTATGAGATGCCTGTTGATTCGTATGATCGTGAACGGAAAGGTCTTTTTCTCCGTCGCTTTTACCGGACAGTAGCTCCCTGGACCACGGAGAATCCTATTTTCATGCATTTGACGACGATTGATGAACAGACAGTGAAGCGAGCTGTTGATCAGTGTGTGGAAACAGGCTATGAAATGATCATCCTGTCTTTTGGCTCCGGCATGAATGCAGAAACTACGGATCAGAATCATATTGCCTATATCAAATCTCTGGTTGACTATGCCCGGAGTAAAGGTATTGAAATGGGAGGCTATTCTTTGCTGGCGAGCCGTTGGATCAGTGAAGAAGTGGATGTAATCAATCCGGCTACCGGAAAACGTGGTGGAGCAACTTTCGGTTCTTCTCCTTGCATTTGCAGTCAGTGGGGAGTGGATTATCTGGCTAAGATTAAGAATTTCTATGAACAGACTGGACTGACACTGTTCGAACATGATGGCTCTTATCCGGGGGATGTCTGTGCCTCTACCAGTCACGCTTATCATAAAGGATTGAATGATTCGCAGTGGAAACAGTTTCATCGGGTAACCGATTTATATCACTGGTGTCTGGCAAAGGGTATTTCCCTGAATGTTCCGGATTTTTACTTTCTGAATGGTTCCACCAAGACAAGTATCGGATATCGGGAAGTAAACTGGTCGTTACCCAGGGACCGGCAGCTGATTCATAGCCGTCAGGTAAACTACTCCAATACATACGATCGCATGGCATCATCGTGCTGGTCGTTTGTTCCACTGGTAGAATATCATGGAGGAGGTGCTGCTGCTACTCTGGAGCCGTTGAATGAACATTTGGAAACTTATTACCAGATAATGATGGGTAATTATGGTGCGGGGATACAGGCCTGTTACCGAGGTCCCCGGTTGTATGATACGGAAGAGACAAAATCTTGTGTAAAGAAGGTTATTTCCTGGTATAAACATTATCGGGATATCTTGAACAGTGATATCATACACTTGCGTCGTCCGGATGGAAAAGACTGGGATGGATTTATTCATGTGAATCCTTCATTGAAGGAAAAAGCACTGGCTATGTTCTTTAATCCGACTGGTCAAATTATGAAACGTACCATTAAGCTGCCTCTTTATTATACAGGCCTGACGGATAAGGCCCGCATTCGTATGGAAGGAGGTAAGGTGGAAACTTACCGGTTGAACCGCGATTATACAGTAGAAATTACGGTCAGTATTCCGGCGAACGGACATACCTGGCTGGTAGTGGAAAGATGATAAATAAAAAACTCTGAGAATCAGAAATTCTCAGAGTTTTCAGCCTTTAGCTTCACAGCTTCGTACACCCTCAGGGATTCGAACCCTGGACCCACTGATTAAGAGTGTTTATCCAATTTATAGATTATTGTCCTTATTATTAGTTAATTATATTGCTTTCTAAACAGTGCAAGGATAAGTTTTTGAACATTTTCTATTTAAAGGCTTTTCCTATCCTGTCACCGGATACCCATCCATCGCCAAACTGGCAGTCCTTGATGTCCACGATGTAGACCCCTTTTATTTCCAGTCCTTTCCTTTGTGCCTCTTCCAAGTATGTACGTGCATAAGCATCAAAGTTTGCTCCAGAATAAGCATCAACTGCAAGGATGAGAAAGTTCGCATCTGTCAGTTCGCCTTTGTAGATTCCTATATCGGCATCCACGAGACTCTGGACGTATCTGTCAGCTTTGTCCTTTTGTTCCTGGGATGGCTTGTTCTCTCCGCAGCCAAACAATGATATGGCCAGTATGAGCAATGGTAACTTCTTCATGGATTGTTTGTTTTTGATTTTTCAAGTAATTTCTTTGCTTTTTCTAAACGCGTAATGTAGCTCATTACATCATATTGAACAAAAGCCCATTTCCCATCTTCATATTTGATACTTTCATTTGTTTCGAGTGCTTGCATTACTTGATTATACATAGAATTATCTTCGTCAATTGTTCTCTTGGCTCGTATTTCGTTCTCCTTCATAAATACCTCGATTGCAATTTTTATGACTCTAATTTCATTCTCATAATCTTTCTTTTTCCGATAAAGAATTGCAAGCCGTTCGTATGGATGGTTCATCGGTAATTTGGGGATAATTGATTTTTCATATATTTTTATGGCTTCATCAATCATACCCTCTTTTTCTAAATCTATCCCAATTCTAATAAGCCTTGAACTTTTTTCGTAATCATCTGAATACGTATCCATATAAATTTCTTCCGTTGTATCTTGGAACATTTCATTGTTTAGATTTTGTAACTTTTCTGTTAACTCTGTATCATCCTTACAAAATACCTCACGAGGTCTTGAGCCATTTGCAGCACCAATTATACCAGCTTGCTCAAGTTGATCCATAATTCTTCCTGCCCTATTATATCCTATCGCAAATTTTCGTTGAATAAGCGAAGTGCTTCCTTGTTGCATATTCACTATTAAACGGGCAGACTCTTCAAATAATGGGTCTAGTAGACTTGAATCAAAAGTTTTGATGTCGTTTGTTTCTTTATATAGACTGTTTTTTTCTGTTGTCAATTTATCTTTAATACCTGCATTTTCATCTTCGAAAGAAAATCCTGTATAATCATTGAGACCTGTATTTATAACCGTTTCTATTTTATCCTCGTTTTTGATTTTGTTGCTTTCTTCTACTTTTTTGTCAGGTATAAAAGCACAGCAAATTCCAATAACCGCAAGTATAGGAAACCATATCCATGATGCGTTTGTGAGTAAAGGAATCATTATTGAAGCCCAAAAGAACAAAAATATCAGGATAAATCTCAATGGATTTTTATTGATTATCTCGTTGCTTTTTTCGCACTTGGATGAATACGAATTCTTATTTCCTGATATTTTAGTCCTAGAATATATACCTGTTCCAGGTATCCCAGTATTCACATACACTCCTTTCTTGCCCACATTCACAGAAGCTCCACGCGGACCTACAGACCAACTTGTTCCTGTTTTGCTTATGTTTAAATGCACTCCAGGAAGAATCTTTACCCTTTTCCTAAAATAAAGTCCCATATTATTTCATTGTGTTCATTCTAATACTCAATTTTACTAAGGCCATAGCTCTCACAGAAGACAATGGAAAATCTTTTGGTTGATGGTTTTGATTGTAACTTACCAGTTTTATCCAGTCTTCACCTTTTTCTGAATGCTGGACGTATTTTACAGTTAAGTATTCATCTCCATCCAGATCTATTGACACAAGGTACATTTCTCCAAAGAAAATATGACTCATTTCTAAAGGTACCTCCTTATATGCTACGATGTCACCAGATTTAAGTAATGGATACATGGAATCTCCTTTGACATAAACAGCTCCATCGCATTTTGGGATATTTGGAATATTGATTTGTCCAAGAATATTCTGGTCTTTATTATCGAACAGAGATTTCAAGTTCGCAGCAGCTTCAACATCATAAAGGGTTATCAATCCATCTTCCTCAGTTTTTTCTATGCTTTTAGGATGAAATATTTGTGTAACTTCCGTTTGCTGGCGCAAAGGTGTTCCACGGCCAGTTAAGATATAATTAGCATCAACATCAGAATATTTACTAAGGAATGGCATTAAGATTTTTGTAGAAACTTCATTTGTTTCACCATTCCTCAATTTGACCATCATGTTTTTTGTGATACCCTCAACATCCGTGTAAACTCTGTAGTCAGTTAGATTGAGAGCTTCCATGGTTTCATAAAACCGTTCTTTTACAGAATTTCCCATAATTAGTTGCAATTTTATTTGATAGTATCTTTAAGGATACTATCTTTGTACTGTAACAAGTACGAGGTGTTACAGGAACAATCGGTTAAACATTCCTCCGAGGAGGTTTAATATATGCACCCATGATAGCTCGTACCTATTATGGGTGTTTTTATATAGTTGTTTTGTTATGATTAAAGAGTTGTTCTCATCCTTGTTCCCAGTCTTTTTTATGTTTTTATGCATAGCATCTGGAATCCTTTGGGCAAAAGCAATTGAGAAAACATCTGCTACGCCTCCCAAGAAACCGAATCCCCCTAAGTATCCTGTGTTTACCAAAGAAGATTTAGAGTTTCTGGATGAGTTGGCAGAAAGTACAACTAAATTTCTCTCTAAAAAAGAGCCTAAGCGCGATGTGCCCGCCGTCGGGCACGGTGAGATCGACGGCGCGCAGGACGGCGCGGCCGTCATACGTCACGGTGAGGTCACGTGTTTCGATCATGCGCTGCCGCCTCCTTTCCCGCGCGGAGTGAGCGCGCGCAGCACCAGCCGCTCGAGCCCGACGCTGAGCAGAATGACCGCGAGCGTCCAGGCGAAGAGGTCGGTGGTCTGCAGGTACAGCTTCGATTCATAGATCATGCGGCCGATGGCGCTGTGCGGCACGGTGAGCACCTCGGCGGCGATGCCGGCCTTCCAGCCGAAGCCGAGGCCCGAGCGCAGCGCGGCCAGAAAGTGCGGCCGCACGCTCGGCACATAGATCCGCCGCAGCACGCGCCCGCGCGGCCAGCCGTACACCCGCGCAAGCTCGAGCAGCGCGGGGTCGGCGCTGCGGATGCCGGTGCAGACGTTGCTCCACACGACGGGCAGCACCATGAGCAGCGAGATGAACACCGGCAGCCAGTCGCGCGCGATCCAGATGAGCGCGAGCACGACGAACGACGCCACCGGCGTGGACTTGACGACCGTCATGAGCGGGCGCAGCAGCGCGTCGGCGGTTTTCGATATCGTGCACGCGGCGGCCAGCGCCACGCCGAGCACGACCGCCCCTAGCACGCCGAGCAGCACCCGGCCGATGGATACGGCCGTGATGCGCCAGAACGCCCCGGTCGCGGCAAGCTCACACAGCCTGCGCACGACCGTCCACGGCGCGGGCAGCAGCAGCTCCCGGTGCACGAGCAGCGCCAGCGCCGCCCACACGGCAAGCCAGAATGCGAGCGTCAGCGCGCCGCGGGCAAAGCGCTTCATTTCAGGATGCAGTAAAAGCTCTCCGCCGGCACCTCGCCGCCGATGCTCTGCGGGGCGACGGTGCTCAGCGCCGTGAGAAACTCCGTCAGCGCGGCTTGCATGTCCGCGCCGGACACGAAGCAGACGTTGCAGTTCGGGATGGCCTTGGCGGCCACGGCGGCCTTGGCGAAGATGCCGGCCTCCTCGATCATCCGGCCGGCCTGGTCGGGCTCGGCCGTCAGGTACTCGATGGACGCCTGATACTCGGTCAGGAACGCCTTGACCTCGTTCGGGTGCTCATCGGCAAACGCCTTGCGCACGACGACGCAGCCCTGCACGAGGCTGCCGGCCGGGGCGACCTTGTCCCACTCGGCGGTCAGGTCGAGCGCGACGGTGAGGTCGGGGTTGGCCGCGCGGGCGATCGTGACCATCGGCTCCGGCAGCACGGCGATGTGCACCTCGCCGGAGGCGAGCGCCGTGTTGAGCTCCGCCGGCTGGGCATAGGTGTTGTCGATGGTGATGTCCGTGCCGACGGTCAGGCCATTTTTCTCGCACAGGTACTGGAAGATGAACGTCGGGTTCTGCACGGGGACGCAGACGTTCTTGCCGCGCAGGTCGGCAAAGGACGTGATGTTCTCCGTGCCGTCGGTCACGACGTAGAGCACGCCGCGCGTGTTGAGCGCGAGCACCTGCACGGCGCCGTCGGTCTTGTTGTAGAGCGCGGCGGCGGCGTTCGTCGGCAGGGCGGCGATGTCGGCCGTGCCGTTGACGAGCGCGGCGGTGGCGTTGCTCGGGTCGGTCTCGACGGTGAAGTTGTAGCTCAGCGCGGTCGTGCCGGCCTTGCTGTCGGACATGAGCTTGGCCATGCCGAAGCCGGTCGTGCCGTTGAGCGCGACGACGTTGACGGTCAGGTCTTTGTCGATGGCGGCGGTGTCGTCCTTCTGGCCGCAGGCGGCGAGGGCGAACACCATGATGACGGCCAGCAGCACCGCCGTGAGTTTGCGCAGATGGGTCATTACAGATCTCTCCTTTTCGTGTTGCCGCCCGCCGAAAGAGACAAAAAATGCCACGCCCGGAAGGCATGGCGGTGCAACAGTGCACGCAGCCTTCCACCTCATAGGCGATTCGGTGTCAGATTCGGTGCGGGATCGGCGGCGGCCGGGCCGGAAGCACAGCTTGCGGCGCGGGCGCATAGTTTGCTGTAATTATGCCACGGAAAGGCAGGCGTGTCAAGCATTTGCACCGGAATTTCCAAAAGCTGCACACGGGTGGAAAAGTGTGCGGATTTGTGAAAAATTCTCGCAGTTTGTCGTTATCAAAACGACGGGACTGGGCATTGAAAATTTTTCATAGATATTGTATGATGGGAAGCAGGGAATCCTGCGTCCGGCCGGAATAGGAGCCGGCCGGTGCAAATTTGTTGGAAAGGGAACTGAAAAAATGGAACAGATCGATTACAAATTCATTGACCAGGTCCTCGCAGATCACGCCTGTGACGCCTCGCAGATCATTGCGATCATGCAGGACGTGCAGGGAAAATACCGTTATCTGCCGAAAGACGCGCTGCGCTACATTGCCAACAAGGTGGGCATCAGCGAGTCGAAGATCTACGGCGTGGCAACGTTTTATGAGAACTTCTCGCTCGACGTGAAGGGCAAGTACGTGCTCAAGGTCTGCCGAGGCACGGCGTGCCACGTGCGCAAGTCCGGCAACGTCCTGCAGGCGCTCTACGACGCGACCGGCCTGAGCGAGAGCAAGCCGACCTCGGACGACGGCCTGTTCACCATCGAGATCGTGTCGTGCCTCGGCGCGTGCGGCCTGAGCCCGGTCGTCATGGTCAACGACACGGTGCACCCGGCCATGACCCCCGACAAGGCCGTGGATCTCATCGAGGAGCTGCGTGCAAAGGAGGGTGCGTAATGCGTCAGAGAATCGAATCCTTGGAGCAGTTCCGCGCCCTGCAGGCCGACTACATGGCCGCGCGCGACGCGGAAAAGCGTAAGATCCTTGTCTGCTGCGGCACGGGCTGTGTCGCCGGCGGCAACCTGAACGTCTACCACGAGCTCAAAAAGCGCATGGACGAGCTCGGCATCCCGTGCGAGGTGTCCCTGACCGAGCACCACGCCGACACCATCGGCCTGAAAAAGTCCGGCTGCCACGGCTTTTGCGAGATGGGCCCGGTCGGACTTATCA
>OHAQ01002216.1_pt1 | contig 14344 bp, 7 predicted proteins | sample 1577111 | NCBI WGS metagenome assembly OHAQ01 (sample SAMEA3541549, study PRJEB24748) | human gut metagenome | biome: human gut; feature: human-associated habitat; material: faeces | place: China | collected 2012 | reverse complement strand
TTTCCGTCATTTTTATCCACTCCCAGTGCCAACGCCGGAAGGGAATCCGTGATCAGATTGATCCACAGTATATGACTGGATTTTAGAGGGGAAGCCAGCCCCAGAGCCACTGCTACGAACATGGTCATCAGTTCCCCGAGATTGGAGGACAGTAAAAATATCACCGACTTGCGGATGTTTTCATAGACGCCTCTGCCTTCCTCGATTGCCTTTTCAATCGTTGCAAAATTATCATCCGTCAATATCATGTCCGCCGCCTGTTTAGCCACATCCACGCCGGTTCCCATGGCTACACCGATATCTGCTGCTTTCAGAGAAGGAGCATCGTTCACACCATCCCCTGTCATGGCCACAATCTCCCCATTCTGCTGCAGCCCCTTCACGATCCGTACCTTCTGGGCCGGAGTCACTCTGGCATAAACCCTGATATTCCTGATCCTCCTGGCAAAAGAAGCATCATCCAGATGATTCAGTTCTTCCCCTGTAATACACTGACTGCGATGCCCTGCAATCCCCAGCTGTCTGGCAATGGCATAGGCGGTATCCACATGATCCCCGGTGATCATTACTGTAGATACACCTGCACGGCGGAAAATCTCCACCGCTTCCTCCGCCTCCGGTCTGGCAGGATCACGCATCCCCACAATTCCCAGGAATGTCATACCTTCTTCCCCACACCCGGGAGTGTTTCCGCTCTGTGCTGCCGCCAGTGTCCGAAGCGCCAGGGAATTCATGAGTTCTACAACCTCACTGATCCTTTTTCTCTGTCCGGCTGTCATTGGCACACTTCTTCCGTCCTGTAAAATATGGGTGCAGTGCTGTACGATCACATCCGGTGCCCCCTTCGTATAGGCAATGCTTCCCTTATGCCCTCCGTTTTTCGGGATTCTGTGATAGGTCGTCATCATCTTCCGGTCCGAATCGAAAGGCTTTTCATCATAGCGGGGGTACTGCTTCTCCAGACGTTCTCTATGCATCCCCATCTTCTCTCCGAAGTCTAAGAGCGCCAGTTCCGTTGGATCTCCGATCCGTTGCTCTCCCTGCAGGGAAGCATCGTTGCACAACAGCATTCCCCGGAGCATCTCCTGTACGCATCGGGATTCTCCCCTGCCATTGCTGCCGGCAGCATCCTCCAGCACATCATACCACCAGCATTTTTCCACCGTGAGCCGGTTCTGGGTCAGTGTGCCGGTCTTATCCGAGCAGACCACGCTGACCGCTCCCAGAGTCTCAACGGAAGGCAGTCTGCGGATGATCGTATGTACTTTGACCATTCTGGTCACTGACAATGCCAGACAGATCGTCACCACTGCCGGCAGACCTTCCGGCACCGCAGCCACCGCCAGGGAAATCGCCACCAGCAGCATTTCCGGAATATTTCTGTGTTGAAATACCGCCAGCAGAAACAATGCCGCACATACTCCCAGCGATAAAATACTCAGAAGCTTTCCCATATCCCCCAGACGTTTCTGTAACGGTGTCATTTCCTCTTCCGCATCTGTGATCATGGAGGCGATCCTGCCGATCTCCGTGGCCATGCCCGTAGCTGTCACGATTCCTTCTCCGTGGCCATGGGTCACCACAGTAGACATATATACCATATTGACCCGTTCAGCCAATGGAATCTCGTGTCTGCAGTCTGCCAGAAACAGCGCATCTTTTTCCACAGGTACCGATTCTCCGGTCAGGGCGGATTCCTCTACCTGCAGATTGGAGCTTCTGGTCAGCCGTATATCCGCAGGTACCTGTGCCCCTGCCTCCAGGTCTACCAGATCGCCCGTCACCAGTTCCGCCGCCGGAATCTCCTGACGGATACCTTCCCTGATCACAATGGTCTGTGGACTGGTCAGCTTTTTCAACGCTTCCAGTGCCTTTCGGGCTTTTCCCTCCTGCAGCATGCCCACCAGGGCATTGACCACTACCACAGTGCCGATGATCACGGCATCACTGAGCTCCCCCAGAAAGACGGATACCACAGCTGCGATCAATAATATGTAGATCAGCGGGTCCTTTAACTGCTCCAGAAAAAGCTGTATTTTCGTCTTTTTTCTGGCAGCTTTCATTTCATTTCTGCCATTTTGCTGTAAACGACGAAAGGCCTCACCATCGGTAAGGCCCTTCACTGCGTCACTTTTCAGTTCATTTACGGTTTCCTGTATATTCTGTTTTTCGAACACGGCTGCCTCCAATGCTTGTTTCTATTAAGCATTGTATGTCATATCTTCAGAATTCATTACACCGAATCATCGTACATTTTGATCTCTTAACTGGAATGCTGCGGTCAGCTCGTTCATGTTGGTGGCCTGCGCAGACAATTCCTCACTGGTGGCAGAAGTTTCTTCTGCGGTCGCAGAGTTGTTCTGCACCACTGTGGATATCTGTTCAATGCCCTGTTCGATCTGCATCATGGCATCTGCCTGTGCCTTGGATTCTTCCATGGCTTTCTTGGACTCGTTGGCCAGATCCTCAATGCCTTCCACGACCTTCTGCAATGCTTCGGCTGTCTTGTCCGTGATCTGGTTGCCATGCTCAATCTCCTGCAGGGAAGTCTCAATCAATTCTCTGGTATGTACCGCAGACTGTGCACTGTCATCTGCCAGCTTACGGATCTGATCCGCAACCACTGCAAAGCCTCTTCCGGCCTCTCCTGCTCTGGCTGCCTCAATGGCTGCATTCAGGGATAACAGATTCGTCTGGGATGCGATATCCTCAATCTCACCGATAATATCGCTGATCTGCCTGGAAGTATCGTTGATACGCTGCATGGCATCTGTCAGACCCTTCATTTCCTCTCCGCTGTCCTTCGCCTGCTGCTGGTAATCCATAGCCTTCTGGTAAGAACCTCCCAGTGCCTTGGCATTCTTCTCCACGATCTCGGTTACATTCGTGATGGTAGCCTGCAGTTCCTCTACGGAACCGGCCTGGTCGGTAGCACCTTCCGCAAGTCCCTGGGCAGCATCTGCCATCTGGTTTGCCCCCAGAGATACCTGTCCCACTGCCGTCTTGATCTCATTAAGTGTCTCACTGAGCTTATGGTTCAGCTTACGGATAGATTCCAACAGTCCCTGAAAGTCTCCCACATAGGCTTCTGCACACCCTGAAGTCAGTGCGAAGTTTCCTTCCGACATTTCTCCCAACAGATAATCCGCATCGCCGATGACCTTCTGCAGATTGCCGGATAGTGCTGCGGTAGCCTCTGCCAGGATCTGTGTCTCATCCTGTGTCCGGATCACAGGTGCCGGAGTATGCAGATCGCCTTCCGCCAGCTGACGTATTCTTTCGGTACATTCCGCCACCGGTTCACCGATCGCCTGACCGATCTTTTTTGCCCTGCGCACACTGAAACATAAAGCTGCAGCACCTATTGCTACACCAATGACAATACATACAACGGTAGAACCAAGGAAATCTGTCAGTGGTGCATTTACTGCCACGCTCCATCCATTGGTTCCTTCTATTGGTGCATAAGCCTGTATTGTGATGGTTCCGCCTTTCATATAAGTGCCATATCCGGTTGCTCCGGTCATCATCTTCTGCTCTACCTTTGCAATTCCCCGCAAAGATCTGTCCGTCTGAGACAGTTCAATGTTGCTCTTCTGCTCCTGGGCAATCGCAGAATCACAGTGAGCAATGGTGATACCTGTTTCTCCCAACAGATAGCACTCGGAATTCTTACTGACAGAGACTGCCGCAGCAATATCATTTAAGAACTCCGGATCCGGCACAACGAATACCACGCCGACAATATCACCATTCTTATCTCCGTCTGCATATACGGGTGCGGAAATGATAACGCTGAGCTTACCGTCTGTCTTTGCAATCACGGGATCCGATACCACGACCTCTCCCTGCATGGATCTCTTAAAATAATCACGGTCACTATAATCGGTTCCGTCATAAGCACAGATACCGTTGGAGCCGATCAGCTTGCCTCTGACCATTCCATAAGCTTCCATGCGTTGGTTGATATACTGCTGTTTCTGCTCCTGGGTAAATACCGGAGAAGACAGCTGGTAACTGCATCCGAGTTCGGATACGATCGTCGTTGTCACCCGTAGTTCCTCATTGATACGGTCTGCGGAAATCTCTGCCACCACCAGCATATCGTCTTCCAGTGTTCTCATGGTACTGGACAGATTCAGGATCACGGTAAGGATGACCAACGGAATAATTGAGAACACTACCAGCCTGCTGATTGCCTTCTGCAGACGTTCCCGGATCGTCGTCATGCCGGGTGTCTGCCCCTTTGTGCCCTTCTGTGATGCTTTTGTACTCATATGTCCTCATTTCTGCGCTGCATTTTTATTATATGCTTTATTTTCCTGTACTCTATGAAGTGACCACTTATCCGGCAGCGCCCGGATATCCCATGCATTTCCTTCATTTTGGGACGGTGATCTTCTGCTGAGATACTTAATTTTATATGTCGATTTTATTTTACCATGATTCAGGAAAATTTTCTATCTTTTGAAGCCCAAAAAGAGAGTTAATATTCCGTTAAGAATATCAACTCTCTCCTGTCATTTATCTCTCTATCCCCTCATGATAAGAAATACCCTGTTAATAGCCGAACTCCTGGGCAAAATACAACTTGCCATTGGTCTCATAGACCGCAATGCTGCAGGTGGTAAAATCGCCTGCCAGGATATTCGCTGCGTGTGTAGGAGAAGCCATCCAGGCATCTACTACACTCTGTGCGGAATCATAGCCCTTCGCCAGATTCTCGCCCCACATCAGTTCACTGTTCACTGTGTACCAGTCCTTACCGTTGGGTCTGGTATGGGAGAACTTGGAAGCTGCTTCCTGTGCTCTTACCATAGCGCAGGACTCCAGACCGTTGCTCCAGTTCAGTGCTGCCAGGCCGTTCTCTGCTCTCTTCGCGTTTACAATATCCAACGCATCGATAGCCATGGCACGAAGTTCATCTGCACGGGCCAGCTCAGCTTCACTCATACCGGCTTTTCTCACAGAACCCGCCAGTGCCACTGCCTCTTCATCGAACCAGACAGTTCCGTCATCCGTGGCAGGATCACGGCTTACAGAGGATAATTCTGTACTCTTGCCGCAACCTGCAAGGCTCAGCACCATGATGACTGTCAGAACAAGACTCATCCATCTTTTTTTCATTTGTTCTACCTCTTCTTTCCTTGATTGTTTATAGTAAATATATGTTTATTCGTTATGATTGCTTCTTCTTAATAATAAGCCATGCTCCCAGCCCTGTCAAGGAAAGGGCAAAGCCCAGATTCCATGTATTGGAATCATCGCCGGTCCTGGGTCTTCTGGAAGCTCCCAGGACTGCTCTGTCCGCCAATGGTGTAGGATCATCGGTAATGCTTACAACCCGCTGACGTCTTACACCAAGCACCTGAGGTGTTACCGGGGTTGCCGGCTCAGACGGTGTACCGGGAGTATCCGGGGTATCGGAATCATCCGAATCGTCCGGAGTATCCGGGGGTGCGGTCGGAGTAGTGGTCGGCGTCGTGGGTGTGGTATCCGGTGTGCCTGTCGGCGTAGGCTCCGGAGTAGCACTGGGAGTAGGTTCCGGGCTGGTAGTCACGGGCGGAGTAACCTCCGGCTCTCTGGACAATTCAAACTGCATTCCGAAGCCGTATCTGGTCATCTGATAGCCGTTGTTGGCCAACACACCGTTAAGGTTAGTGGTGATCTTCACTTCTCCGTCCTTTAACAGGTCGGATACCAGAGTATCTGCATAGGAACCTTCCTGTCCGTTTTTCAGCATCCGGTCATACAGACCTTCACCGTCAAAAGTATATACATTATGATATGTCGTGTAATATAAAGCATCTGCTACTGCAGAACAGCTCTCCGCTACTGTGGTATCGGCTGTTCCGTTGGTCAGGATTGCCAGTTCCTCTGCCGTAAGTTCTGAAAAGCCGTAGACCTTATTTCCTTCTTCTCTGGAAGTATTGTTGAACCAGTCTAAGTAATACTGTGCCAGGCAGCTCTGCGTAACCTCTTCCGGCTTCATTTCTTCGCTGCCATATCCTTTTTTCAAAAGAGCCTCTCCGACAATCGCATCCGTAACCTTGCCTGCGGTGATTCCGAGATCCCGTAACGGAGCATTTAAAATACGGCGGGGCAATGTACAGAACGCTCCCACTTCACCGATCTCATAACCTTCAAAACCACTGGACAGAACCGTTACTTTCTCTCCTGCCTTAGGCGCCGCCGGGATCGTACCGATCGTGGCCTTTGCAGGATCATACTGATACTCCTTATTGCTCTCATTTACCAGCTTTATGTTGTAGTACAGGGTATCTCCGGGCTCTGCCGCATTTCCTCCTGCCACGGTACCGTTCAGATAACCGATGGCATCGGACAGATTGATTCTTACCTTGTCCGGGGCATTGCTGTGGATCGTAATGGTGATCGTTGCATCATAGGTCACCCTGCCGGTGCCGCTTTCCCAATGCTGTTCCAGTTCCGGAGTTGTAGTAATGGTAATACCTTCGGAAATATAATGGAACACTGCGCCGTTCTCATTCTGTTCAAAAGTTACCGTTCCCGTGGGATATTCATAATAATCTACTGCGGATACCCCGGGAATCCTGTAATCGTATCCGTCATAATTGATCCAGGTCTCTGTGGGTGTGGTCACATACCATACCGTGGCAATGGTGACTCCGCTGAAGGACCGACCGGTGGTGAGCAACTGATTCATAAAACTTTCCGTTACATTTTCACCATACAAGACGCCGTTGTTGTCATTCACATACTGTTTTACATCCTCAAGGGTTTTTCCGCAGTTTTCTTTATAATAGGAAGTGCCTTCGCTGTCTTCACCGTAATAAACATAGTGTAACAAATCTGCGGGCTTACAGTCAGAATATTTGTTTACATCTAATGCTACGAATCCAACGCACTGCCAGCTTGCTCCGTTACTTCCGGTTAACTTTCCTTCGGCATCTACCCCTGTATTATCCACAGAAAGATATTTAAAGGTTTCAGCATCATCCAAAGTCATCTTATGACCTGCAAACAATGAAAAATCTCCGTTTGCCGGCTTGTAATTATTGGGCCATACGTTGGGGCTGGCTACCTGTCCTCCCACATATTTTGCCATGGTGCCTCCAGCAAGAATCACCGTTTTGATGTTGGGATAGGTTTTCTCTTTTACAGCAACAACGCTGTCGTTTCCGCTTGCACTTGCCATTTCAACAACATCGTTCTGCTCATTCTGCGTTGCTTCTTCCGCCTGTACCGTAAATCCGGTGTTGGAGATGCTGCCGATCATCAGTGCCGCTACCAGAGTTTTTGCCAGTTTGGTCTGTATTACGTTTTTTAACTTCATTTCTGTTTCCCCTCAAAACCAGTATTTCTGTTTTTATTACTTCTTTTTACTCTCCTAATAAGTAAGACTGCGCCAAATGGAAAAAAGGACCAGAATTTGAAAAATTTTTCAAGATTCTGATCCTTTTATACTTTTACAGCTAAGATCGGCTGTCGTTCCGTTCCTGTTTAATGTTCTTTTCGCTTAAGAACAAGCCATGCTCCCAGACTCGTCAGGGAAAAGGCAAAGCCCAGATTCCAGGCATCGGAGTCATCGCTGGTCTGCGGTCGTCTGGATGCTCCGAGGACTGCTCTGTCCGCCAAGGGAACTGTCTCATCCTCGATGGTCACCATTCTGCGGCGTCTTGCACCAAGTACCTGCGGGGTGTCCGGGATTCCACCGGCCGGTGTGCCGGGATCTGCCGGTGTACCGGGATCATCTGGTGTATCGTCCGGAGTATCGGGTTCATCCGGGGTGTCAGGTGTTGCGGTTGGTGTTGGTGTAGGTTCTTCGGTTACCACCGGTACCGTCGGTGTCGGCGTAGGCTCCTCGGTTACCACCGGTACCGTCGGCGTCGGCGTAGGTTCCTCGGTTACTACCGGCGTCGGCGTAGGTTCCTCGGTTACTACCGGCGTAGGCGTAGGTTCCGGCTCATCCGGTTCGCACGGACAGTGAATCTCTCCACCCTGCTTATACTTATCCGCTATGATGCCTCCGACAACAGTTCCGCCATTATAGACAGTTGCATTCGGAGCCAAAATATATCCGAAAATAGAATTTACATTAACTTCTGTTGCATTGCCAAAGTTCCAAATAATTCTGTCTGCCCACAGCTGATGTTCCAATGCTTGCTTTTTTGCACCATGCGCATTCATCCAGCCGGTAATATTCACAGTTCCGGAATCACTTACATTTACCACAACTGTTTTTCCATAAAAAGCTGCGCCGGTGATCTCTTTGTCATAGTCTTCCATCCTGGTATTTAACTCAGCACTTGTTACATTCAATACCAGTTGTGTATCGTTATTTTCATCCGCCAAAGCATACAAGTCGTTGCTTTTCTGTACCATATTACCTGCCAGGACATTGCTGATCTCAGATGCAATATCTGTATCCCATACCTCACAGTTCTTCAGAAGATTTCCAGTATATAATTTATTTTCACCAGCTATAATATTATAACCCTGTCCAGTCACTTCCCGCTCAACAGAGTTCTGTGTTCCGTCAGAATTAGTAAGGGGAATCACCAGCTCCTTTTCATCTGTTCTGCCTGAAGCTGTATATTTAAGAATCTGATTGGGAGCAGAAAGATCTCCCAGATAAGATTTTCCCCCATAGCTTACCATGGAAACCTTTAATTCTCTAATTGCGGCATTTCCCTCAATATGGTCCAGATTTGAGGATACAAATTCATTTGTATATAATACAAATGAAAATGGATCATTTAAATCCGCACCTGCTGCCTGCACAGTAATCCCCTCGTTCCCTGCGACGGAACCTGCTACCAGTGCTGCTACCAGAACCTTTACTACTTTTTCCCTTACATACTTGCTAAATCTGCTCATCTGATTTCTCCCTCAATGAAATCCAATGTTTTTCACGTTTTACAACGTTTTCGTTCCTCTTTACAACTATTAAGACGGAAGTGCTTTCAAAAAGGGTTCAGATTTTTTATTAAAAATGTGATTTTTTGCTTATTCTTGTCCTCTGCTTATCTGTTTGTAGTACTATATTCCTAATAATCGGCCGTTTCTGTCAGGACTCCATGGATCAGAGCCCGCCTTTTTGTACCGGAAGAACCGTAACAGGTGGATAGCGATACGATGTTTCCTCTGTCACTTAAGTCCGCATCCGAAGCATACAGGGAATGTTCCGTGGCCCACTGCACATAATCATCATAGGAGGCATCTGAGGTAAACGTGGCAAAACGGTCACTGGTACTCTTTGTTTCATAATAGGAAAAAATCTCATAAATGTAGACTTTATCTTCCGTGTATATATAGAAGTAAGGATTCTCCTCGCAGCTTGCCGTCCCCTTCAGCAAATTTTTAAAAGCCCCAAACATGCTCTCATCCCGCATATTATGTCCGAATACGAAGGTATTCCTGTCTGACCAGTCTGCTGAAGCCCCACAGTCCATGAAAATGCATCCAGCATTCACACTCTCCCCCTCAAAGGAATGCTTCAGATAATAGTCATTGTCCTCCCCCTGTACCACCGGATAACTGATGTCCAATGCCGGGAAATAGAGCCATCCACGAAAATCCGGGTTGGTCCTGATAAGTTCGGCAAAGTCAATCTGCAGCTCCGGATGATTTTTCTCCGCAATCTCTTCCTGTGTTTCCCCCGCCGTAGGCTCTGCCACCACCTCCTGGCGGATGGCATCGTATTCATTTTTTGCTCTCTGCTCTGACAGATAAGAATGCAGACTCATTCCTCCGGTCACCAGTACCGCTGCCGCCAGCACTGCTGTGATCGCATTTTCCGCTTTTTTATTTTTCATGCCAGTTTCCCCTTCCTGCAAGAATCGTTATAATTTGTTAATGATTATACCTTATTTTTCCGCATTCGTCTTTACGAAAGAGTTATTTTTTGATATTTTTAAGGTATGATTTTAAATAAGAAACTATTGGGGGAATAAAATCTTATGATACATCTTTTTGCACTGCTTTCACTGCTTTTGTGCGGTGTCTGCTATACTGGCTTTCAGAACAGTTCTCATTTCCGCAATACCGGCAGCCGGCGTTCTCTTCTGTTGCTTGTATTTGGAGGTGCCCTGCTTCTGCGCCTGCTCCTTGCATACACCACCCACGGCTTCAGTAATGATATCGCCTGTTTTGCAGCCTGGGCTGACCGGATCTTCACTTTAGGGCCAGGGCAGTTCTATTCTGCCGAGATGTTTACGGACTATCCGCCCGGTTTCATGTATGTATTGTATCTGATCGGAGCGTTACGATCTCTGCTGCAGATTCCTTATTATTCCGATCTGCATATTTTACTGTTAAAATTACCCGCAATTCTCTGTGATATTGCCTGTGGGTTTCTACTCTACAGAGAGGCGGTAAAGCGACTGCATTTTTCCGATCTGCAGGGAATCTTTGCTGCCTCTGCGTATCTGTTCCAGCCGGCGGTCATTCTGAATTCTTCCTGCTGGGGACAGGTGGATTCCGTATACACGCTGATGATCATCCTTATGTGCCTGTTCCTCATGAAGGGAAACCTGCTTCCTGCCTATGCTGTCTACGGACTGGGTGTCCTGTTAAAGCCACAGATGCTGATCTTCACGCCGGTACTGCTGGCAGGGATCTGGGACCATGTGTTCTTACAGGATTTTTCCTGGCGGAAATTCTTCTATAATTTGTGCGGTGGTCTGGTTGTCATCTGCGGGATGCTCCTTCTGTGCGCTCCTTTCGGATTAACCGCTGCGATCTCACAATATACTTCAACGTTGGGATCCTATGAATATGCAGCCATCAATGCCTACAATTTCTGGGGACTATTAGGAATGAACTGGGTCGACCAGAACACGATTTTCCTCTTCCTGCCCTGTAAGACCTGGGGCACTATCGTGATCCTGCTGATCGTACTCTTTACCTTCCTTATTGCAGCCCGCTGCCGGAAAGAGCCTTCAAGATATTTCTGTCTCGGTGCCTTTATCATCCTGACGATGTTCCTGTTCTCCGTCCGTATGCATGAGCGTTATATGTATCCCGGTCTGGCACTGTTGCTTTTCTGCTGCCTGTACCGGCCCTCTACACCTCTCTGGAAATGCTTCAGTGGATTTGCAGTGCTGCATTTTTACAACACCGCCAATGTGCTGTACCATTACGATCCGCAGAATTATGACCGCAAGGCTCCCATCATTCTGCTGGTATCTGCCGGAATGTTGTGCTGCCTGTATTATTTCTATAAGATCATCTGGAAATATTATGTTCACGATGAAACAGGGACTGCCACCAATGCGAAGACGCAGACCGCAACAGGCCGCAGAGCTTCCGGGCATACTGCTTCCACAAGATCTGCCGCAGGACTCGGACAAAGACTTCGAGAATATTTTCTCTCTCCCCTGGAGCCCATTCCCTCCGAAGAGAGAATCCGTTTCACGAAACCGGATCTGTGCCTGTTGCTGGCAATCGGTATTCTGTACAGTTGCTTTGCCCTCTATGATCTGGGAGACCGCAAAGCTCCGGCAACAACTTATGATATGTCGGGAGAATTACAGGCCATCGAGCTGGAATTCCCCGAAGATGCGCTGCCTGTGACTATGGCCAGTTATCTGGCTCCCTGGCACCAGCGACATTTTGGGATGGATGTCAAAAGTAATGCCGAAGACTCCTGGACTTATCTCGGTGAGATCATTTTAAACAATGTCTTCACCTGGCAGGATGTCTCCCTGCAGGATCTGCTGACACAGGCCACAGAAAACGGTACTTCTGATGTGTCTGCCACAACCAGATATCTGCGTCTGTCATTGACGGATAATGATGCCTCTCTGATTGAACTGGTCTTCCTGGACGCGAATGGCAACATCACACGCCCGTTGAACGCAGATGCCTACCCTACACTGTTTGACGAAAGCAATCTGTACCCGGAACGCTATTCCTTCCGCAACAGCATGTATTTCGATGAAATCTATCACGCACGCACGGCTTACGAGTTCCTTCACGGCCTGCCGACCTACGAAAATACCCACCCGCCTCTGGGCAAGATCTTCATCGCCCTGGGTGTTGCCATCTTTGGAATGAATCCTTTCGGCTGGCGTATCATGGGTACTCTGTTCGGCATTGCCATGCTGCCGTTTATCTACCTGCTGGGGAAAAAAATGACAAGGAATACTCCTGCGGCAGCTCTGGCCTGCTTCCTGTTTGCCTTTGATTTTATGCATTTTACGCAGACAAGGATTGCCACCATCGATGTTTATATCACGTTCTTTGTGATTGCAATGTACTATTTTATGTACTACTATTGTTCTATGAGTTTTTACGATACACCGTTGTATAAGACCTTTGTGCCTCTGGGCTTATGCGGCATCTGCATGGGACTGGGAATTGCCAGCAAATGGACCGGTATCTATGCGGGCTGTGGACTGGCACTGCTGTTTTTTGCGCATCTGCTGCGACGCTACCGGGAATACCTCTATGCCAAAGCCCATCCCGGAAAAAGCACCAACGGCATGGAGCATCAGCAGATTGTAAAGAGATTCCCGGATTATACGGTAAAGACGATCGACTTCTGCCTGACCTTTTTCGTGCTGGTTCCGGCAGTGATCTATCTGTTGTCCTACCTGCCATTTGTAGACAATTCCCATCCGGGACTTTTTGACCGTATGCTGACCAACCAGACTTCCATGTTCAACTATCACAGCGGCCTGGAGGCAACGCATCCTTATTCCTCTTCCTGGTATCAGTGGCCCACTATGGTCCGCCCGATCTGGTATTATTCCGGTTATGTGACTGATGCCGTCAAGGAAGGGATCAGTGCCTTCGGTAATCCTCTGGTGTGGTGGGGCGGCATTCCGGCATTTTTGTATGTGCTGTATCTGCTTGTCACCCACAGCAGTTTCCTGCGTGCCCTGACAGGCAAAGCTGCCGCTTCCTCTGCGACAACTCCCCTGTCCCGCAGAGAATATCATGCTGCCGCATTTCTGGTGGTTGGCTACCTGGCGCAATATCTGCCCTGGTTCTTCGTCACCAGAATCACCTTCATCTACCACTATTTCCCCAGCACACCGTTTGTGGTACTGATGATCGTGTACAGCCTGATGCAGCTGAAAAAGCGGGTATCCAACCGCACTTTTGCAGTCATCTGCTGTGCCTATGCCGTGCTGGCCTTCGGTCTGTTCCTGCTGTTCTATCCGGTACTTTCGGGTCAGCCGGTGGATGTGGATTTTGTAGTAAAATACTTACGCTGGCGGGATACCTGGGTGTTGATCTCAGGTTAAGTCCTCTTTATAAAATACTTCATATAAAAAACAGTGCCGATCCTGGCACTGTTTTTTATAGTATATCTATTCACTTAGCCTTCTGCGATCGCATTACCGGTATACAACTGATAATATCTGCCCTTCTGGGCGATGAGTTCATCGTGGTTGCCGCGCTCGATGATGCGGCCCTGTTCCAGAACCATAATGCAGTCACTGTTCTTGACAGTAGAAAGTCTGTGGGCGATGACGAAAGTGGTTCTTCCTTTCATCAACTTATCCATGCCGTCCTGTACAATTTTCTCGGTACGGGTATCGATAGAGCTGGTAGCCTCATCCAGGATCAGTACCGGAGGATCCGCTACGGCTGCTCTGGCAATAGAAAGCAGCTGTCTCTGACCCTGGCTTAAGTTCGCACCGTCACCGGTGAGGACTGTGTTGTAACCATCCGGAAGCTGACGGATAAAGGTATCCGCGTTAGCCAGTTTTGCTGCGGCAATGACTTCCTCGTCTGTAGCATCCAGCTTACCGAAACGAATATTGTCCATAACGGTAGCGGTGAACAAATGGGTATCCTGCAATACGCTTTATCCGGACCATTCTTGATATCTGCTTCTACAAACGGGAACCATGTTCCGTCAGCTTTCTGTAATGCATAGCCTTTCTCTGTGATCGTAAAGGAAACCAGCTGCAGGGACTTAGCTGTGAAGATCTCCTTCAGACGATTCCACTGTACTGCATCAGAAGACTGTGCTTTCACTGCTTCTGCAAGTGCCCCAAGAACTTTGTACTCACGGGTTCCGTCACCGTGAAGGATGACACTTAAGCCCAGATTATCATATGGATCATAAATCTTATCTACTACATCATAATCAAAAGTTTCCACACAGGTAATCCCACGGTCCAGCACTTCCTCTTCCAGAAGACCATCTGCAATTCCACCGATAAATACGCGGAAAATATTTCCGATACCAAAATGAACCCATACCGGATTCTCCTTTGCTTTCTCAGAGGCAGCCTCTACATCATAACCCGGAAGAGCGATCCCTGCCTTTTTCCATGCTTCCTGTTCCTTGATTCCATAATTTAACGCTTAATTCTTCTTGAGAAAGTCCTTTATTTTTTCTTAA
>OHAQ01002215.1_pt1 | contig 14345 bp, 10 predicted proteins | sample 1577111 | NCBI WGS metagenome assembly OHAQ01 (sample SAMEA3541549, study PRJEB24748) | human gut metagenome | biome: human gut; feature: human-associated habitat; material: faeces | place: China | collected 2012 | reverse complement strand
CGGTGGAAGCCATCAGCCCGGAACAGGTCAGCCAGATTTCCGGCTACCTCGACACATGGGACAATGTATCCTTTGATGACAAGCGGCGTGTGGTGGATTTGATGATTACCACCGTTGCCGCTACAAGTGACAGCTTGAACATCACATGGAAAATCTGACGGGCGGCACACCTCCCGTCAGACCGTTACCCTGTGTAGTCCCTTGTAAACTGTACTTTCATCCGCAATAACAATTTTCACAGAATCATACTCAAGGCCCTGCGCTTTGTGTATGGAAACCGCATATGCAATCTGGAAAGGAACGATGTGCTCCATCGTTGTGCGTTCTTCATCACTGGAGTATGGCTTTGTTCGATTAATGTTAAAGCCAACTTGCGTTTTTCCTCCATCATTACCAATATAGTCCAGTCCATTACAACACAGCACTTCCAGCTCATCGAGCAAAGCATCAATCTCTACTGTGAAATATACGCTTTCAGTTGAATCTTGGATTGAGAGGATTCTTCCTTTCATGTTGTTATAAAGGACGCTAAACCGGCCAGAATCGTTAAACAGAATGGGATCACCAACTTTGAATCTCCATACTCCTATATCTACCGCCGGATTCGAATTATTTAGTTGTAGTAGACGATTAATGTTATTTAGGCCATAGAGCCCATTATAATTTAGGCACAATATAATCTCATCATCTGATTTTGAGTCGAAAATATCGCTATCGATTGGATGAGAATAGTCACTACGCACCATTTTTTCCAAGACAATATTATCATCGTCCATATTTCGAACCTCTTCCCAAAGCCTTTGAAGTTGTTCGTCTGGGCTTCGATGAGGTATTGTCAACTCATGGCAACAGCGGTCTGGTAGTACATTTCTAATTATGCTAAACCAATTGCCAAATCCTATAGCTTCAATTTGGTATGTATCCCCAACCAGAAGCAATGCTGCATCTTCTGCGCGATTTATGACTTTAAGGATATCCTCGTTCTTTACTGTGCTGCATTCGTCAACCACTACTAAGTCATAATTTGAGGTCTCATACCAACCACTACGAACAAACTTATCAATAGTAGTAAATTCGTCCGATCTATCACAACACGTGACCTTTCTTCGCAGATTTTCTACTGCTGGATTAGTCTTCGCAAGATAAATTTTCTTTTTCCCTTCTAAAAGCTTTGATATATGGTTTACCAGTGTCGTCTTTCCTGTTCCAGCTGCACCATAGATGAGGTGAACTGCAGATTCAGAAAATAAAGTCTTTAAGATTTGCTCCTTAACCTCGTCATCCAGTCTTTGACCCGCAGGCAAAAGTTTTAGCTGAGAAATCATTTTCTCTGAAAAAGATGATGAAATTGTCGGTACATTATCAGCTAATTCTTCAAGTTTATTAATAATCTGCACAGTTGCAATTTCGCAGCCCTTAGAATAAACATAATCCTTAAAGACTCCTAACTCACTCGCCGGTCTAAACCCGCTATATAGGGAGCGATTATATTTTTCTATTGTTTGCTCAATCTCTTGGGGTATGCCAAACATTGTAAGCTGATCAATTGGAGTAAACAAAACTCCATTCTGATTTGTATTCTTTTCGATATATCTGGAAAGCAATTCTCCTTTATGTCCCGCTGTATCAATGCACTCGAACAAATCGTACAGATTGGAAATGTGTCCTTTGGGATTAAATGAATAAGGATTCCTGTCAAAAGGCATACACTTGGAAGAAATATTTAGTCCCGCATACCTCTTTTCATCTCCGTGTGCCTGTTGATCTTTAATGAATTATGAAGTAAACTCATTTCAGAACTACGAATCGATCACCATTGACGAACTGAAGGATCAAGCTAACAGCCTACTGAATCTGGTAACGGAGGAACAGCGGCCGCTGCGCGTATGCATGAAGATATACCGGCTCCAATAGGCCCAGAACTCCTCCTGCGACGGAAACGAATAGAACCCACCGCTGTACATGTCGTGGAAACCGTACTTTGCGGCAAAATCCGAAAAATACTGCTCGAACCGCGCGCCGCTGTGCGTAAAGCCCGCCGCGGTGGACAGCCCTGCGCCCGCGCCGATGACGACAGCATCCGCCTCGTCAAGCGCGCGCCGCAGGCGCGCAATTTGCGCCGAGAAGCCGCTCGTAGATCGTTTTGTCGAGATCCTTGAAAACATTGAAAACCACCTTTATTTTACTGCCCGTCTCCACCTTATAGCGCCGCACGGTCTCCACGGCGATCTCCGCCGCGCGCTCGTTTGGAAAATGGAACACACCTGTCGAAATGCAGCAGAACGCGATGCTTCGCACACTGTTTTTCTCCGCAAGTTCCAGACAGGATCGGTAACATGACGCAAGCAGCCGCTCGTCCTCTCTTGTCACGCGGCCCGAGACGATCGGGCCGACCGTGTGGAGGACGTAATCGCACGGCAGGTTGTAGGCCTTCGTGATCTTCGCCTGCCCTGTCGGCTCCTCGTGCCCCTGCTCTGCCATCAGCGCGGCGCAGTCCTGACGCAGCTGCACGCCGGCAAAGGTGTGGATGCAGTTATCGATGCAGGCGTGGCACGGGATGTAGCAGCCCGTCATACCGCTGTTCGCGGCGTTGACGATGGCCCCGCACTTGAGGCGCGTGATGTCCCCCTGCCAGAGGTAAAGGTCACCACTGACCGGCCGCAGATCGTCGAGGTCGGTAATGCCCTCGTCTGCCAGCTCTTGCTGCAAGTACTCGTCCTGCACGCGCAGAAACGCTTCGTCTGCCACTTTCGGCATACGGACATTCATCAGCGAGCGCAGCAGCTTGCGCTGCTCCCCCGCGTCCCGCGGCACGTTCAGGCTTTGGTATTCCGTTTTTTCGTTCAATAGCGACCGGATCAGGTACAGCCGCCGCTCCGCCTGCGTCATGTTTTGCTCCTTTCTCAGGGCGTTTTACTTATTGGGGAAGAAAAAGCCCACCGTCATGTCAAGATAGTTCATTCCGCTGTAATCAGGATACTGTTCCTGCACCTTGGCCTTCATCTCGTCGGCACTTTCGCTCTCCAGCGCGATCTCCTTGAGGTTCGTCAGGTAGTCCACCTTGGTCTGCGCATCCTTCAGATCCTCCGGCGTGTAATGCGCAGTCAGGACAAGGTCAAAGCCCTTGCGGATGTAGTAGTTGAGCTGGGAAATGATGCCGTCTGCATGCGGGCAGCCCGCCACGATGGAGTGGCAATCGTGGCCCATCATGTGCGTGTAAACACAGTTGATCTCCGGAATTTCAAGGTCGAACGCCTCGGCATTGGGCTTCACAACAAAGCGGATACCCGCAAGCTCGATCTCACCCTCCTCCAGCACGTAATCCACCTCGCAGATGGCGGGATCGAAGCTGTCGCCGAATGCGTTCTTGAAATTCGCGGCCAGTCCTGTGCCGCCGCCCGTCGTGTTATAGGCGACGGAGGATTCGGTGCCGTAGGCGGGGACCTCCGGCAGGAAGGACGCGCCCGCCGCGTGATAGGCAACGAACTTCGCCTCGACCGTGACACCCTCGCTCTTAAGGAAATCCGTCAGCTCGCGAATATTGTCAAAAAAGCACGGCAGCTCGATCACGACGCCGCGGCCTTTCTTTGCCAGCACAAAGACCTCGTTGTCGATGAGGTCGCGGGTCTGATAGGCGTAAAGGGTGACGCCGTTTTTAGTATAGACGTCCACGCGGCCCTTGTCCAGCGCTACGGTACGGTCAGCAGTCTTGTTCATGATAAATATCTCCAAAATGTTTTGTACTCGAAAGGTTGTATTTTTCTTTCGTTGGCCTTATCATAGCGCCATAGAGAACTTTCGTAAAGTAAGCACAATATTGTGGTGTAGTTATCAAAAGGATACTATTGTATATTTTCAACACTTTTTTCACAGCTGATGGAGTGATACCATGATCGACAAAATGCTCATTCGTGGGGCAAAGGTCCACAATCTTAAAAATATCGACGTCGACATTCCGCTCGGTAAGATCGTCGGCATCGCGGGCGTGTCCGGCTCAGGAAAATCCTCACTGGCGCTCGGCGTGCTGTATGCCGAGGGCTCGCGTCGCTACCTTGAAGCGCTGTCCACCTACACGCGCCGCCGCATGACGCAGGCGTCCAAGGCGAGCGTGGATGAGGTACTGTATGTTCCCGCCGCGCTGGCGCTGCACCAGCGCCCCGGCGTGCCCGGCATCCGCAGCACATTCGGCACGGGCACAGAGCTTTTGAACAGCCTGCGTCTGATGTTCTCGCGTTTAGCCAGCCACCGCTGCCCGAACGGGCACTACGTCCCACCTTCCCTGCTCGTTGCGGCGGGCAAGGAGCTCGTCTGTCCCGAGTGCGGCGCGCATTTCTACGCGCCGTCCGCCGAGGAGCTGGCGTTCAACTCACAGGGTGCCTGCCCAAAGTGCAGCGGCACAGGCATCGTCCGCACCGTCGACTTAGACACACTCGTGCCCGACGATTCCCTGACCATCGACGGCGGCGCGGTCGCGCCGTGGAACAGCCTGATGTGGTCGCTGATGACCGACATCTGCCGCCAGATGGGCGTGCGCACGGATGTACCGTTCCGCGACCTGACCAAAAACGAAAAGGACATCGTCTTCCACGGCCCCGCGGAGAAGAAGCACATCTTCTACCACAACAAGAATTCCAACCAGGCGGGCGAGCTGGACTTCACCTACTTCAACGCCGTCTATACCGTCGAAAACGCACTCGCCAAGGTTAAGGATGAAAAGGGCATGAAGCGCGTCGAAAAATTCCTCAAGGAAGAGACCTGCCCCGAATGCCACGGCACGCGTCTCTCTTCTGCCGCCCGCGCGCCGAAGCTGCGCGGCATTTCGCTCGACGAGGCCTGCGCAATGACGCTCTCGGACCTTGTCGACTGGGTGCGCGGCGTACCGGAGAGTCTTCCTACGGAGATGCGCCCGATGGCCGAGAGCATCTGCGAGGCGTTTGAGAGCACGGCAAAGCGGCTCATCGACTTGGGCCTCGGCTACCTGACGCTCGACCGCTCAGCCTCCACTCTCTCCACCGGCGAGCGGCAGCGCATGCAGCTCGCCCGCGCCGTGCGCAACCGCACGACCGGTGTCCTCTATGTGCTCGACGAGCCGTCGATCGGTCTGCACCCGTCGAATATCGTGGGGCTTACCGGCGTGATGCACGATCTCGTCGCCGACGGCAACTCCGTCATCTTGGTCGACCACGACACGCAGATTTTGAAGGAGGCCGACTGGATCGTCGAAATGGGCCCCGAAGCGGGCGCTAAGGGCGGCCATGTCATCGCCGAGGGGAACATCCCAATGATCGAAGAAAACTCAAATTCGCAGATTGGGCCGTTCCTCTCTGGCAAGGCTGAAACAAAGCTGCGCGAGCGCGCCAAAAAGGACGAACTGTTCGCAAACGGCACGCTTCATCTGTCCACTTCTCAGATTCACACTGTCAAGCCGCTTGAGGTCGACATCCCCAAGGGCCGCTTCACGGTCGTCACCGGCGTGTCCGGTTCGGGCAAGACGACGATGGTGCTCGAGAGCCTTGTCCCCGCGCTGGAAGCGAAGATCAACGGCAATCCCCTGCCCGCGCACATTCGCTCGGTCGAAGCCGACGGCATCGCGCACGTCAAGCTCATCGACGCGACGCCCATCGGCATCAACGTCCGCTCCACGGTCGCGACCTACGCGGGCGTGCACGATGAGCTGCGCAAGCTCTACGCCAAGTCGCCCGACGCGAAGGAACACGGCTATAAAGCGAACGATTTTTCCTACAACACCGGCTCTCTCCGCTGCCCCGGCTGCGACGGCACGGGCGTTGTAAGTCTCGACGTGCAGTTTCTGCCCGACGTCAACATTCCCTGCCCCGACTGCCGCGGCTCGCGCTACGCAAGAGCCGCCTATGGCGTGAAGCTCATGAACAAGGCGGGCGAAAACGCCTCGCTTCCTGAACTCATGGACATGGACGTCAACTCCGCCATTGAATTCTGCGCGGACCGGAAGACCGTCAGCCAGAAGCTCGGCATTTTGAAGCAGCTCGGCCTCGGCTACCTGACGCTCGGCGAGGAAACGCCGAGCCTGTCCGGCGGCGAGGCACAGCGATTAAAGCTCGCCAGCGAGATCGGCCGCACGCAGACCGACTCTGTCTTCGTCTTCGATGAACCGTCGATCGGCCTGCATCCGCTGGATGTTCGCGTGCTGCTCGGCGTCTTCCAGGCGCTTTTGGACAACGGCGCAACGGTCGTGGTCATCGAGCACGACCTCGACGTCATCCGCAACGCGGACTTTCTCATCGACATGGGCCCCGGCGGCGGTGAGGCCGGCGGCAGGATCGTCGCCTCCGGCACGCCGGAGGAAATTCAATTGAACCCCGACAGCATCACCGGTCAATATCTGTAACACGAAGGAGGTCATACCATGGAATTACCCGCCTGCCCCGTCGAGACGACGCTCATGCTCATCGGCGACAAATGGAAGGTGCTCATCCTGCGCGACCTGATGGACGGCACAGATTTCTCTGCAATCTTTCTTAAACCATCGAATCCTATCCGCTTGTACAGTTCTTTCACGGCGGCTACTCTGAAACTCAACTGCTTTTCTGTCCACTTACGTATATCATCCTCTCTCAGATGTAATTCATGTACAGGCAAGAAAGCCTTGAATTTCCACAAGTTAGCCTCAATAATATCATCTGGCAATATGGCTTCTAAGAGATTTTTTAGCCAGTTCATCTCATCATCACCTATACACCAATCTGAATTACGAGCTTCTTCAAAATGATATATTTTTTCTCTTATTTTGTCACAGAACTTATTTTTACCTTTCAGAAAATCTATATTTGAAGAAATCGCATCTTGGACTTCTTTCCTAAGATGAGCAGGCAAGTCAGGAGCAGTCGCTGTTTCCAACATGCATTCAATAGCATCATTGCTATAGTCGCAATTTTTTATCAACATCCTCACTGTAGCTGTTAATGCTGTCAAAAACTCATCCATTGTCACGGTCTTAACGTCTTCTCCGAAATATCTCCACCGCATTATACGGCCATTAATGCTTTGTGATTGATGACTATAGTTCACTAAACATCTACAAAGTCTGAAAACAAATGGTCTAAACTCCTCTACCATGGATTCAAGTACCATAAAACATTGCTCTATGGTTGCTTTTGTTTTAGGCATCCAGAGACAATATATTTTGCACAACGACTCAAACGGATTTCCAGCATACCCTTTTTTCTTCCCTAAAGACGAGAGTTCAAACAGGATTCGGCTAATTCTGGAAAGATTCTCAGCAGACCAGGCCAAATCTTCCAATGCAGATAAAACATATCCATAGTGCGAACTATTACCCCACAAGGAGGTATGCTCAAAATTGATTCGAAACATCTCACGGATGATAGAATTATCGCTCATCACATCATCTTCAATTTTCTGAATAAAAACCTGAGGTGAAGCTTCTGCTAAGAGAGATATAGTCATTCTCGTAGCCGGTAAAGGACATGAAAATTATCAGGAGATAAAAGGAGTGAAGCATCATTTCGATGACAAAGAGGAACTAAAGGCGATAATGTTTTAAAGTGATAAAGTAAGAAATTATGTTATACTACTTATTCCAATGGTTAGATAAATACGACTTCCCCGGTGCGGGTATGTTCGGCTATACATCTTTCAGGGCATTGATGGCTATCATCCTGGCATTGCTCATTTCGAGCATCTGGGGTGACAAGTTCATCGACCTGCTGAAACGCAAACAGATTACCGAAACGCAACGGGATGCCAACATCGACCCGTTCGGCGTAAACAAGGTGGGCGTACCGAGCATGGGCGGAGTTATCATTATCTTTGCCATTCTGATTCCCTGCCTGTTGCTGGGCAAGCTGAATAATATCTATATGATTCTGATGCTTATCACCACTGTGTGGTTAGGTTCATTAGGGTTTGCCGACGATTACATCAAGATATTCAAGAAAGACAAGGAAGGCCTGCACGGTAAGTTCAAGATTATCGGCCAGGTAGGCTTGGGACTCATTGTAGGGCTTACCCTGTATCTCAGTCCGCAGGTCGTTATCCGTGAAAACATCGAGGTAGAGAAACCGGGACAAGGCATCGAGGTAGTGCATGCCGCCAAAGAAATCAAGGCTACACAGACTACCATCCCTTTCTTCAAGAGCAACAACCTTGACTATGCCGACCTCGTGTCCTTCATGGGAGAACACGCACAAACGGCGGGCTGGATACTGTTCGTACTCGTCACCATATTCGTAGTAACCGCCGTTTCCAACGGCGCCAACCTGAATGACGGCATGGACGGCATGGCAGCGGGCAACTCCGCCATTATCGGTCTGACACTGGGCATACTGGCATACGTATCCAGCCATATCGAATATGCCGGTTATCTGAACATCATGTACATACCGGGTTCGGAAGAGCTGGTAATCTTTATCTGCGCTTTCATCGGTGCACTTATCGGCTTCCTCTGGTACAACGCCTACCCGGCACAGGTATTCATGGGCGATACAGGCAGTCTGACCATCGGCGGCATCATTGCCGTATACGCCATTATCATCCATAAAGAGCTGCTGATACCTATCCTATGCGGCATATTCCTTGTAGAGAACCTGTCGGTAATTCTGCAACGGGTCTACTACAAAGCCGGCAAACGGAAAGGGGTTAAACAGCGTCTCTTCAAACGGACGCCGATACACGACCACTTCCGCACCGGCATGAACCTGATAGAGCCCGGTTGCAAAGTGGTATTTACCCAACCGGCACAATTGTTCCATGAATCGAAAATTACCGTCCGCTTCTGGATCGTAACCATTGTACTGGCAGCAATAACAATTATAACGTTAAAGATAAGATAACAACCCAATGAAGAATTATGAATGAAAAATGAAGAGTTACCGATACAGCGCATCACAATATGCAGCCGGATTCTTTATTCATCATTCTCCATTCTTAATTATAATAGTATATGAGTAGAATTGTAGTTTTAGGAGCAGGCGAAAGCGGCGCGGGAGCTGCCGTACTTGCCAAGGTGAAAGGTTTCGACACGTTCGTATCCGACATGTCTGCCATTAAAGACAAATACAAGGAACTGCTGAACAAGCATGGCATTGCCTGGGAGGAAGGACAGCACACGGAAGAGCTGATACTGAATGCCGATGAAGTGGTAAAAAGTCCCGGCATCCCCAACGACGCTCCGCTGATTCTGAAATTGAAAGAAAAAGGCATCTCCATCATCTCCGAGATAGAGTTCGCCGGACGTTATACAAACGCCAAAATGATTTGCATCACCGGTTCTAACGGCAAGACTACCACCACCTCGCTCATTTACCACATCTTCAAGAGTGCGGGACTGAATGTAGGGCTGGCAGGCAACATCGGCAACAGCCTTGCCTTGCAGGTGGCCATGGAGAAGCACGACTATTATGTTATCGAACTCAGCTCCTTCCAACTGGACAATATGTATAAGTTCCGCGCCAATATCGCCGTTCTGATGAACATTACCCCTGACCATCTGGACAGATACGATCACTGCATGCAGAAGTATGTGGATGCCAAATTCCGCATCACGCAAAACCAGACTCCGGAAGATGCTTTCATCTACTGGAACGACGACCCCATCATCCGCAGAGAGCTGGAAAAGCACGGCTTAAAAGCCCATCCCTATCCTTTCGCCGCCGTAAAGGAAGACGGCGCCATCGCTTATGTGGAAGACGGTGAAGTGGAAATCAACGAACCGATTGCTTTCAATATGGAGCAGGAAGAACTTGCCCTGCGAGGAACCCATAACCTGTATAACTCATTGGCTGCCGGCATTTCCGCCAACCTTGCAGGTATCCGCAAAGAAGATATCCGCAAAGCCTTGTCCGACTTCAAAGGTGTAGAACACCGTCTGGAAAAGGTAGCGACCGTACGCGGCGTCCAATTCATCAACGATTCCAAGGCAACCAATGTCAATTCCTGCTGGTACGCCCTGCAAAGCATGACAACCAAAACCGTGCTTATCCTCGGCGGCAAAGACAAGGGGAATGACTATACCGAAATAGAGGATTTGGTACGTAGCAAATGCTCCGCGCTGGTCTACCTGGGACTGCACAATGAAAAGCTGCACGGCTTTTTCGACCGCCTCGGTCTGCCGGTGGCCGATGTGCAGACCGGCATGAAAGACGCGGTAGACGCCGCTTTCAAATTAGCCCGGAAAGGCGAAACAGTATTATTGAGTCCCTGTTGCGCTTCCTTCGACCTCTTCAAGAGCTATGAAGACCGGGGCGACCAATTCAAGAAATACGTAAGAGAGTTATAAATGGATTTATTAAAAAGCATATTCAAAGGAGACAAAGTAATCTGGATTATTTTCCTCTTCCTCTGCCTCATCTCCATTACAGAGGTGTTCAGTGCTGCCAGTACGCTTACCTATAAGAGCGGCGACCATTGGGGGCCCATCACCCAGCACAGCATTATCCTGATGGTAGGCGCTGTGATTGTGGTCCTCATGCACAACATCCCCTACAAATGGTTTCAGGTATTCCCTGTCTTCCTGTTGCCGGCTTCCGCAATACTGCTGATACTGGTCATGATGATGGAACGTATCAACGGAGCGGCGCGCTGGATGACGTTCATGGGCATACAGTTCCAGCCCTCGGAGATAGCCAAAATGGCGGTTATCATAGTCACGGCTTTCATCCTGTCCAAAGGGCAGGATGAGGACGGCGCCAACCCGAAGGCTTTCAAGCGGATTATGATAATAACCGGAGTTATCTGCCTGCTCATTGCTCCGGAGAACTTGTCCACGGCGGCATTGCTGTTCGGGGTAGTCTTTCTGATGATGTTCATAGGGCGTGTCTCTGCAAAACGACTGTTGATGCTGACCGGCAGCCTGGCATCGGTAGGCATTGTTGCCGTAACTTTCCTGCTGATGACCAAGAACAGCGACATACCTTTCCTGCACCGGTTCGACACGTGGCGTGCCCGTATCGAGAAGTTTACGAGTGACGAGGTAGTGCCTGCCGCAAAATTCGATATAGACAAAGACGCCCAGATAGCCCACGCACGTATCGCCGTCGCCACCAGCAATGTCATCGGCAAGGGACCGGGCAACTCCGTACAGCGTGACTTCCTGAGCCAGGCATTCTCCGACTTCATCTTTGCCATTATCATCGAGGAACTCGGACTGGTAGGAGGAGTCATAGTCGTATTCCTCTACATCTGTCTGTTGATACGTGTAGGACGTATCGCAAAGAAATGCGACCGTACCTTCCCCGCCTTCCTCATCATCGGCATAGCCCTGCTGCTGGTGTCGCAGGCCATCTTCAACATGATGGTGGCCGTGGGACTGGCTCCCGTAACCGGGCAACCGCTGCCTCTTATCAGCAAAGGAGGTACTTCGACGTTGATAAACTGTGCCTATATCGGCATGATACTGAGTGTGAGCCGGTACACCGCCAAGCTGGAAGAACAGAGAGCGCACGATGCCCAAATCACCATGCAGGTGGAAACCGGCAACGGGAACGAAAGCACTTACAGCGAAGCGCAAAGCGCTGCCGAGCCGACAGCCAAGATGCTGAACAGCGATGCCGAATTTGAATAAGATTAATTATCAGTAGTAGCAAGTAGATAAACTCAGATATGGAAACAAAGAACAACAAGCCGCGCATTATCATCAGCGGTGGCGGCACGGGCGGACACATTTTCCCGGCCGTATCCATTGCCAACGCGATTAAGGAATTGCGTCCTGATGCGGAAATCCTGTTCGTAGGTGCAGAAGGCCGCATGGAAATGCAGCGTGTACCCGATGCCGGCTACAAGATTATCGGCCTGCCCGTGGCGGGCTTCGACCGCAAGCACTTGTGGAAGAACTTTGCCGTATTGGTGAAACTGGCACGCAGCCAATGGAAAGCGCGCAGCATCATCAAGCAATTCCGTCCGCAGGTGGCAGTAGGCGTGGGCGGCTATGCCAGCGGCCCTACCCTGAAAACGGCGGGAATGATGGGAGTGCCTACCCTGATACAAGAGCAGAACTCCTATGCAGGTGTCACCAACAAGCTGCTTGCCAAGAAAGCCTGCAAGATATGCGTTGCCTACGAAGGCATGGAAAAGTTCTTCCCTGCAGAGAAGATTATCATGACCGGCAACCCCGTCCGCCAGAACTTGCTCGGACATGCCGTTGCGCACGAAGAAGCCGTAAGCTACTTCAGCCTGAACCCGTCCAAAAAGACTATCCTGATACTGGGCGGCAGCCTCGGGGCACGCACCATTAACCGCACCCTGACCGCCGGCCTTGACGTCATCCGGCAGAACCCCGACATACAGTTCATCTGGCAGACCGGCAAAATATACATCGACCAGGTAAGGGACGCCATCACCGCGGCAACCGGTGAAGCCGTACACCACCCGCACATCAATGCCATACCCAACCTGTATGTGACGGATTTCATCAAAGACATGGCGAAGGCCTATGCGGCTGCCGATTTGGTAATCTCCCGTGCCGGCGCCGGCTCCATTTCGGAATTCTGCCTGCTTCACAAGCCTGTAATCCTTGTCCCCTCGCCCAATGTGGCAGAAGACCACCAGACCAAGAACGCACTGGCGCTCGTCGATAAAGACGCCGCCATCTACGTAAAGGACGCGGAAGCCGAAGAGAAACTCCTGCCCGCAGCACTGGATACGGTAAAAGACAGTGATAAACTGAAAGAATTGAGCAACAACATCGCCCGATTGGCATTGCCCGACTCGGCAACCGTCATCGCCAAAGAGGTGCTGAAACTTATTAAATGACAAGTACATGAATATAGAAGCCATAAAATCCGTTTATTTTGTCGGTGCCGGCGGCATCGGCATGAGCGCACTGATACGCTATTTTCTATCCAAAGGCAAGTTCGTGGCGGGATATGACCGTACGCCGAGCGAACTGACCGGGCATCTCATTGCAGAAGGTGCACAAATACATTATGAGGAAAACACCGGTCTCATCCCTGAGATTTGCAAGGACAAGGAGAGCACACTGGTGGTGTACACCCCTGCCATTCCTCAGGAACATGCCGAACTGGTCTATTTCCGGGAGAATGGTTTCGAGATATATAAACGTTCCCAGGTATTGGGCACGATTACCCGCAGCAGCAAAGGACTCTGCGTTGCCGGCACGCATGGCAAGACCACCACAAGTACAATGGCGGCGCATCTCTTCCACCAGTCGCATGTGGGCTGCACGGCTTTTCTCGGAGGCATCTCCAAGAACTACGGGACAAACCTGCTCTTATCTCCGACCAGTCCGTACACCGTAATCGAAGCCGACGAGTTCGACCGTTCGTTCCACTGGCTTTCTCCCTATATGAGCGTTATCACCTCTACCGACCCCGACCATTTGGACATATACGGCACGCGCGAGGCTTATCTTGAAAGCTTCCGCCACTACACCACCCTTATCCAACCGGGAGGGGCACTGATTATCCGGAAAGGGCTTGCCTTGCAGCCGGAGATTTTCGGAGTTGGCGTGACCGTTACCGTCGGCTCCGGGGTCACAGATGGTGCTGGTTCATCCGGCGTCAGTGTAGGCGTAATTTCCGGAGTTTCTGACGCTGCCGGCAGGACGATCACTTCTATCTCTGATACATACCTGTCAGTACCATAAGAAACACTGGTGATTTTGACATTTCCCGCCTTTTTTGCAGTAACTTTTCCTTTCTTTGATACAGTTGCCACCGTTTTATCAGAAGAAGTATAAGTCAGCCTTTTTCCATACTTCTGCGGCTCCAGAATAACTGTCTTTCCTGCTGTTACTTTCACCTGTTTTTTGTATTTCTTAAAAAGAACTGTTTCCGTTTTATTATAGACAAAAACCTCGCAGTTTACTTTCAGTCCACTCATCTGTGCTGTGATCGTTGCCTGTCCGGGCTTTAAACCATATATCCTGCCATTTATAACCTTTACACATTTTGAGTTACTGCTGGTCCATTTAAACTTCTTTGGACTCACTTTTGTATCATGATTCAGGATCTTTACTGTATAAGTGGCACCGGTCTTTACAACCACCTCAGATTTATGCACTCGATATTCGTCTGCTGCATAAGTATTATCTGACACAGATATTATACTGGTAAAACCTGTAATTATAAGCACAATAGCAAATATGACAGACCTTACAGTCTGCATGCCTGTTCTTTTGTCTCTGTATTCTTTTTTCTTATTGTCTCTTTCTTTGTCTTTCGCTTTGTTTCTCTGTGTCTTCTGCTGTTCTACGATCGGTGTAGCGTCACTTCTGTCGTTTCTGCGATTGTCATTTCTTCTGTCAGAGCGCTGTCCCTGTCCGCGTCCGTCTCTTCCGTCACGGCTCTCTCTTCCATCACGGTTGTCGCGTCCCTGGAATCCGTCACGTC
>OHAQ01002210.1_pt1 | contig 14378 bp, 9 predicted proteins | sample 1577111 | NCBI WGS metagenome assembly OHAQ01 (sample SAMEA3541549, study PRJEB24748) | human gut metagenome | biome: human gut; feature: human-associated habitat; material: faeces | place: China | collected 2012 | reverse complement strand
GCGCGAGGGGGAGGCCGCACCTTTTGTTCACAAAAGGGGGGCCTCCCCCTCGCACAAATCTTCTCCGCCCCTACTGCGGGCGATCCAGCACGCGCAGGGAGATGGCCTCGGCCACATGGGCGGGAGCGATGGCGTCCTTGCCCTCCAGGTCGGCGATGGTACGGGCCAGACGCAGCACCCGGGTGTAGGCGCGGGCGGAGAGGCCCAGGGCGCGCACGGCCTGCTCCATGAGCGCGTGCCCGGCGGCATCGAGGGCGCAGTAGCGTTCCAGCAGGAAACCGCCCAGATCGGCATTGCAACGGCAGGCTGTACCGGCATAGCGGTCATTTTGGCGCTCACGAGCCGCCAGGACGCGTTTTCGGATGGTGGACGAGTCTTCGGCAGGGCTGCCCCCGCGCAAGTCCTCATAGGGCACGGCAGGCACCTCCACGTGGACGTCGATACGGTCCAGCAAGGGCCCGGACAGCCGGTTGCGGTAGCGGTGCAGGATGTCGGGGCGGCAGGTGCATTCGTGGTCGGGGTCCCCGTAGTAGCCGCAGGGACAGGGATTCATGGCGGCCACCAGCATGCAGGCGGCCGGATAGGTGAGGCTCTGCCCGGCACGGGCGATGGTCACGCGGCCGTCCTCCAGGGGCTGGCGCAACACTTCCAGCGCGTTCTTGCGGAATTCGGGCAGCTCGTCGAGGAAGAGCACGCCGCGATGGGCCAGGCTCACCTCACCGGGCAGGGGATGCAGGCCGCCGCCCACCAGGGCCACCTCCGAGACCGTGTGATGCGGCGCCCGGAAGGGACGCACGCGCACCAGCCCCTGCCCGGGGGCCAGCTTGCCCGCCACGCTGTAGACCTTGGTGACTTCCAGGGCTTCTTCAAAGTCCAGGGGCGGCAGGATGGTGGGCAGACGCTGGGCCAGCATGGTCTTGCCGCTGCCGGGCGGGCCGATCATGAGCAGGTTGTGCCCACCGGCGGCCGCCACTTCCAACGCACGCCGCGCGCCCTGCTGGCCGCGGACCTCGGCAAAGTCCATGCCGGACAGGACGGCATCCTCCGAAGGCGCGGGCAGGGGCTGCCGGGCTTCGAGCTCTTCCCGCCCCAGCAGAAAGGCCACGCACTGGGAAAGATGCGCGGGCGTGTAGACCGCCACGTCCCGGACCACAGCCGCCTCGGCGCCGTTGTCCGGCGGCAGGATGACGGAAGCGAGACCCAGCTGCCGGGCCATGATGGCCAGGGGCAGCATGCCGGGCACCGGACGGAGCGCGCCGGAAAGGGAAAGCTCTCCGGCAAAGACCCGGCCCTGCAGGGCTTCCACGGGGATCTGCCCGCTGGCCGCCAGCAGGCCAAGGGCCAGAGGCAGGTCGAAGGCGGTCCCGCTCTTGCGGCGTCCGGCCGGGGCCAGATTCACGGTGATGCGCGAGGGCGGCAGGCGAAATCCGCAGGCCCGCAGGGCTGAAAAGACCCGCTCCCGGGCCTCGCGCACGGCCGCCTCGGCCAGGCCCACCAGCGTGAAACCGGGCAGGCCCTGACGCACCAGGTCCACTTCCACATCCACCGGGAAGGCATCCACCCCTTCCAGACCGGCGCCGTACAATCGTATGACCATACTCCTCCCCCGCGCCGCCGTCGCCCCTCTGCGGAAAGGGCCATCCCCGTACGGGATGACCGTCGCTCCGGCCCGTACGGCGGCTGTAAAAAAAGCGCTGCCGCATCTGCGACAGCGCCTGTGATCATGCTTCTCTGGAAAAAGCCCGCAGGACACGGCAGGGGGCGTACCCGTCATGCCCTTCCGGCAATATGCACGGGAAAGAGGCCACGGCCGGGAAAGGAGCGTCCTTCCGCTGCCGGTACGATGCCTCTTCCCGCAACAGGATCTCCCCGGTCCCGCACCCTAGCGGACGGCCTTGCCGATACGGCTCCAGCGCGGGCTGTTGTCTTTGTCGTCCCAGGACCAGTAGATGCGCCAGGCCTTGGCCTGGATGGCACCGCGATCCACAAAGCCCCAGAAGCGGGAGTCCAACGAATTGTCGCGGTTGTCGCCCATGACGAAGTACTTGTCCGGCGGCACGGTCACGGGCCCGAAGTTGTCGCGGATGGGCTCGATGATGTTGGGCTGCTCGTAGCGGATGTACTTTTCTTCCACGGGCATGCCGTTGCGGTAAAGGCGCTTGTCACGCACGGTGATGACGTCGCCGGGCAGGCCGATGACGCGCTTGATGTAGTCCACCGAGGGATCGTTGGGGTATTCGAAGATGATGATGTCACCGTAGGCGGGATCATCGCCACGGTAGATGTAGCTGTGGGTGAAGGGGATCTTGATGCCGTAGGCGAACTTGCTGGCCAGCAGGTGGTCGCCCACCAGCAGGGTCTCGACCATGGATTCCGAGGGGATCTTGTAGGCCTGGACCACGAAGGTCCTGATGACGAACGCCAGGACCAGCGCCACCAGCAGGGCTTCGCCGTATTCACGGATCAGCGATTTCTTGGAGGATTTCTGCAGCAGAGTACTCATGGATCTTCCTTTTTCGGGATTGCCGCCCAAGCGTGCGGCCCTTGCACTATGCCCCGGCACGGCGCCGAGGGCAAGTACCCGGAGATTATTTGCCGAACTTGTCCACGTAGCCCATGACGAAGACCAGCAGGATGATGCAGGGCAGGCCGTAACGCAGATAATACTTCATGAAGCGCGGGAAGCGCACCCCCTGGCCCTGGTTGACCTCGGCCACGAAGTTGTCCCAGCCCCAGCCGCGCCGCCAGCTGCAGAAAAGCAGGAAGAGCAGGCAGCCGAAGGGCAACAGGTTGTTGCTGAGCAGGAAGTCTTCCAGATCCAGCACGCAGGTGCCGGGGCCCAGAGGCTGGAAGTCGGCCAGCAGGTTGAAGCCCAGCGCACAGGGCAGCGAGGCCAGCCACAGACAGACGAAATGCACGGCGCAGGCCCGGCGACGCGGCATGCCGCTGACGTCCACGCTGTAGGAGATGATGTTCTCGAACACGCCGATGACCGTGGAGAGCGCCGCGCAGCTCATGAACACGAAGAAGAGCGTGCCCCAGAGGATGCCGCCGTCCATGGCGTTGAAGATGTTGGGCAGGGTGATGAAGATCAGGCCCGGGCCGCTGTTGGGCGCCACACTGAAGGCGAAACAGGCCGGGAAGATGATCAGGCCCGCCATGATGGCCACAAAGGTGTCCAGGCTCATGATCCACAGGGCCTCACCGGTCAGGGAGCGGTCCTTGCTCTGGTAGCTGCCGAAAATGGTCATGTTGCCGATGCCCACCGACAGGGTGAAGAAAGCCTGGGTCATGGCCGCATTGAGCACGGCGTACCAGCCCACGCTCTGCATCTTCTCCACGTCCGGGGCCAGATAGAAGCTCACGCCCGCGCCCGCACCGGGCAGGGTCAGGCTGCGGACCACCAGCAGCACCAGAATGGCCAGCAGGCCCACCATGATGACCTTGACCACGCGCTCCACGCCCTTCTGCACGCCCATGGCGCAGACCAGGCAGCCCACGCCCACCACGATGGTCATGCCCAGCACCTGTTCGAAGGGGCTGGCCAGGGTGCTGCCGAAAAAGGACGCCACGCCCGCAGTGTCCAGACCGGAAAGGTTGCCGGAAAAGCTGTGCCAGCAATAGGCCAGCATCCAGCCCGTGACCGTGGTGTAGAACATGGAGAGCAGGTAGCTGCCCCACAGGGGGATCTTGCTGAACATGTGCCAGCGCGTGCCCTCGGGCGGCAGGACCTTCAGGGCCCGCCCCATGTTGCTGCGGGACGCACGGCCCACGGCGAATTCCATGATCATCACCGGCAGGACGGCCAGCAGGCAGAGCAGGTAGACGCCCACGAAGACCGCGCCGCCGTAAGCACCGGTGATATAGGGGAAGCGCCAGACGTTCCCCAGCCCGATGGCGCAGCCCGCCGAAAGCAGCAGAAAGCCCAGACGGCTGCCCAGCATCTCTCTGGACTGAGACATGAAACCTCCCTGCCGGCCGCTGGGTCGGCATGTGTCGTTGTGCACGGGAAGAGAGCCGGAGGCCTCTGCCCGGCGCCCTGCCCTTTGCGGTCCGCGCCGCCCCCGGCCGGAGGCGTGCAGCCGTCAGGCTGCTGCGGGGACGCTGCCCGGGTCATCTTCCGGGAGCAGGACATGATGATGCCGTCCCGCGGACGGCCGAAGATCCGTGGATGCGGCCGGGGCTCTCATGCTCCGGGCCGTGCATGACAGGACCGCCCCCCGGAGGCCGCCATGCGGCGCGGGGAACGGTCCCGACAGCGGGAGCGGCCCTTGCGGACCGCCGGGCCCGCCTACTTCCAGAACTTGTCCACGTAGCCCATGACGAACACGAAGATGATCAGACAGGGCAGGACGTAGGTCACATAGCCGCGCAGCCAGCGGGGGAACTTCATGCCCACGCCCTGGTCCACTTCGGCGATGAAGTTGTCCCAGCCCCAGCCGCGGCGCAGGCAGCAGAAGAGCAGGAAGAACAGGCCGCCCAGGGGCAGGATGTTGTTGCTGATGAGGAAGTCTTCCAGATCCAGCACGCAGGTGCCGGCGCCCAGGGGCTGGAAATCGGCCAGCAGGTTGAAGCCCAGGGCACAGGGCAGCGAGCAGACCCAGATGCCCACGGCATGCAGCCAGGTGGCGCGGCGGCGTTCCATGCCCCACACGTCGGCGCTGTAGGAGATGATGTTCTCGAACACGGCGATGACCGTGGAGAGGGCCGCGAAGCTCATGAAGATGAAGAACAGCGTGCCCCACAGCTGGCCGCCGGCCATGACGTTGAAGATGTTGGGCAGGGTCACGAAGACCAGGCCGGGACCGGAGCCGGGCTCCACGCCAAAGGCGAAACAGGCCGGGAAGATGATCAGGCCGGCCATCAGGGCGACGAAGGTATCCAGGCCCATGATCCACATGGCCTCACCGGTCAGGGAGCGGTCCTTGCCCTGGTAGCTGCCGAAGATGCACATGGCGCCGATGCCCACGGACAGGGTGAAGAAAGCCTGGTTCATGGCCGCATTGATGACCGGGAACAGGCCGGTCTTCTCCAGCTTGGAGGGATCGGGCGACAGGTAGAAGGAAACGCCCGCCTCGGCGCCGGGCAGGGTCAGGGAGCGGATGACCAGGGCCATGAGGATGAAGAGCAGGCCCAGCATCATCAGCTTGACCACGCGCTCCACGCCCTTCTGCACGCCCATGGCGCACACGCCGCAGCCCATGAGCACCACCAGGGTCATGCCCACCACCTGGGCCACGGGGTCGCCCAGGGTGGCACCGAAGAACTTGCCCACACCGGCGGCATCCAGGCCGCTCAGGGCGCCGCTGGCCATGTACCAGCAGTAATAGAGCATCCAGCCCGTGACCGTGGTGTAGAACATCATCAGCAGGTAGCTGCCGATAAGGGCCACCTTGCCGCCCCAGTGCCACTTGCTGCCCTTGGGCTCAAGGATGTGGAAGGCCAGGCCCATGTTGCGGCGGGCGGCACGGCCCACGGCGAATTCCATGATCATGGTAGGCACCACAGCGAACAGGCAGAGCAGATAGATACCCACGAAGATGGCGCCACCATACGCGCCGGTGATGTAGGGGAAACGCCAGACGTTCCCGAGGCCGATGGCGCAGCCCGCCGAAAGCAGCAAGAAGCCCAGACGGCTTCCCAGCATCTCACGCTGTGTGTTACCAGACATAATTCCGCCTTGATCCTTTGAGAGTTGATATGGTCCAGCCCTGCTAGCCGCGCAACGCAAAGTTGGCGGCAAAGCAGACGGCAACAATGTACATGATGGGGCTCACCTCGCGCCAGCGCCCGGTCAGGACGCGCAGCACCACGAAGCTGATGAAGCCGAAGCCGAAGCCCGTAGCGATATTGAAGGTCAGGGGCATGGCGATGATGGTCAGGAAGGCCGGAATGGCCACGCTCAGATCGCGGAACTTGATCTGCACCACTTCCTGCATCATCAGGGCGCCCACCAGCACCAGCACGGGGGCCGTGGCATAGGCGGGCACCATGGCCACCAGCGGCGTGAAGAACAGGGCCAGCAGGAACAGGCCCGCGATGGTCACGGCCGTCAGGCCGGTACGGCCGCCTTCGGCCACACCGGCGGCGCATTCCAGATAGGACGTGGCCGTGGTGGCGCCCAGCACGGCGCTGCACATGGTACCGATGGAGTCGGTCACCAGGGCCCTGTCCAGATGGCGGATGTGGCCATCCTCATCCATGAAGCCGGCCTTGCGCGCCAGGCCGATGAGCACGCCCATGTTGTCGAACAGGTCCACCATGGTCAGGGTGAAGATGATGGAGATCAGGCCGTGATGCAGAGCGCCCTTGAGGTCCATCTGCATGAAGGTCTCGGTGGGCAGGGGCAGGCTGAAGCCGGAAAAGGCCTGCTCCGGCATGGCGGTCACGCCGCAGAGCACACCGGCCACGGTGACGGTCAGGATGCCGATGATCATGGAGCCGGGCACCCGCAGGCACATGAGCATGGCCATCAGGGCCAGGCCGCCCAGGGCCAGCAGGGCTTCGGGCTTGGTCAGGGGCCCCAGGGTGACGAAGGTGGAGGGGTCCGCCACCACGATGCCGCAGTTCTTGAGGCCGATGAAGGCGATGAAGGCCCCGATGCCGACCACGATGGCGTATTTCAGGTCCATGGGCACGGCGTCGATGATCATTTGCCGCACGCGGGTCACGGTCAGCAGCATGAAGAACACGCCGGAGATGAAGACGGCGCCCAGGCCCGTCTGCCAGCTGTAGCCGGCCGGGCCACAGACGTAATAGGCAAAAAAGGCCGTGATCCCCAGACCGGGCGCCACGCCCACGGGGAAGCGCGCCCACAGGCCCATGAGCAGGGTGATGGCGATGGTCACCCAGATGACGGCGGCCACGGCGCTCTCGCGCGGCATGCCCGCATCGGCCAGCATGGAAGGCACCACGAAGATCAGGTAGCACATGGCCATGAAGCTTGTCAGACCGGCACGCAATTCCTGCCGGACCGATGTCCCGTTGGCCTTGAGGTCAAAAATCTTTTCCAGCATACATCCTCCTTTCGAGCCGGAGCGGCGCCGCCGTGGGAGTGCGGGCCCCGGCGCACCGGCAAAAAAGACAGGCCCCCAGGGGCCGGTCCCCGGGCATGCGCCCGACCGGCCGGGGCCATCTTCCCTGGCCTGCGGCAGCGCGGCATCCGGCTGCGCTCCGCAACAGTGGTGCGAAGCGTTCTTATACCCGGCAAGGCCCGCTCTGCCAAGTGCGCCGCCAAAGCAAAAAAGGCGCGGCACCCCCTCAGGGATGCCGCGCCGGCAAAAACGTTCCTCAGGCGGCCGGGCCGGTGCTGCCCTGCTCCGGGCCGCTCCAGACACCTTCGGTGACCACATGGCGGCCCCGCGCCCAGACATGGCGCGGCCAGCCCTGCACCTCAAGGCCTTCATAGGGCGTATAGTCGCCCTGATGCAGGCCGCGGACGCTCAGCTCCCGGCAGCAGACAGGATCCAGCACCACCACGTCGGCGTCGAAACCGGCTTCCAGACGGCCCTTGCGTTCGCCCAGGCCCAGCAGGGCGGCAGGCGTGGTGCAGGCCACCTCCACGAAGCGCGGCAGGGTCAGGCGGCTTTTGCGCACGCCTTCCGAGAACAGCAGGGGCAGGCGCGTCTCCACGCCGGGCATGCCCTGCGGGCAGGCAAAGACCGATTCCCGGCCGGTGGCCCACTTGCGGGCATAGCTGACCTCGTCATGGGCGGAGACCACATGATCCAGCAGGCCGCGGGCAAGGGCTTCCCACAGCAGGCGCCCGTCACGCGGGGCCCGCAGGGGCGGCATGCAGACATACTTCAGGCCCTCGGCCGCCCCCTCGCCATAGCTGGCGGCATCCAGCAGCAGATAGCGCGGCGCCGTGCAGGCATGGATACGGCCGCAATCATGCCCGCCGGAAAGCGCCGTCAGGGCGCGTGCCGACGAGACCGGGCCCAGACACAGCGGGCTTTCCGCCGCATGGGCCAGGGTCAGCGCCAGACGCACGGCCGTTTCTTCGGCATAGGCCGGGAAGACCTGCGGCCAGATCTGCACGTCCCGCTGCCCTTCGGCTTCCAGACGGGCACGCATGCCCCTGACCACGGGCTCCAGACCGCAGGCCGCCAGCGGCAGCATGCCCTGGCTCTTGAGACCGCGCAGGCGCGTGCAGGCGTCGGCAGCCGTCAGCAGCGACGCGGGAAAGGCCGCGCAGGCCGCCGCATCCGGCAGTTCTCCGGCGGCATCGGCCCCGGGCAGGGGCAGGCCCTGACGGCAGCGGTCCCAGCAGCGCACCAGCGCCTGACGGTCCGCCCCGTCGGGATGGCGGGCGGCCTCGGCCAGACGGGCCGCACGGGCGGGCGTCATGGGATGGTGGCCCGGTTTGCCCGCCAGCGCCACCAGGCGCGGATTGACCCGCCCCTGGCACAAAAAGCCGCCCAGCACCTCGTTGCCGTTGTCCTGCAACAGGCGGCGGGCCGCCGCGAGACACTGGCGGGAATGGTCCGAACCGGGGCGCGTGCCGTGGGTACCGAAAAAAAAGACGCGCTTGCCGCGTATGCCCTGCCACAGGCGCAGGCTGCGGCTGTCGGGCAGGCCCCGGCGCACCCAGAAACCCAGAAGCAGCGTCCCGGCATGGTCGAGCAGGGGCGGATGCCCCGTGGGGAATACGGGGGCCCCGGTGGCTCCGGCCAGGGCATCGGCCAGAGAACGGGTATTGCCGGTGATGCTGGAGCAAAGGATGCACGGCGGCAGGGAAAGCTGAGGGATGATGTCTGTCATGGCTGTCATGATGGTGTGGGCTGCCGCCCGCCGCCAGGCCTGCATCACGGTATCAGCGGAGCGCGGCGCACAGAGGCGGGAGCGACATGCAAAAAAGTACGACCGGCGCCGGGGCCTGCCTGCGGCCATCATCCGGCCGCACGGTGACGGGCCTTGCAAGGCCGGAGCGGAAAAATACGTCCGAAAGCCCGTTAGTCCTGGGCCCGGCGTTCCAGGACCGCCATGTCCAGCAGCTCCACCCGCCGCCGCTCCAGGCGGATGGCGCCTTCCCGGGCCAGCTCGTTGAGTTCCCGGCTCAGGCTCTCGCGGCTCAGGCCCAGCAGACGGGCCATGAGCTCCCGGGTACCGGGCAGTTCCAGCTGACGGCGCCCTTCCTCCATGCGGGAGCGGTGCAGCAGCCATCCGGCCACCCGCCGGGAGACCGAAATCATCCCCTGCGAGCCGGCCACCTTGTTGACGAACAAACGCTGCCGCGCCGCCAGCACCTGCAAAAGCCAGCGGGCCAGCCGGGGATTCCCGTCCAGCAGCCTGTCCATGGTGGCCCGCTCCAGCCAGAGCAGGCGCCCCGGCCCCAGGGCCACGGCCGTAGCAGGCAGAGGGGCCTCGTAGAACAGGGCCCCCGGATCGGGGAAGGCCCCGCCGCGGGTCAGGTGCAGGACGTACTCCCTGCCCTGCGGCCCCATTTTGACCAGTTTCACCTCGCCGGACAAGACGAAGGGCACATGCCGGATCTCGTCCCCTTCACGGAACAGGACATCGCCCGCCCGCATCTCGGCCAGACGGCCCGTGCCCAGCACAAGACCGGTCTCCCTCTCGTCCAGCCAGCGGCCCAGCGGGCTGTGGCGCAGGGCATCCCGCAGGCTCTGGGGATCGGGGGGGCGGTTCCCTTTTTTCTGGTCCATGCGCGACCTCCATGAAAGCTTTGCCCCCGCGGACACAGGGGCAGGAAAAAAAGCCGGACGGGAAAGCGGCCCCGCCGGCCAAAAACACAGGGGAAGACCGCGGTCACGGCCTTCCCCTGCAAAAGAATCTTAGCCCAGGATCGCCTTGAGGTCTTCGTCGGGCGTGGTCACGGGCATGATGTTCCACTGTTCCACCAGCACCTTGAGGATGTTGGGGGACACGAAGGCAGGCAGCGTGGGCCCGAGGCGGATGTTCTTCACGCCCAGGGCCAGCAGGGTCAGCAGGATGCTCACGGCCTTCTGCTCGTACCACGAAAGCACCAGCGACAGCGGCAGATCGTTGACGCCGCACTTCAGGGCATCGGCCAGGGCCAGGGCCACACGCACGGCGGCGTAGGCGTCGTTGCACTGGCCCACGTCCAGCAGGCGAGGGATGTCGCCCAGGCTGCCCAGCTCCTTGTCGAAGAAGCGGAACTTGCCGCAGGCCAGGGTCAGGATCAGGCAGTCGGCCGGGATCTTCTCCACCAGTTCGGTGTAGTAGTTGCGGCCGGGACGGGCGCCGTCGCAACCGCCCACCAAAAAGATGTGGCGCAGCTTGCCCTGGGCCACGGCATCCAGCACGGCGGGCGCGGCACCCAGCAGGGTCTCGCGGCCAAAGCCGGTCAGCACTTCCTTTCCGGGCACGTCTTCGGCGAAGCCGGGCAGCTCCAGGGCCTTCCGGATGACGGCCGAGAAGTCACGCCCCTTGCAATGGACCAGACCGGGCCAGGACACGTTGCCGGAGGTGAAGACCTTGTCGGCGTAGTCTTTGGGGTCCTGGATGCAGTTGGTGGTGAAGAGCACCGCGCCGGGGAAGGCGGGCAGCTCCTTCTGCTGGTTCTGCCAGGCCGTGCCGTAATGCCCGGCCAGATGCGGGAAGGCATGCAGCAGCGGATAGGCGTGGGCGGGCAGCATCTCGCCGTGGGTGTACACGTTGATGCCCGTGTCGCGGGTCTGCTCCAGCAGGGCCAGCAGGTCGGGCAGGTCGTGGCCGGAGATGAGGATGGCCTTGCCCTTGCGCCGGCCCAGGGAGACGGGCGTGGGCACGGGCGTGCCGAACGTACCGGTATTGCCCGCTTCCAGCAGCTCCATGGCGCGCAGGTTGGCCTTGCCGCATTCCAGCACCAGCCCCAGCCAGCCGTTGAGGTCGTGGCTCTCGGGATCCAGTTCGGTGCCGGCACGCAGGCCGCGATACAGGAAGGCGGCCACGTCGGGATCACGCTGGCCCAGCTCGGCGGCATGGTCGGCATAGGCGGCCACGCCCTTGAGGCCGTAGAGCAGGATCTGCATGGCGGAGCGCACGTCCTCGTCGTCGGACAGGCGGTCGATGGCGGTTTCCCGCAGATCCAGGGCAGCCAGAGGCGTGGGGACCGGGGCACCGGGCACACGGGCGGCCAGGGCCGTGGTGCGCTCCAGGCATTCTTCCTGCACGGCGCGCAGGGAGACGGGATCGAAATTCACATTGGTCAGGGTGGAGAACAGGGCCTTGAAAGCGAAGTCGTCGGTGGCGGTGTCCACGATGCCGGCGTCGCGGGCCATCAGGGCCACGGCCGCCAGTTCGCGCAGCTGCCAGACCAGCTTGTCCTGCTGGATGGCCACGGCCTCGTTCTTGCCGCAGATGCCAAGGCGGGTACAGGCCTTGCCCTTGGAGGTCTGTTCACACTGGTTGCAAAACATGGGGGGCTCCTTGTGCTGAGGGGGATGGGTGTCTGTCCATGACACTAGAACACATCTCCCCGGCTACAACTGTGACCATCGTCACAAAACAGGGAATCTTTTCACAGATCCGCCGGACTGCCGGACGATACGCGGGAGATCCCGCCCCGTGCGCTCACTTCCAGAAGCGTTTCCAGCCGGAGGCGGGCTCCTCACGGCCGCTCTGCAAACTGCCGCCCAGCCCCAGCCGGTGATCCAGTTCCGCCAGCCACGCCGCGGCCGCCGCGCCGTATTCCAGCTCCAGGGAGCGGTGGCAGGACAGCACGTCCTCCACTCTGCCCCGCCAGAACGACAGCTGCGGTTCCAGCAGGTCGAGGTCGGGATGCCTGTCCACCAGCGTGCGCAGCCCGGCGCTCACACCTTCCGCATCGCACAGCCGGGCCAGCTGGCGACGGCGCTTCCAGCCCGGACGCCCCTGCGACCAGACCAGGGCCAGATGCAGGACGAAACGCTCGTCCGCCGTGGCCTCCCGCCGCCGGTTGCCGGGCAGTATGCCCCGCACGGCGCCCAGGACGGCAGTGGTGCCGCTGCTGACGGCTCCGGCCACGGCATGTCCCGCACCGATGACGGCACCGGCACCGGAGCTCACGGCCCCTACGACGGCCGTACCGCCGCGCGCCACCGCCTGACCGGCAGAAGCGGCCCCGTCGCTCACCGCCCCGATGACCGCGCTGGTGCCGCTGCTCACCATGTCCGCCACGGCCCCTGCCCCGCTGCCGACGCTCCCCATGACGGCACTGCCACCGCGCAGCACGGCTTTTTCCGCACTGGCGGCACAATCGCCCACAGCATGGATGACGGCGCTCGTGCCGCTGCCCAGGGCATCCGCCATGGCACCGGCCCCATTGCTGACCGCTCCGGCCACGGCCTGTCCCGCACCGATGACGGCACCGGCACCGGAACTCACGGCCTCGGCCACGGCCGTGCCGCCGCGCGCCACGCTCTGGGCGGCGCCCCGGGTCTTTTCCAGGGCGCTGTCGGCCACGGTGCCCACGGTCTCCGAGATCTTCTGCCCCATGGAGACAGGCAAGTTCACCAGCTGCTTGCGGAAGGCCTCCACGATGGCCCCCACGGTCTCCCGGGAGATCTCCGCCAGCATGGTGCCCGCCTCCCGGACGCAGGCCTGCTGCCGGGCCTCTTCCCTGCCCAGGGCAGCGAAACGGAAGGCACTGCGCGTGACCACACCGGCCCGGATGGCCAGCAGGCAGTTGGCCGCCCCGTCGATGACGGCGGACGTACACTGCTGCATCATGGGCCCCATGAGCGGCACGCTGGAGGCCGCCATGGCGGGTGTGACCGCGGGCAGCAGCTCGTTCATGCTCTCGGTGATGGTCCTGGGGATGTCCAGGGCCTCGATGGAAAAGGAAATGAACGTGGCCGAGGAGACCGTGCTGTAGACGCTCCACAGTTCCGCCGGGGTGGGACGCTGGTTGTAGATGCCGGAGACCCGCCAGACCATGCGCGCCAGCGAGACGAACACGATGAGCGCATCCAGACGGCCGTTCTGGGACAGGGCCGTGCCCAGGAACACCCGTTTGGCGCTGTTGCGGATCTCTTCCCCGGCACGGGCGTCCAGCACGTCGAGGGCCTTTTCCAGAAAATGCTCATCCGTGGCGCGGAGGCCTGCGGCACGGACATGGGGATTCTTCTTCAGGCGGCGTTCCAGTTCACGGGCAAAGGCCTGACGGTCCGCCTCCGTGGGATCGTCACGCAAGACCAGACGGGGCGCACGGGCAAACCAGGCCAGGCCCAGCCAGAGCACGGCGCCTGCCTCCAGCGCCAGCAGGGACACGAAGGCCAGCCAGCCCCAGCCGGGAGCCAGCACTTCCACCGTCTGGAAGGCCGTCAGGTCCAGCTGGACCAGCAACATCAGGATAACGAGCATGAAAAGGGCCGCAGCCGCTTTCAGCAAAGTCGAGATAAACGTCATGTCAGCTCCCTGTACGAAGGAAGGATGAGGGGACCCGCCCGCGAAGAACAGTCACGAGAGCAGGCACGGGCCTGTCGGAGCGGCTCTGCCGCGCGACGGAACCGTTCACAACTCAACACGGGGCGCGTCAGCAGGATGTCAGGAACGGGGGAAGGGATCTGCGGAGCACCGAAGGCCCCGGAAAGGAGGAAGGAAGGCGCAGGCCGTGCACTCCCCGGCAGAGCCGCCGGAACGATCCGAGGCCAGGGGCGCGACCTGTCAAAAAAGGACGGCAGGAGGACCTGCCGTCCCGTGACTCACTTCAGAGCGGCGACACGGTCAGCCAGAGCCATGATGGTGTTGGCGTAGACCGTGGAGTGGTTGTAGCGCATCAGCAGGGCATGCTGGCGCTCGCGGGAAAGCCCGGCCTTCCAGCCGTGCCGGGCAAGATAGTGGGAAAGGCTGGCCACGGCATCGGGCACGGTGAACAGGTCCACACGGCCGTCGCCGTCACCGTCCGCACCGTAGGTGGCGATATTGGACGGCATGAACTGGCACAGGCCCACGGCGCCGTAGATGGAACCGGGCAGATGTTCCGGCGGCACGCGGTCGCGCAGCATGTGTTCCACCAGGGCCCTGGTCTCCTTGTAGGCCCAGTCCGCACGCTTGGGCATGGTCTCGGCGATCCAGTCCATGTGCCGCTCATGGTCGCGCAGCTGCGGCAGCCAGTCGCTGATGCTCTCCGGCGTCCGGCTCACGGCCATGCTGGCCAGGGTGTAGAAGGCGTTCTCCGAGGTATCGCCCAGCACCTTGCCGAGGCGGGTCTCCACGAACAGCAGGGACGCCGCGATGGGCGAAGGGACGCCGTAGCGCTGTTCCGCCTGACGGAAGGCCTTGCTGTTGGCCGTGATGAACTGGCGGCACAGACGCGCGTTGGCGTCCGTGACCACGCCCTTGTAATACTGCGCCTGCGGCTTGTCCGAAGGCGGCGCGGGAAAGAACTTGCGATTGTAGAGGGCCTTGATCTTGCGGTACTCCGTCTCCCGTCT
>OHAQ01002189.1_pt1 | contig 14491 bp, 10 predicted proteins | sample 1577111 | NCBI WGS metagenome assembly OHAQ01 (sample SAMEA3541549, study PRJEB24748) | human gut metagenome | biome: human gut; feature: human-associated habitat; material: faeces | place: China | collected 2012 | reverse complement strand
ACAGGGGTTCAAATCCCCTTGGGGACGCCAACATAAGGTACAATAAAGGATATCAGTGTGCAAAACACATTGGTATCCTTTCTTTTTTTGTGTCAACGGGGTTTCCCGTCGTCCACGTTTGTCCAGTTGCATCCAATGCTTGCAGGGGTATATCCGAGGGTAGATCCATGATATGAAAAGCGTGATACCCTCACGGATAACATAGTTGTATTACTGTGTTTTTTGTCCTGAGAGGTATCGAGACATCCAGCAGAAGCCAAGGAGTACCCCATGCCTCTTACCGACGTTCGTATCCGCAGTTTGAAGCCCGCAAACAAGCCCCACAAGTATTCCGACGGCGGCGGGCTTTTCCTCTTCATTCCTCCCAGCGGCAGCAAGCTCTGGCGCATGGCCTACCGCTTTGAGGGCAAAAGCAGGCTCCTCAGCTTCGGGGCCTATCCCGCCGTATCTCTCAAGGATGCCAGAGAGCGCCGTGATGAGGCCCGACGTCTGCTGGCGAAGGGTATCGATCCCTCCGCGTACAAGCGACAGCAGCAGGAAGCCCGAAGAATTGCCGAACGGGACAGTTTTCAAAACATTGCCCGCGAATGGCACACCACACGCATGACGGCATTCTCCACAAAGCATCAGGGAACGGTCATGTATCGTCTTTGCAACTACATTTTTCCGTTTATCGGCACGGCGCCCATCGCCCGGCTGGAAGTGCAGGATATCATGGCCGTGCTCAGACCGCTGGAGATGAAACGTTGTCACGAGACCTCCCGGCGCGTCCTGCAAATCATCAATCAGGTTTTCCGCTATGCCGTCATCACGGGGCGTGCGCGGCACAACATCGCCGCCGATCTTCGGGGAGCCCTGCACCCTCGTCAGGTAACACATCGTGCCGCTGTGCTGGCGCCGGAAAAGGTCGGTCAGCTGCTCCGGGACATAGATGCCTATGACGGCTATTTCCCGCTGGTCTGCGCCTTGAAGCTGGCTCCGCTGGTCTTTACCCGCCCTACGGAATTACGGGCCGCACAGTGGAGCGAGTTTGATCTGGAAGCCGCAGAATGGCGCATTCCGGCAGAACGCATGAAAATGCGACGTCCGCATATTGTGCCGCTGTCCACACAGGTTGTGGCGATTCTGCGGGAGTTGCAGCCCTGGACCGGCACGGGCAAATATCTGTTTCCTTCTGTGCGCACGGAAGCGCGTCCCCTGTCCGATGCCACCATGCTCAATGCTCTGCGCCGCATGGGCTATCAAAAAGATGAAATGAGCGTCCACGGCTTTCGCTCCATCGCATCAACGCTGCTTAACGAACTGGGCTACAATCGGGACTGGATTGAACGCCAGCTTGCGCATGGCGAACGGAATGAGGTCCGCGCAGCGTACAATTATGCGGAGTACCTGCCGGAGCGCCGAAGGATGATGCAGGAGTGGTCCGACTATCTGGACAGACTCCGCACAAGCAAAGCCGGGCAGGTTTGACAGCCACCCAAAAGAGCATGTTCTGATAAAAATATCTGGGGGGGACAGCGTCCAAACATGCGCAAAACGCTTTTTTTCGGAAATCCGGCAAAATAATAAATTTATAACATTCTATAATTACGCAGCTTTTACGAACAGCTTCAAATAAATGCCATTCGTAAAAGCTGTGTTTTTTTGTAACCTTTTGGCCGCTGACATCCCCCTCTATGCCTACCAATAATCTTTTTATATTTTAGAATGTTACAAAATTTTGATTCTGTTTTCCAAAGAAAATACACGACATTTTTGTACACCCAAAATGCTCTTGAAGGTAGCTGTAAGTACCTGGGTTACAAAACATCTGTCCTGCACATGTTATTTCTTTTATGCTATATACTCCATAATCCTCTTCTTTATACGGAGTTGTTACTATGGCGACAAATATCCCCTCCACTGGCTTTCTTCGTCTCCCTCAGGTCCTGGCCCTTGTTCCCATCAGCAAAAGCGCCTGGTGGCAGGGTTGCCGTACCGGACGTTATCCCAAGCCTGTAAAGCTCGGTCCCCGTACCACTGTCTGGCGGGCGGAAGACATCAGAGCGTTCATAGAAAACGCGGGACGGGAGCAGGAAGACCATGACTAGCCTTCTGGAAAGCTTCCGGGAAATTCTCGCGCAGCATGACCTTCTGCCGGAAGATATCCTTGCGGACGGGAATCTGCATCGCTGTCCGACAAGGAGGAAGCCGCACAAGCGCAACGGCGCCTATATTGCCCATCAGGACAGGCCCGCGACTCTCTGGTGGTGCAACTGGGAGACAGGCGATCAGGGGACGTTCCACGCGGAAGGCGAACAGGCACTTTCTCCTGTTGAGCTATCGGCGTGGCACAGGCGGCAGCAGGCCATGCGCAAACAGCGTGACGAAGAATGCGCCAGGCGTCATGCGGAGGCGGCGCAGCAGGCGCATAAGCGTTTACAGGCTTCCTTTCCCTGTTCAGAAAGGCACGCGTACCTGAGCCGCAAAGGTATTCCTGCGCTTGCGGATATGCGTCAGGACAGAAACGGGATGCTCATCATTCCGGTCAGGGGCAGTTCCGGCACGGTGCAGAGTCTGCAATATATCGCACCGGACGGCACTAAGCGATTTCTTACGGGCGGCAAGGTTCAGGACGGGCAATTCGTTATTCCCGGCAATGCAGAAAAACCGCTGGCACTTTGTGAAGGCTACGCCACCGGGGCCAGCATTCACCTTGCCTGTGCATGGACGGTCTATGTGACGTTTTCGGCCGGGAATCTGCCTGTTGTGGCGGCTGCCGTGCGAAAACAGTTCCCGGACGCGCAGATTCTGATCTGCGGCGACAATGACGAAAGGGGCCGTGACAAGGGACAGGAGGCCGCGCAGGCTGCACAGGCGCATCTTGTTGTGCCGCACTTTACCACAGGCAGCGGCAAGGACTTCAACGACCTGCATCTGACAGAGGGGCTGCAAAGCGTGCGCCGCCAGCTGGAAAGCGCCCTGCCGGACAAGCGAACTTCGCTGGTATCGCTGGATATGGGCGAGTTCCTTTCCATGTCCATACCTGAACGGGGGTATCTTTTATCCCCCATTCTTCCGGTTCAAGGGATAGGCATCCTGTACGCGCCTCGCGGCATCGGCAAGACGTTTGCCGCCCTGAGTGTCGCGGTAGCCGTGGCTTCCGGCGGCGCGGTGTTCAACTGGCGCGCGCCCATGCCCAAACGGACGCTGTATGTGGACGGAGAAATGCCCGCCACAGCCATGCAGCATCGCCTTGCCGCGCTTGTCAGCGGCATGTCCGTCCCGCCGCATACGCTGAAAAATATGGCACTCATCACGCCGGACCTGCAGTCCTGTCCCATGCCGGATCTCTCCACCGCGCAGGGGCAGGTCATGCTGGAACCATTCCTGAAAGGCGTGGATATGGTCGTGCTGGACAATATTGCCACCTTGTGCCGTACCGGCAAGGAAAACGAAGCCCAGTCATGGCAGACCATGCAGGCATGGCTGCTGGAGCTGCGTCGCCGGGGCATGGCTGTCCTGCTTATCCATCATGCCGGAAAATCCGGCGATCAGCGCGGCACCAGCGCCAGAGAAGATATCATGGATACAGTCATCAGTCTGCGCAGGCCCAGAGAGTACAGCATGGCCGAAGGCGCACGCTTTGAAGTCCATCTGACCAAGGCACGGGGCATCGTGGGCGATGATGCCCGCCCCTTTGAGGCCAATCTGATCACCGAAGGCAACGCGCTGCACTGGCGCATCAGAGAGCTTGAGGATGTGGAACTGGCCGAACTGAAACGCCTGCTGGCCGAGGGCTACAGCATCCGCGACTGCGCGGAGGAAATGGGAAAGTCCAAGGCTGCTGTCCAGCGCCTGAAAAAGAAGCTGGAAGGGAAAAATTGACCTGTCTGCGTACAGGTGTACCGCTGTACCACTCTCTAAGGGGCGGTACAGCGGTACACCTCCCGAAAGAGCGTCCAGATATGTCCAGCATTGTCCGCTGGGGTCCTCTCCAGCTGTACCGCTACAACGGCAAAAGTGTACCGCTTTGCGGACGACTGAAACCCGTGCGGATCAGAAATACAAGGAAGTCCGACCATGTCCTATCTCGTCCTGCATATGGATAAATTCAAAAAAGAGGCCGTCAGAGGCATCCAGAGCCACAATCGCCGGGAACGCGAGAGTCATTCCAACCCGGATATCGACTATCAGCGCAGCTGCGGCAATTACGAATTGTACGACAAGGCCGCGACAAATTACGCGCAGGCCATCCAGCGGCGCATTGACGATTTGCAGCTGATCAAGGCTGTCAGAAAGGATGCCGTGCACATGTGCGGGCTTATCGTCACGTCTGACAGCGCTTTTTTCAAAAGCCTTTCTCCAGAAGAAATCCGGCGTTTCTTTGAGGAAAGCAAAGCCTTTCTCACGGATTTTGTGGGAGCGAAAAATGTCATTTCCGCGATGGTGCACATGGATGAAAAGACGCCGCACATGCACTTTCTTCATGTGCCCGTGACACGGGAAGGACGTCTGAATGCCAACAAGATGTATACGCGGCAAAGTCTGAAAAAGTTGCAAAGTGATCTGCCTCTCCATCTGCAACGCTGCGGCTTTGCCATTCAGCGCGGCGTGGAACAGAAGCCCGGCGCGACCAGAAAGCATCTGGATACGTGCGAATACAAACAGCAGCAGGAAGAAAACAATCGCCTTGCCCGGGAAGGATTGTTGCTTGTCCGGGATGCGCTCCGTACCATCGGCAGACTGGGGCAGCGAGAGGCGGAATTGAAACAGCGCGTTGCCGACTATGAACGACAGGCCGAGGAGGCGGAACGCCTGCTGCGGGAGGAAGAACCACTCCCGGAAGCCTCTTTTTTTAACTACAGGCGCGTGCTGGAAATGTCGGCACAGACGATCAGCCGGCTGCGCACGGCCTTGTCCGCAAAGCATCTCATCGCACGCCAGAAGAATGAACTGCAACGCGAAGCGGCCGTTCTGAAAAAACAGCTGGCACAGCTTGAAGCTGTCTGCAAGACCCGTGATCAGGAAAAGGCGGATATGGAAAGCCGACAGGCACGCATGGGCCAGGAGCTTGAGACCTACCGGGAGTTTGCCCGGAAACCGGAAATCCGGCAACGCCTGACCGACTTCCTTCAGGAACAGCAGGCAGCGGAACAGCAGCGGCAGGAGGAGGAAAGGCAACGCGCAGCGATTGCCGAGCAGGACAGACAGGGCACCGTGCGGATGCGGTAAGGTGTCTGGCGGGACATCTTCGCCCCGACCGAAGATATAGCCCACTATGCTTCACATGCGTGAAGCCCGTGGGCAAGCGTCCCGCTTGACCGGGAAAGGCAGCAGCATATTTTTAAAAACTATACAGAGATACCATAAAGATATCGTGCACCTTGCACTATATATCGGCAGAGCGTACGCTCATTTCATGCTGACATCCTATCAAGCCAGACTTTTTGCCGAGGAACTCCAGCTGCATTACCCGGCGGGAGAAGTTCGTTCACTGACAACCACCCTCTTGGGATCGCGCGTGGATCTCAATCCGCATCAGGTGGACGCGGCCCTGTTTGCCTTTCGCTCCCCCCTGTCTCGCGGCGTTCTGCTGGCGGATGAAGTCGGCCTTGGCAAGACCATTGAAGCAGGTATTGTCATGACCCAGCGATGGGCAGAGCAGAGGCGGCATATCCTGATCCTTGCTCCGGCCTCACTGCGTACCCAGTGGCAGCAGGAGCTTCAGGATAAATTTCAGCTTCCGTCCATTATTATGGACCGTCATCTCTTCGATCAACTACGGTGCCAGGGACAGGACAATCCCTTTGATCAGCAAAAGATAGTCATTGCCTCCTATGACTTTGCCCGCAAGTACGAAAGTAACCTGGAGTGCATAGCATGGGATCTTGTCGTGCTGGATGAAGCGCATCGATTGCGCAATGTGTACAACAAAGGCTCCATTGTCGCCAAAACACTCCGGCGGGCGCTGGCCCATGCGCCCAAGCTGCTGCTTACGGCAACTCCCCTCCAGAATTCACTGGATGAGCTGTATGGTTTGATCAGCTTCATCGACGATCATCATTTTTGCGATATCAGGACATTTCGCGCCCAATACGGCAAGCCCGATGCCGGAGCTCTGGCAGATCTGCGCCGCCGCCTTGCTCCTGTCTGTCAGCGAACTCTGCGCCGTCAGGTACTGGAGTACATTCGCTATACGGAACGTCACGCCCTTACCGAAGACTTTACGCCTACTCCCGCTGAACAAGACTTGTATGACCAGGTGACTGCCTTCCTGCGGCGCGACACTCTCTGGTCCATTCCTGCCCGAAATCGCAACCTGATGGAACTGGTGCTGCGCAAACTTCTGGCATCATCTTCCTTTGCCATTGCGGGTGCGCTCCACACCATGACGCAACGGCTGAACGATATTCTATACAATTACGAAAATTCCCGACAGGAGGTACCCTCCTCGCTCTTGCAAGGTATCACAAGGGATTATGAGGTCAGCCTGGAAGAAGAGCCCGCCCGTTATGGTATTCGCGGAGAAACCATTTCCACGGAAGGGGAAGAAGAGGCCATTCGCTCGGAGCTTATGGAGCTGACCCGCATGGTGTCTCTTGCGGATGCCATTACGGAAAATGCCAAGGGGCAGGCGCTGCTTTCCGCGCTAAAAAACGGTTTTCGCAAGGCACGGGAACTGGGAGCGTCTCCCCGGGCTATCATCTTTACCGAGTCCCGCCGCACGCAGGAATATCTTTTTCAGCTGCTTTCCCAGTCCGGCTACGAAAACAGGATTATCTGCTTCAATGGCTCCAACAATGATCCGCAGGCCACACGCATTTATCAGGCATGGAAGATGCGCCACGCCGGTTCTTCCCGCATTACCGGCAGCCGGGATGTAGATGTGCGCTCTGCACTGGTGGAAGCTTTTCGGGACGAGGCGGACATCATGATTGCCACCGAGGCGGCCAGCGAAGGCATCAACCTGCAATTCTGTTCCCTTGTGGTAAATTACGATTTACCGTGGAATCCGCAACGCATCGAGCAGCGCATTGGGCGCTGTCATCGTTACGGACAACGACATGATGTTGTCGTCATCAATTTTCTTAATCGTGCAAATGCGGCGGACAAGCGCGTTTTTGAACTGCTTTCTGATAAATTCCAGCTTTTCAGTGGTATTTTCGGCGCCAGTGACGAGATTCTCGGCAGTATTGAATCCGGCGTCGATTTTGAAAGGCGCGTTGCCGAAATATATCAAAAATGTCGCTCCCCGGAAGAAATACAAACCTCGTTTGATGCGCTGCAAGAGTCCCTTTCCACACAAATTTCTGCGGGCCTTGCCTCAGCCAGGCAAAAACTGCTGGAGCATTTTGACGGCGAAGTTGCCGAAAAGCTGCACGTCTATCAGGCCGAAAGCAACGCTGCGCTGGACCGTTTCGGCCTTCTCTTCTGGCAGGTGACACAATGGGCTTTACAGGATCGGGCCGATTTCCAGGAGGAAGAGCTGGCCTTTACCCTACGAACGTCCCCCATACATCAGGCTCCTTCCGGGCTTTACGCGCTGGCGACTTCTCCGCTACGCGATCATGCCACTTTCTACGGGCCGCACGAGCCCCTCGCGCGCTGGGGGCTGCAACAGGCCGTAACCCGTCCGACACCGCCCGCCCAGCTGCACCTTTCCGCCCGCAATTCCTCCAAAAAATGGACGGTGCTCACTCCCTTGCAGGGTACGAGCGGCAGCCTCGGGGTTTGGAAGCTGCGTCTGCAAGGCCTCCAGTCCTGTGAAGAGCACCTTTTTGTCGTAGGCTGCACCAGCGAAGGAACGCCACTTTCTCCCGAGGCCGCCCGGCATTTGCTTGATTTGCCCGCCACCGTGGGGACGGCCGATCCCGCGCCCGATACCGCAACGTTGCAAGCCCTCTATGAGGCAGCCCGCGAAGCGCAGCTTGCCTTCTCACAGCAGCGCAATGGCGAACTTTTTGATCAGGAAATGGAAAAGCTGGATCGCTGGGCCGACGAGCGCAAACAGCTTCTGGAAATGCAGATTGCAGAAATGGATCACGCCATCCGCGAGATGCGTACTGCCGTACGAAAGTGTGCCACGCTCAAGGAGAAAGTGGACAAGCAGCGGCATATCAAGGTACTGGAAGGCAAGCGTAACGAGATGCGCCGCCGCCTCTTTGAAGCACAGGACAGCATCGAAGATGACAAGGATCGTCTGCTCGACGGCATCGAAGCCGCTCTGCGGCAGGAGCATCAGGAAGAACGGCTCTTTGTCGTCTCCTGGACGCTTGAGGCATGATTGCGGCGATTGCCGGTCGTAAAATACGAGGCTGAGGGGGATGCAGCTGTCTTTCCCCGACGAACCGTCCCCGGTGTGGGCAGCGCGCCAACCAGGGCAGCTTTGCAAAAGACCGTCTGCAAGAAAAGGACAGCCATGTATATTGCATCACTCCACTTGCGAAACTTTGGCCAGTTTGCCGATCTGGAAATCCCCTTTTGGCCGGATGATAAGGACGGACCGCGCGTGACGGTCCTCATTGGAGAAAACGGCTCCGGAAAGAGTACCCTCGTGGACGGTGCAACCACCCTGTTGAGCTGGCTTGTTGCCCGCATCCGCAGTGACAAGGGAACAGGTTCGCCCATTGAAGAGCTGCGCATCCGCAACGGAAGTTCCGAAGCTGAAGTGACACTTTCTCTCATCCATGAAGAAACGCGCTATGACTGGAGCCTGGCCCGGGCACGCAAGGGTCACCGGCGGCAGACGGAAAGCCGGCTCAAGTCCGTTACCGCACTGGCGGAAATGTTTCGTGGCCGCCTGTCGGACGATAGCGAGGCATCCCTGCCTCTCATTGCCTATTACCCCACGGAGCGCTACGTGCTGGACATCCCAAGGAAAATCCGCACACGACATCAATTCCGTCAGGTAGACGGCTACGACGCCTCGTTGACGCAGGGCATCGACTTCCGGCGCTTTTTTGAATGGTTCAGGGACAGGGAAGACAATCGCAACGAAGGGTTGGCAAATATTGCGGAGTTAATCGCATATCTTGATATGAATAAAATTCGGCAGCATTCGACTCTTTCTGTTCCGAAAGAGCGGGTTGTGGATTTTCTGGATATCGAAAAAATCAGAAGGGAAAAGCCAGCCCTTGCGGCACAAATTGCCGACCCCCAATATTTTGCCGTCCTTGAAGCCATTGCCGCCTTTATGCCGGGCTATGATAATCTGCATATCCAGCGCCGCCCCCGTATGCGTATGCTCATCAACAAAGGCGAGGAGGAGCTGGATATCCTTCAGCTTTCGCAGGGAGAGCGCTCCCTGCTGGCACTGGTGGGGGACATTGCGCGCCGCCTGGCCATGATGAATCCGCAGGCGGAAAAACCCTTGCATGGCAAGGGGATCGTCCTGATTGACGAAGTGGACCTGCATCTTCATCCTCGTTGGCAGCGTACCGTCATCCGCCGTCTGCGAAAAACTTTTCCCAACTGTCACTTTATTTTGACGACACACTCACCGCTTGTCATCAGCGATCCGCAGCATATTCGCGTGTTGCGACTCCAGAATGGAGACGTGCGGGAATCCGGCAATCTCTACGGCATGGATCTGGACGAGCTGCTTCTGGGCGTCATGGATACGGACATCCGGGACCCAGAGCTGCAAGAGCGGCTGGATTCCCTGCTGGACGCCATACAGCAACGAGACTATGAAAAGGCGGCCAGGCTCCGCCGGGAATTGCTGCAAGACCTGCCGCCCGATCACCGGGAACTCGCACGGGCAGATATGTATTTGAGACGACAGAAGGCCCTCGATGCAAAAAATCACCAAGGGTAACGAACCGCCCGAACTCCAGAAATGGAAACGGAAAAATCCCCGCAAGCGCTATGCCGATCTGTCCGACCTTGAACGCCGCGCCATCCGGCGGGACTGCGTCCGGGAACAGTACGGCCTTTGCGCCTTTTGCTGCGAGCGCATCACAGCGGACTCCACAAGCTCGCATAACGCCCATTTGCAAAGCCAGACCCGTTTTCCGCAGCATTCCTTGGACTGGGTGAACATTGTCGCAAGCTGCAATAACACGGAAACCTGCGGCAACCATCAGGGGCAGGCTACGCCGTCGCTCTCACCGCTCATGCCGGAATGCGAAACAGAGCTGCGCTTTCATATTACCGGCAGAGTCGAAGGGCTGACAGATCGGGCGCGAGAAACCATAGAGCTGTTTAACCTCAACGAGAAACGACTCTGCCTCAAGCGCAAAAAAGCCATCAGCGATTTTTTCTATACGAATGAATACTACCCGCCCGAAGAAGACCCCGTAACCTGGGGCACGGAAATCTGGCAGGAAATCATCCGGCAATGCGAAACCCCGGATGCTGACGGTAACCTTGCCGCCTTTGCTCCCGCGCTTGCCGGTATCGGCCGCCATCTTCTCTCCCCGTCCGTGTAATCAGAAGACGAAAGGAAATACCATGATCAGCCGCCTGCATATCAAAAACTACAAATGCCTGGATAACGAAGACCTGGAGTTCCGCCCGCTGACCGTACTGACCGGGACCAACAGTTCCGGAAAATCTTCTGTACTGCAGGCTGTTCTGTTGCTGGCACGTAATTGTAATCCCAAAAATCGGGAACGTATGTATGATTTGATCAGCGAATATCAGGAATTTGCCTGTCAAGCCTCCCTAACGCTGAACAATATGGAGTATAATTATAGAACAGCCAGCGATTCCAACAGCGAAGCCGATATTCTGCGTTGGGAAGATTCTCTCTATTTTTTGACAGCTAATCGCATTGGCCCCGAAAAAATTGCAAAAATGTCAAGCGAATATAAGGTCGGTGATAGTGGAGAATTTTTATTTAGAACATTCGCGAGACTTGGATGTATGGAGTTAGATTATATCAATGCTGATGACTTTTCTAAATGGGGCCTAAATATAGAAGACTATCCAAAAACAGATAAAAATATTACAGATAATGAATATATAGATATTGATGATAAAGTTAATAAAATGCATATATTATTGCTAAATTTATCAAAAGATATGAAGATACTAATTGATAGAGATGCTATAAATAATAATCGTTCACCAGAAGACGAAATGAGCGACACACTAGACACACTAAAGAGCCATCTCAGATTTTTATATGAAAAAAAACAAAAATCTGTATTTTCACTATCCTCATTAGTTAACATTTGGATGAAATATATTACAGAAGTCGGCTTCTCTATTGATAGTATACAATTAGAAACAGGGTATGCGCAAGTATACTTTACTCATGATGGAACTGATATGATTAGCCCCTACAACCTCGGTTCTGGCATGAGCTATCTTGCCAAGGTGCTGATCCTCTGTTTCCTGGCCAAGCCTGGCGATGTCGTGATGATTGAAAACCCGGAAATTCATCTGCATCCGCGCGCCCAGTCCCGGCTGGGAGAGCTTTTCGCCTTCATGGCCGGCAAGGGTATCCAGCTGGTTATTGAAACCCATTGCGAACATCTTTTGAGTAGTTTGCGCTATCAGGTTTACAAGAATCGATTGCAGCCGGATGACGTTATTCTTTATTATAAAGCGGACGATAAAACGCCTTTCGAGCAGCTCCGCATCAATAAAAACGGTCGCTATATGAACAGGGAAGGCAAGCAATGCGGCTTTCCCAAGGGCTTTTTTGATGTCAGCGTGCGCCAGCTCATGGAGATCGGCTAATGGCAGCCAGCGAACCTGATCAGCTTGTGCTGGATGATGAACTTTTTATTCTCTATACGCGCTTCAATAGCGGCGTAAATACGAATGATCTGGACAAGAACACGCTTTATGCCTTGTTGTCCCGGCTGAAACTGCCCTACAAATATGGTCCGGAACAGGTTCTCCGTTGCCGGGATGAACTCCCGGAATCCTTTATGGCGGAAATTGCGCCTCAGATTCTTGCCGGAGGAACAACAGGGCAAACGCTGGAAGATATGGCACTGCAAACAATACATCGTGTTATTTTAACGACAAAATCAAATACATTTCCGTATGTTCATATCCGCTCCCCAAAGCTTGATACAAATTTCAGTATAACTGTACCAGCCAACAGTCCCCGCACCGAACTTCAAAACCATATCCGCTCCTTATTGCAAGGAGCAACTTGCATACATATTTATGACCAGTATCTTCATGGAGCGATAGACAGAGGTAGCTTTTCTTTACAGTCATTGCTCCCGGATACATCCATCAAAGTTTTTTGTCATGATATGCCTCAAATAAAAAAAGGTAAAAAAGCAACCAAAAAACTACACAAAAAGGTACGGCCCAATTTTTTTACGTTACGGGCGCATTGCGCACAACATCAGATTGCCAACCCGCTCACTTTCGCCAGTCATTCTTATGAAGATATGCACGACCGTTATCTCATTATCGAATATCCGACACACAGCTACGAAATAATTCTTTCCAGCGGCTTTGAATATCTTTTTTCTGACAAGAAAGAAATAACCTGTGTTTTCCGCAAGAAATAGCCGGAGATTCTGAACATGCCCCAGCAGCCCCGCCTCGAACTCACATGGATCGGCAAGGAAGTCCGCCCCCGGCTGGAACCCCGCATCCTTCTTGAAGACAGCGAAAAGTCCTATCATGCGGCGGAACGCCATTCAGACGCCGATATTTTCGACAATATGCTCATTCATGGCGACAATCTCCTTGCCCTCAAGGCGCTGGAGCAGGACTTTTCCGGCAAGGTCAAGTGCATCTATATCGATCCGCCCTACAATACCGGCAGTGCCTTTGAGCATTATGATGATGGCGTGGAGCATTCCCTCTGGCTCTCCCTGATGCGGGACCGGCTGGAATTATTGCGCAATCTACTGGCAGAGGATGGAAGCCTCTGGGTTACGCTAGACGATAATGAAGTGCATTATTTCAAAGTACTATGCGATGAAGTTTTCGGAAGAAAAAATTTTATTACAACATTTATTTGGGAAAAAAGGAAAAGCAGAGAGAACAGAAAAGTTTTTTCTATAAAACACGACTATATCTTGCTTTTTTCGAAAGATAAAATCTCCTTTGAAAAAAGAAGAAATCCGATGCCATTAAATGAAGATGTTAAATTAAGATACAGTAATCCCGATAATGATCCTCGTGGGCTCTGGCAGTCTGTAGCGATTACCGCGCAAGCTGGACATGGCACAAGCTCCCAGTTTTATGAGATTACAACACCTAGTGGTAGAAAAATTAGTCCACCAAAAGGAAATTGCTGGAGATTTACCTCAAATAAACTTCTTGAATTGATAGAAGATAATCGAATCTATTTTGGAAAAGATGGAAATAACGTTCCACGGCAGAAAAAATTTTTATCAGAATCCGAAAATACGGGTCTAACCCCCGAGACGTTATGGAATGCTGATGAAGTTGGTACGAATGATAGTGCAAAACGTCATATAAATATACTTCTCGAGAATGTTTCCTTCGACACGCCCAAGCCAGAACAGCTGATCCAGCGTATCTTGCAGATTGCCACCAATCCCGGCGATCTGGTGCTGGATTCCTTCCTGGGGTCCGGGACGACGGCGGCCGTTGCCCATAAAATGGGGCGGCGCTGGATAGGCATAGAGCTGGGCGATCACTGCTATACGCATTGTCTGCCGCGTTTAAAGAAGGTCATTGACGGTGAAGATGAAGGCGGCATTACCTACACGCAAAAAAAAGAACCTGCTGTCAAGCTGTGCAAGGACTGCAGAGAAGCACTCTGTGAAAAGTGTGCGGAAAAGGTAGGTGATTCCGCAAAGGCAGAAAAAATCTGGTTTGGCGGCGGCGGATTCCGTTTTTACGAGCTGGCTCCCAGCCTCATCAAGACGGACAACTGGGGCAATCCTGTCATCAATCCCCGCTACAATCCGGAAATGCTGGCAGAAGCCCTGTGCAAGCTGGAAGGCTTCACCTATGCGCCCAATCCTGATGTTTTCTGGCAGCAGGGCTACAGCACGGAACGGGATTTCATCTACGTTACCACACAAACGCTGGATACTTCCATGCTGGAATATCTCAACGACTGTGTGGGTGAGGAACGTTCCCTGTTGATCTGCTGTGGGGCCTGTGTGGCCGGCAAGGCTTTTCTTGATGGGCTGGAGCGCCTGACTGTCAAAAAGATACCGCAGGCCGTGCTGAACAAGTGCGAATGGGATCATGACGACTATAGCCTGAACATCAGCAACCTGCCCCAAGCCCCTAACGCGCTCGCGACGGCAGATGGGGAAACGGATCAGCCCGCCCCCCGCGGACGCAGGCGAACAAAGGTACAGCCTGATAATTCTCTGCTGCAACTCCTGCCGGACAAGGGGGAATAGACGTATGGACCAGTACAAAAATATCTGCCAGCGTCTGAGCTTGCGCCCTCCCCAGGCGGAGTCGCTCCGTATTTTGACAGACATCATGCGCTGGCACGAGGAGTGCGGGACTGACGACGCTCTGTTGCAACGGATTCAGCAAGAGTATGCTTCGGTCACGTCCTTTGACCGGGATTTTCCCTCCCTCTGTTTTGCATTGGCGA
>OHAQ01002186.1_pt1 | contig 14503 bp, 15 predicted proteins | sample 1577111 | NCBI WGS metagenome assembly OHAQ01 (sample SAMEA3541549, study PRJEB24748) | human gut metagenome | biome: human gut; feature: human-associated habitat; material: faeces | place: China | collected 2012 | reverse complement strand
TGCTGAAGGTAAATTATACGGTAGATAATACGCGTGTTGGACAGATCACCGACTAGGTTTTTGATGGAATGACTGGAGACTGTTTAAAAGTTGAGCTTCGTGCGGGGAATGTTTATACCTCACGAAATATCGTTTCTTTTATCGGTCCCTTATTATCACACTATCAAAAGAGGTTTCCATCGAGCTATCGAATCGTTCGCGGAGATAGTGGATTTGCTCATAAGGAACTGTATAAGTTATGCGAAACGTTAAACACAAACTATGTGATCCGTTTAAAGGCAAATGCTACTCTCTATCGTTTAGCTAAAGAAGTAATGGATGTTTTTTTGGAAGAGTGTTCACTTCAATATTCTCAACAATTCTATGGGGAGTTTGAGTATCAAGCAAAAAGTTGGGATCGGCCAAGACGTGTCATCGTTCAAGTGAGACGAAAAGCAGGCGAACTTATTCCCAATTATTTATTTTTAGTGACGAACATGGAAACAAGACCGGAGATGGTTATCAGTCTATACGCTAAACGTGGGACGATGGAAAACTATATCAAAGAGTGTAAAAATGGATTTAGAATGGATAAAGTCAGTCATAAGCACTGGATGACAAATGTTAACCGAATTCAACTCATGGTGTTAGCTTACAATCTCATCAATGGATTCAGACGATTAACATTACCTCATGAGTTTTCTAAGATGCAGATTGAAACCTTACGGATCAAACTCATTAAAATCGCTGCCAAGCGAGTGAAACAATCACGAAGAATCATGTTCAAACTCTGTAGTCACCATCCTTACAAAGAAGTTTTCCATCATTGTTTAAAAACGATTCAGGCCATTCAGTTAGAGTAAGTGACTGAAGTCGTTCTTTGAAAATGAGATATTTTTTAGAGAAACACATCACCAAGGGGGGAGTCTACCCTTTTTTAGAGATTTGGAGTATCAATTGACTCAAATTTAAAATCAAAACGATAAAAAGCTGTGGTTTAGACTAAAATTTAGTCTGTCCACAGCTTTTTTTGAATGGTCATGAATAATTCAGGATTAATGAAAAATAGTGAAAAAATAGTGAAAAATTAATGGAAAAAAGCTTTTCTTTTGGATATAATAATATTTGGAAGGAAGGTTTTTATGATTAAAGTAACATTAACGAACGAGATTTTAAGATATATTACAGAAATTGAGCAGAACAGATATAAAGTATCGTCAGTGAAACTGTCCTCAACAGTTATGAACAGGCTTCGTAAAAATTCAAAGAAAAAAAGTTCTTATGCCTCGAATAAAATCGAAGGGAATCCTTTGTCTGAAAAACAGGTAGATGAAGTGATAGAAAGTGATGAAAGAATGCATTATCTGAAGCCAGAACAGGAAATCCGTAATTACTTTCTGGCGTTAAATTATCTCGAGGAAAAGGTAAATAAAAATGAAAAATTTTCAAAGAAGCTAATTTTAGATGTGCAGAAACTGGTGGAAAAGGGGGCTTCCAAAGAAAAAATCGGACTCAGAGGACCTATGCCACCAGGAGTCCTGTTTGCTGTGTATGATTCTAAGACAGGAAATCCTGACTATATTCCACCAGAATATTGTGACATCCAAGGGCTATTGGATGAGTTGATTGAGTATGTAAATACTACAGATGATCATCCTTTGATTGTGGCAGCAGTTGTACATTACCAATTAGTGACCATACATCCGTTTGAAGATGGCAATGGCAGGACAGCCAGATTGTTATCAGGTTATATCATGGATTTGAATGGGTATGGATTTAATGGAATCGGATCATTAGAGGAGTATTTTGCATACGATATTGATGAATATTATGAATCCATCCAGATGGGACTTCCTGCATTGTATTATTCTGGAAGGGCAAATCCGCCGCATCCAGAGATTTGGATTAATTACTTTTTGCGTATGGTTAAACTTTATTCCAACAAAGTTTTTGATTTACAGTTAGCTTCCGAAGAGGAAGATATTGCTGGAGGTCTATCTTTTCTGAAAGGGAAGGAAAAGGAACTGTTACAATTTTTGATTAAAAGTTATCGAGGAGAATTTACTCCAATTGAAGTCAGCAGGGAATTGTCAGTAACAAATAAGACGATTATTAACAGACTGGCGGTATTGGTGAAAAATGGATTTGTGGTTCCTATATTGGTCAACAAGAGAATCCGATCTTATGAATTAAGCGAATTTACCAGAGATCATGAAAAAGAAATTATGAAAGTTATCAGCTGACTAATTATGAAAAACTATCTGCAAGCTTAGTTCAATAGAGGAAGTTATTATGATAAGAGTAGTACAAAAAACAGATATAACTAAAGTAGCAGACATATGGCTGGATACTAATATAAAGGCACATAATTTTATATCTGCTCAATACTGGGAAAGTAATTATGAGATGGTAAAAGAAATGCTGTTACAGGCGGAGGTCTATGTGTGTGAGAGTAATGGGGAAATACAGGGATTTATAGGCTTAAACGGTGATTATATTGAAGGGATTTTTGTCTGTGATAGATTGCAGTCGCAGGGCATAGGAAAACTTTTGCTGGATTTTGTAAAGGAAAGCAGAACGCAATTAAGTTTAAATGTGTATCAGAAAAACACTAGAGCGATACATTTTTATCAGAGAGAAGGATTTGAAATTCAGAATGAAGGATTGGACGAAGCTACGGGCGAAAAAGATTATGTAATGACATGGCGGTAATATGTGTATATTCCCTATAATGTATTCAGAGATAAATATTTTGATGTTAAATGTTAATTTTGTTCAAGACAGCAGATGCATTCTGCATAATGGAAAATATGATTTTGCAGGCGACAGAGCTTGGAATTGCTTCGAGTATAGTTTCAAGGGGCTACGAAACATTTGAAAACCGGGATGGGTCAATATTTCCAATAAGCTAGTGGAGAACTCCCCGGGAATATGGTATAACAATAGTAATCATAATCATGTATGAAAGAGACGGATTATTTTAATGAGAAAGACTATTGCATATTACCATCTTCCGGGGCTGTTTGAATTCTATGAGTTGTATGAAGCATTTTTGCCGGTATATCGCAAGCACAGGGAGTATTTCTATGACTGGTGCGGGATTGGCTCAATATATGGTGCGCCTGCAGACTGTATCTGGGGCGGCGGACGAATCGGTTCCGGTGAACATGGTGTGCAGGAAGTTATGAATCTGATGAGTGAATATGGGATATCGGCAAGGCTGACATTCAGCAATTCACTGCTTCGCGAAGAACATTTGGCTGATGAAAAATGTAATGCGTTATGTAAGGCACTTAATGAAAGCGAAGGCATGAGGAATGCAGTCAGCAATGGCGTGATTGTACATTCAGACCTTCTTGCCGGGTATATAAAAAAGCATTATCCCAATCTTTATCTTGTATCATCGACAACGAAGGTGCTGACGGATTTCAATGATTTTCTGGATGAAGTAAAAAGAGAAGATTTCCAGTATGTAGTGCCGGATTTCAGGCTGAATAAAGCATTTGATAAGCTGGCGAAGCTGACAGATAAAGAAAAGGATAAGGTGGAATTCCTGTGTAATGAGTGCTGCTGGTTCGGATGTTACGACAGAAAGAACTGCTATGAGATTGTGAGCCGCCAGAATCTTGGCGAGGACTGTCCAGATCATGTATGCGTTGCACCGGATTCACAGAGTGGATACCGGTTTTCTAAGGCAATGGAGAATCCGGCATTTATCAGTGTTGATGATATTAGGAATACATATATGCCGATGGGGTTTTCTAATTTTAAGATTGAAGGACGCGGACTTGGAAGTGCGCTGGTGCTGGAATTTCTGTTGTATTATATGACGAAGCCGGAGTATCAGATACATGTGAGAGAAGATATATATCTGGATAATATGCTGGATTTATTCTAAAAAATGGAGAAGAGATTTGAAGGGGATGATGAAAAATTTGATGGGGAATGTTATGTTAAATAAAAGAATAAAATATTTTGTATGTATGCTGGTATTCTTTGCACTATTATTTATTGGATATAAGTATTTTAAAGCACAATCAATAATTAAAGATGGAGAAGTATTGGCAGGGATGGTCAGGATAGCAGATCAGAAATATGTATATCAAGCATTTATGACGACTGGAAAGAAAAAGAAAATTGCAGAGATTGATAACTGGGATGTATATGAGATAGATGAGGATAAGAGTCATACTTTTTTATTATTAAAATCATTTACAGGGGAACAATATATAGTTAAAGAAAATTATCAAATACCAACTGGGGGAAAAGTCAATTGTGTTTATGTAGATGGACAAAGAATAGAAGATAAAGAAATACTTGAGGCGTTTAATGAAATTTTGACAACGAAATATAATGATGGAACATATTATTATATTTCTAATAACAAAGAGGAGCAGAAAAGATGGAAACATTTTGTACTTGGGTATGAAGATTGCCCTGTGGGTACGGATAATTCTATCTATGGTATAGCTAAGATAGATTCAAAGTGGGTGATTGTGTTTAACAGTGATTTAGGTCAAAAAGATGAGAATGGTTATCAAGCTATTTATTATGAGATTAGTCCTGAATGTGGGAAAATATTTGAAAAAAGTAATATATGGAAATATTGATTTCAGAAATTAATATAGAATATTAAAATATTGTATGAGCGAATAACAAAGATTTTAAAGAACAAAAGGGCATTGTATATCCGGATATGGATTATTTGGAATACAATGTCTTTTTTTATGTTAAAATGTAACTTGGCATGCTTATAATGCAACTTAGTAGTAAGCGTATAGACATGGGGATGGAAAAAGTATATATATGAATATTGAGGTAATGGCAAGCTGGATATGGTAGAATGGATTAATAAATACATGAAGTAATTCTCAATAAGGAGGGGCGTATGTCGGATATTATTAAGATAGAACATCTGAATAAATGTTTTGGCGATGTGAAGGCAGTTAATGACTTAAGTTTCCGCGTAAAGAAGGGAGAATTGTTTGCATTTTTAGGTGTAAATGGTGCTGGAAAAAGCACAACGATTTCTATTATATGCGGGCAGTTACGCAAGGACAGCGGAAATGTGTGGATTAAGGATAAAGAAGCAGACAGGGCAGGCAGTGAAACAAAGAGGCTGCTGGGAGTTGTGTTTCAGGACAGTGTTCTTGATAAACCTCTTACAGTTAAGGAGAATCTCAAAAGCAGGGCGGCGTTGTATGGAATTACTGGAAATGCATTTGAAAAAAGACTGGCAGAACTGGTGGAGATACTTGATTTCGGGGATTACATTAACAGACCGGTTGGTAAGCTGTCAGGCGGACAGAGAAGAAGAATTGATATTGCAAGGGCGCTGATTCACAGACCGGAGATACTGATTCTTGATGAGCCGACGACGGGACTTGACCCGCAGACAAGGCTTCTTATATGGAATGTTATTGAGAGACTTCGTACAGAGGAGAACATGACGGTATTCCTTACAACTCATTACATGGAGGAGGCGGCAAGTGCCGGATATGTTGTGATTATTGATAAGGGAAGCATTGTGGCAGAGGGAACTCCTTTGGAATTAAAGAATGAATATGTTCATGATACGATATCTTTGTATGGAGTTACAGAGGATGAGATTAAAGCTTTGGAAACAGAGTACAAAGCAATCCGTGATGGTTACAGGATTCAGGTTAAGAACACACTTGAAGCTACGAAAATGATTGTGAAACATCAGGAGATATTCCGTGATTATGAAGTCGTAAAAGGCGGTATGGATGACGTATTTCTTGCTGTGACTGGGAAAATATTGGGAGGTGGTCAGTGATGAAAGAGATAACCGCACTTGTAAGCAGAAACAGAAAACTCTTTTTTAAGGACAAAGGAATGTTGTTTTCATCAATGATAACTCCGGTAATTCTTATTGTTTTGTACGCAACATTTTTAGCAAATGTATACAAGGACTCCTTCGTTTCTGCAACTAAGAACATGATTGATTTACCAGACAAAATAATTAACGGCACAGTGGCAGCACAGTTAGCTGCGGCACTTCTTGCAGTAAGCTGTGTAACTGTTACATTCTGCGTCAATCTTACGATGGTTCAGGACAGAGCCAGCGGAGCAAGAAAAGATTTTGATGTTTCGCCTGTAAGCAAAACAAAGATTTATATAGGATATTTCTTATCAACAGTACTTAATTCGCTTATGGTTAATGGCACAGCACTTGCATTATGCCTGCTTTACATATTGAAGATGGGCTGGTATATGAGTGCATCAGATGTAATATTTGTTATATTGGATATGATTCTGCTGGTGTTATTTGGAAGCACGCTTTCAAGCATTGTAAGCTATCCGCTAAAGACGCAGGGGCAGTTGTCGGCGGTTGGAACTATCGTAAGTGCAGGGTATGGATTTGTGTGTGGTGCATACATGCCGATATCTAATTTTAGTTCAGGGCTGCAGAAAGCATTGTCCTACCTTCCGGGTACATACGGAACTTCCCTGGTTAAGAACCATATGCTAAACGGAGTGTATAAAGAGATGGCGGACATAGGGCTTCCGTCAGAAGCGGTCACAGTCATAAGGAACACTCTCGACTGTAATCCTGTATTCAGGGGACATGTTGTTGGCGTGTCACAGATGTATTTAATCATGGCTGGGAGTATAGTTGTATTCGGAGCAGCTTATCTTCTGATTATCATGATTCGGGAGAGATAATAATCTTAATATAATCTTAATATCATATAAAAATGCTTAACCCCTTTTTTAACATAATTCTGGTAGATTTCAATTATGTTAGAAAAGGGGAATTTTTTATGTTTGACAACAGGATAAGAAAACATTTGTCATCATTCCGGGTTATAACAATTGGATTTGGTGGATTAATTATATTAGGAGCATTGCTTCTTATGCTGCCGGTTTCATCAGCCAGTGGCTGTGTAACACCGTTTAGTGATGCATTATTTACATCTACATCAGCGGTATGCGTAACCGGATTAGTAGTACTGGATACAGGAAGTTACTGGTCTTCATTTGGGCAGCTTGTAATAATTACGCTTATACAGATAGGAGGGCTTGGCGTAATTACTGTTGCTGTTGCGTTTTCTTTATTGTCAGGAAAGAAAGTGTCTTTAATGCAGAGAAGCTTTATGCAGGAATCTGTATCAGCACCGGTGGTTGGCGGAATAGTCAGGCTTACCGGATTTATATTAAAAGGAACATTCATTATAGAATTATCAGGAGCATTGCTTATGATGCCGGTATTCTGCAAGGATTATGGATTGAAAGGAATCTGGTTTGCAATATTTCATTCAATATCAGCATTTTGTAATGCAGGATTTGATGTGCTAGGAACAGCGGATAATCAATTTGCTTCAATGACGACATATGCCTGTAATCCTGTTATTAATATTACATTGATGCTTCTTATTGTGATAGGTGGAATTGGATTTGTTACGTGGGAAGATATTGAGAATAATAAGTATCATTTTAAAAGATATAAGATGCAGAGCAAATTAATAATTGTTACAACAGCCGTTCTTATAACAGTACCTGCAATTATATTTATGATAAATGATATGATGACTGGAAGCGAGAGAATGCCTGTATTTAAGGCACTTTTTCAATCAGTGACATTAAGGACTGCTGGATTTAATACGGTTGACCTTAATGCAATGAAACAGGCATCTGTAATGATTATGATAATTCTTATGCTTATAGGTGGTTCACCAGGTTCAACAGCAGGTGGTATGAAAACAACTACATTTGCAGTTCTTATGGGAAACATGGTTGCAACATTTAAGAGAAATAAGAATATTCATTTTTTTGAAAGAAGAATAGATAACGATACAGTTAAAAATGCAGCTACGATAGCTATGATGTATATTACATTATTTGTTACGGGCGCATTTATTATAAATGTCACAGATGGAATTTCATTAGGAAAATGTCTTTTTGAAACAGCATCAGCAGTAGGTACGGTCGGATTGACATTAGGTATTACTCCACAGCTTGGAATATTATCAAGAATTGTTCTTATTATTCTTATGTTTATGGGCAGAGTTGGCGGTCTTACTTTAATATATGCTGCTTTTTCTGGAAATGGAAACAGCTATTCAAAATTTCCTGAAGAAAAGATTAATATAGGATAGGAGCACAATATGAAAAAGAATGTATTACTTATAGGAGCCGGAAGATTTGGAAAGCATATGGCTATGCAGCTTAATCAGCTTGGACATCAGGTGATGGCAGTTGATACTGATGAGAACAGAATTAACGATGTTATGAATATAGTCACAAATGCGCAGATTGGAGACAGCACGAATGCTGAATTTTTAAAATCATTAGGTGTTGGAAATTTTGATGTGTGTATGGTGACAATTGGTGACAGTTTTCAGAATTCGCTGGAAACAACATCACTGTTAAAGGAACTTGGAGCCAGATATGTGGTATCAAGAGCTGAGCGGGATGTACAGGAAAAATTCCTGCTGCGTAATGGTGCAGATGCGGTTGTATATCCTGAAAAACACGAAGCAAAGTGGGCTGCAGTACGCTACACTGCGGACCATATTCTTGATTTAATACAACTGGATAATACTCATGCAATTCTTGAAGTGGAAGTTCCTGAGTCGTGGTTAGGAAAAAGTATTATTGAACTTGATATAAGAAAAAAATATGGAGTAAACATAATGGCTATAAAGCATAATGACTCAATAAATGTAAATGTTGAACCAGATATTGTACTTACAGAAGATATTACATTACTTGTGTTAGGAGATTATAAAAATCTGAAAAAATGCTTTAAGGTTTAAGATTAGGGGGCATGAGCATGAAGACGGGATTGATTATAATAATACTGATAGTTGTGATATTATTATTTATGGCAGCAGGATGGTATGTTATGAATAAGATAGACGGATTTATGAACAGAACAAGAAGAACCAATGACAAAGATACAATGAATGCTGTATTGAATGAAAGTGATAATAACGAAAAAAAGAGATATTAAATTGAAAATGTGTTATTATATACAAAATAAAATAAGGTGGTAATTATAACGGAAAAGACATTGAAAAAACTTGTAAAAGAATTCTTAATAACAATAGGCTTTTTAAGTATTGCAACAGTAATTGGAATGCTGCTTATATATATTGGATTTACAGAATCAAATGTTACTATGGTATATCTTCTGTGCGTGCTTTTGCTTTCGATATTCACTAATGGATATATCTGGAGTGTGGCGGGTTCGCTTGTAAGTGTTGTTCTGATGAATTTCTTCCTGACAGAACCAAGATTTACTTTACATACATATGACACAGGATATCCGCTCACATGTGTTATTATGCTTGCTGCGTCAATGCTTACAGGAACTCTGGCATCTAAACTGAAAAAACATGTTCGTATGTCAGAACAGGCTGCTTACAGGGAAAAGACACTACAGTTAAGGGCTAATCTTTTAAGGACGATTTCACACGATTTAAGAACACCACTCACATCAATATCAGGTAATGCCAATAATCTTATGTACAATTATGATAAGCTTGATAATGATACGAGAGAGCAGATATTTACAGATATATATGATGATTCAGAATGGTTAATCAGTCTTGTAGAGAATATATTGTTTGTAACAAGATTTGAGGATGGAACAGTAACTCTTAATATGTCTGATCAGCTTATAGATGAAGTTATTGCTGAAGCGTTAAAACATATTAACAGAAAAAGCTGTGAACATAAAATACATGTGGATTGCGGCAAAGAACTGCTTCTTGTGAGAATGGATGCCAGACTGATAATACAGGTTATTATTAATATAGTTGATAATGCCATAAAGTATACACAGGAAGGCTCTGATATATATATTAAAGCAAGAAAAGAAGGCAGATATGTAATTATATCCATTGAAGATAATGGCGCGGGAATACCTGATGACATGAAAGAAAATGTATTTGATACATTTTTCACCTGTAACAATGAAATTGCAGATAACAGAAGAAGTCTCGGACTTGGGTTATCTTTATGTAAAACTATTATAAATGCACATGGAAGTGAACTGGAATTAAGGGATAATACACCACATGGATGCATTTTTGAATTCAAGCTGCAGTTAAGTGAGGTACATTTAAATGAATAAAACACAGATTCTTGTAGTTGAGGATGATTCACCAATAAGAAATCTCATAACAACAACATTAAAAACTAATAATTACAGGTATTTAACTGCTGTGAATGGAGAGAGTGCTATTTCACAGACTGCATCACATAATCCTGATATAATTCTGCTAGACTTAGGACTTCCTGATATAGATGGGGTGGAAGTTATAAAAAAGATAAGGACATGGACTAATACACCAATAATTGTTATAAGTGCAAGAACTGAAGATGCGGATAAGATAGAGGCACTTGATGCAGGGGCAGACGATTATCTTACAAAGCCGTTTTCAGTAGATGAGCTTCTTGCAAGATTACGTGTAACAGTAAGAAGACTGTCGCTTATGCAGACGGATATGACTCAGAATACAAGTGTATTCGAGAACGGAGATTTAAAAATTGACTATGCAGCTGGCTGTGCATATCTGAATGGAGAGGAGCTGCATCTTACACCTATTGAATATAAGCTTCTCATATTATTATCAAGAAATGTCGGAAGAGTGCTGACATACACTTATATTACTAAGAATATATGGGGCAGTTCATGGGAAAATGATCTGGCATCACTTAGAGTATTTATGGCAACATTAAGAAAGAAAATTGAAAAAGATGTCAATTCCCCACAGTATATACAGACGCATATAGGTATAGGATACAGAATGTTAAGAGTATAATTATGGATTTCTTCATAAAAGTGTAAAACGGTGTATAATATAACCATAAAATATATGGAGGTTAATTATAAAAGGGGCATACGTTAAAATAGGACTAAATCAAGAGAAACCTTATAAAACAAGGGCTTGAATGATTTAAGTCCTATTTTTTCATATCAATTTTGAGGTAAGAGGACTCAATACTATAATTGAAATTGAACGTTTACATGGTGTAAAATGAAAGAAAACAGATAAAGGAGATTTGAATTATATGAATTATATTACATTAAATAATGGAGTTAAAATTCCACAGATAGGTCTTGGTGTTTTTAGAACACCAGACGGAGCTGATACAGCTAATGCAGTAAAATGGGCGATTGAGGCTGGATACAGACATATTGATACAGCTAAGGTTTACGGCAATGAAAAAAGCGTAGGCGAAGGCATACGTATGAGTGGCATTGACAGAAGGGATATATTTGTTACAACTAAGCTTTGGAATGAGGATATTAGACAGGGAAGAACTAAAGAAGCATTTTTACAGAGCTTGGAAGACATGGGACTTGATTACATAGACTTGTATCTTATTCACTGGCCAGCTAACGGTTATGAGAAGGCGTGGGCAGATATGGAGGACCTGTACAAGGCTGGCAAAATCAAGGCAATCGGTGTAAGTAACTTCAATGTTCACCATCTTGAGACTCTCAGTGAAAACTGGACAGTTGTACCAGCGGTTAACCAGATTGAGATTCATCCTTATTACGCTAATATTGAAAATGTTGAATATGCTAAGAAGAATGGTATTGCAATAGAAGCCTACAGCCCACTTGGAGGCAACGGAGCAGGAACACTTGAAAATGAGGTGATTATTGCACTGGCTGACAAGTATGGTAAGACACCTGCACAGATTGTTTTAAGATGGGAGCTTCAGAGAGGAATAATTGTACTTCCAAAGTCAACGCATCAGGAAAGAATTATTTCTAATTTTGACGTGTTTGATTTTGAATTGTCTGAGGGTGATATGAATGCCATAAATGAGCTTAACAAGAACGAAAAACACGGTTCTGACCCAGAAACATTTAATTTTTAAGAGGAACTTGACTTTTGAATCGGTTTAAAAATCGAAACACGGCACAAAGCACCGAATATTCTAATCAACCAGTCCCTTGTTCTTCCACTTTCCGCTCTTCCAGCGCAGCACCATGCCGACAGCCCTGATGCACTCGTCACTTGCGAGTCCGATGTAAGCACCGACTGCGAGAAGCCCCAGATGCAGTCCGAAGAAGTATGTTCCGCCGACCGCCGCAAGGTACATGAAAACGGCACCAATGACAACCGGGAAAACGGCATCACCGCTTGTCTTCAGTGCCTGACCATAGACCAGATTGGTGACTCTTCCAAGCTCCAGCACAACATCAATGGCGAGAAGCTTTGTGACTAGGTTTATCATCTGTACATCATTCGTGAAGATTCGCACAATGTAGTTACCCAAAAGCGCAAATGTGATAGAAAGGCAGGATGCCGTAATCACACCATAGATAGCGGCCTTGCGAGTGCCCTTATCGCATTCGTCATACTCCTTTGCACCGATATGCCAGCCGGTCAGAATGGCATTTGCCTGAGCTAAGGCAGCACCGATACAGTACGAAAAGTTAGCAATCTGTGAGGCATAGGAACGCGCTGTGACGTTTATTCCGTCAGCATCCATCTGGTTCATGAAACGCACTACAAGAGTCATGGCGATATTGTAAAGTGCGGTTTCACAGGCAGACGGAAAGCCAATCTTTATAATCTGTCCGAGAATTTTTCCGGGAGCTATGCGCTCAGGACTGTTCTTTGCCTTGATGAGCACAGCGCCCATTGTGGCAACAATAATCAGATTGACAATACGTGAGATAACCGTTGCAGTGGCAACACCCATAACGCCCCAGTGCATTACAAAGAGAAAAACAGCGTTAAGTATAAAGTTAATGACATTTCCAATAATTGATGCCCAAAGTGACTGCTTTGTGTAGCCGAAAACTCTCAGGTAGCTTGAATAAATCGGTATGAGAGCATTTAAAAAGCAGGCACCTCCAACAATGCGCAGATAAGTATTTGCCGAATCAAAAAGCGCCGGTGCAATGCTGACCATTTTGAGAATATTTTCGGAAAAAACAGCCAGAAAAACAGCCATGAGCACACCTATTACAGCGTTAAATATAAGCCCAAGCTGCCTTGCCTGATATGCTATACCCGGTTTTCCGGCACCGATATTCTGCGTCATGACAGCAACCATACCGCTTGAGATGACACCAAACATGATGATGAAAACGGAGATGTATGTATTTGCCGTGCCGACAGCACCAACCGCCTGGTCGCTCACGGATGACAGCATAAGAGTGTCAACCATGCCTGCCAGCATGTAAAAAAGTGTTTCGAAGCATATTGGAATGGAAAGCTGTGTAAGTGTTTTTCTTTGAACCTGCATATAGATTTTACCTCATTTATAATGTATGTATACCTTGTGATATTAACAGAATGAAAGCAAACTTCTCGTTATAAGCTTCATTTGGGAGAGGAAGATATAAAGAAGAGAAGCTTGCATGTATCAATATATTACATTATCACAAATAATTCTTGTATTATTTCAAGGAAAAATTGTACTATTTCTACTTTATCTATTACTAAATCCTAGAGAACAAATAAAAAAATGCACACCTTATGCATGCAATATGTTAAAATATAGAACAGTTGATATGTAATTATTACAGCAAACAAACCGGATGGGAATTAAAAGAGACTAAGGAATATGTAGAAAAATGTATTTTGAATTAAAAGAAAACCGGCCACACGGCACACCGGAAAATCCGTTCAGTCAATATCATATCAGTGATGTAAAGCGTGCATTCCAGATTCCGGTACACTGGCATGATGAGCTGGAAATTATATATGTAAAGCAGGGCAAGCTGCATGTGACCATATCAGGTGAAAACTATATAGGAAGCCCAAAGGATACATTTGTGGTATCTCCGGGCAGTCTGCATTTCATGGGCTCGCCGACAGGAGATGCAGATTATTACACATTTTTGTTTCCTCTTGAATATATATCATTTCAGACGGATGATCTCATGGAAAAATCAATCCTATCCCCTCTCAAACGAGGCAGACTTATGATTAGTCCTCAGATAAATGATACAGCAGCAGATATATGCGAGCGGCTGATAGAGATAAATGCACAGATATCAGGGAAAAACGCAGAAAACACAGATGCTGCAAATATAGAGGCGCAATTTGAAACCAAAATAACTCTCATCAAATTCATCCAGAAAATGTGGAGCAATAATCTGATACTGGAAAATGGCACAAATGGCACCAACACAATAGAAAAAGAAATGATAACGTATATCCGGCAAAACTATAAAAGGGAAATTTCACTGAAGGAATTTGGTGCACAGTTTCATTTGTCAGAAAAATACATATCACGCTACTTTAAAGAGCATTTTCATATTACTCTGTCGCAGTATATCAATCATCTCAGGCTGGAGCATGCTAGACAGCTATTGGAGGAATCAGCAACTTCCGTTACAGAGGTTGCAATGTGCAGTGGATATCAGAATGTGAGCTACTTTATACGCAGCTTCAAGAAAATGTATGGGGTATCACCTCTTAAATACAGAAAAGCTTCCTGTATAATTTAAACATAGGTCAAGAGATTAAAGAAAAAATCCGCAATTTAGCGGATTTTTTTAATACATTCATTAAATAAAAGC
>OHAQ01002181.1_pt1 | contig 14515 bp, 12 predicted proteins | sample 1577111 | NCBI WGS metagenome assembly OHAQ01 (sample SAMEA3541549, study PRJEB24748) | human gut metagenome | biome: human gut; feature: human-associated habitat; material: faeces | place: China | collected 2012 | reverse complement strand
GTTCATCATTACTTTAAAGTTATTCATATCTGTCTCCTTTCTTAATTAGCACTGATAGAATCAGTAAGTTCCACTTTAGTTGTAGCACCCGTAGCAGCATCGGCATTTTCACCGGCAGCCTTTTGAGAAGCACCCGTAGCTCCGTTCACTTCTCCCCCTCCGGCTTTGTAAGCCTGATAAGCAGCATTCACGGCATTCAGGAAAGCGCGTGAGGTAATCGTAGAAGCGGTAATGGCGTCCACCTGCCCGCCGTCTTTGCTGACCGTCAGTGCGGCTTCACCCGGATTCATGCCCAGGATAGACTTCGTGCTTTCCTCGTGTGACACCGCCTGTTCACCCTTGGCAGGATCGTAAGCACCGAACCATTTGTCGGCCTTCGAACCCAGTCCCGGAGTTTCCGTATGAGCCAGCAGGGAGTAGTTGTAGATTTTACCTTCGGCGTCAAAGCCAACCAGCACTTTCAGCTCGCCGCCGAATCCCATGGACTTGGCTTCAACAGCCGTGCCTACCATATTATCACCGTTCTTGGCCGGATAAACAATGAAATCGACATTCTTCTTGCCGTCTTTCTCGCTGCGCCGTCAACACCGGCAGCCGCCGCCACCGCGGCGCGTTCTGGTACGGCGTCGGCCGCTATGTCTACGTGCCGCTGGCCGTGATCCTGTGCTGCGTGGCGCTGTTCATGCACGTCGCGTTCTGAAAAGTGAAAAGGAAGGGGAGCTCCCATACGAAACGTATGGGAGCTCCCCTTTTGCCGGTATTGCCTTACTGTCCGCCGACCATCACGCCGACGTTGCCGTAGAGCAGGATGCGGACGAGGCCGCAGAGGAAGAGGTGCGCGGGATAGTAGAGATAGAAAAGATACTTCATGCCCCGGCCCGCGCCGCGCGTGCCGTTGTAGCGCTTGAGCAGCGGAATGGTCAGCCCGGCGAAGAGCTGAAGTATACCGTAGACGGGGTCGATGAAGAGCGCGTAGATCAGCGCGTACATCGCGACCCAGAGCATCATGCGCGTCATCTGGCGGCGGAAGTCGCCGCGGTTCTGCCCGATCTCCAGAATGGCAAGCACGGCGATGCTGCTCCAGTCGCCCGGGAAGGCGAGAAGCGTAAGGGCGACCACGGCAAGCGTCTTTTGCCATTGCTTGAGCTCGGGCCGCTCCACCGTGTAGAGGCCGACGACGCCGAGAAACAGCGGCCACATCACGCTGGTCTGGTTGAATACGCCGGTTTTGAGCGGGACAAAGGGAATGCCGAAGGCAAAATTGTAGGCGAAGTGCCCGATGATGGCAAAGAGCAGCAGCCGTCCGGCGTACTTTTTCAGATCGCGAGTGTAGTGGTAGCCCTCAGCCACCATGAACCAGAAGATCGGCGCGGCCATGCGGCCGATGATGTGCAGCAGCAGAATCCACCAGTCCCGCGGATAATCCGGCCAGATCACGCTGGTGAAGTGGTCGACCGTCATGGCAAGCATAGCGAAGAGCTTGAGCTGATTGCCGCTCAACCCTTTATTGGTCTGTTCCATTCTCTCTCCTTCGCGGGCATTGCCGCATCCCAATAGGCTGCTTACAGTGTAGCAGAAGCCGCCGCTCTTTGCAAGAGCGCGCACAACGTTGATTTGCTCCAAGATCATTTTTGAACACTTGACAAAAATGAGAAAGGGCTCTACAATGTCGTTCTCTGCGGCGAAGGGAAGAACGCCGCGGAGCATTTGAACGATCCAAGCATCCAAAGGAGAGATGACATGATGAAATTCCAAAAACGATTTGTGCCGCTGCTGCTCGCACTGGTGCTGGCGCTCGGCACGCTGCCCGTGCAGGCGGCGGCGCTCACGCGCGGCGAGGCCGCGCAGGCGCTGCTCTCCGCCGCGCAGGACTATAACCCCGGCGTGCAGCGGTCCGACATTCTCAAGGGCTATCCCGACGGCAGCCTTGCGCTCGACGGCACGCTGACGCGCGCACAGGCGCTGGTGATGCTCACGCGCGCCTTCGGCGGCTTTGCCGCCCCTGTGGGGGACAACGCCCGCATGGCGCTGCCCACAGGCAGCCTGACGAATGTTCCCGCATGGGCGGCGGAGGGGCTTTCCTCCGTCCTCGCCGCCGGCCTTGCAGACGGCGACGCGAACGAGGCTATGAGCGCCGAAGCGCTCTCGGCGCTGCTCCGCCGCGCCTACGCCGCCAAGGGCACGAACCTCAAGGACGACTACTACGCCGCCGTCAACAAGAGCTGGCTGGACGGCTCCGACATTCCCGCGGGCCTGTCCATCAACGGTCCGTTCTACGGCCTGAGCCTGACGGTCAACGAGCAGATCGCGGCGCTCATCCGCGAGATCGACGCGCATGAGCAGACTCCCGGCACCGCCGAGGCGAAGATCAAGGCGCTCTACGACTGCGTGATGGACGCCGAGGGCCGCGAGAGGGCCGGCGTCGCGCCCATTCAGAAGTATCTTGACGCCATCGAGAGCTCCAAAACGCTCGACGAGCTGGTGAGCGTCGATGCGCAGATGCAGAAGGAGCTGGGGCTGTCCATGCTCCTCGGCTTCGGCCTGACGACCGACCTCGCGGATTCGAGCCGCAGGATCGCCGCGTTTTCGCTCATCGGCGCGGGCATGGATAAGGACTTCTACGTCAACGGCGCCGACGCGCAGAGGAGCGCCTACACCACATATCTCACATCGCTGCTGACGCTCTCCGGCCTTGGCGCGGACGAGGCGGCGCAGCGCGTCGCGGCGTTCTATGGCGCCGAGGCGGCGATCTCCGCGGCCTCGCTCGACCCGCAGGACTACAGCAACGTGGACAAGACCTACAACCTCTTCACGCTCGGCGAGCTCAAGACGCTGCTGCCGAACGTGGACCTTAACGCCGTTCTTGCCGCCAGCGGCATTGAAAACGCGGAGCGGATCATGGTCAGCGACGTCGGCGCGCTGAAGGCAGCCGCGGCGCTCTACGACGACGCCCACCTTGCCCTGCTCAAGACCGCGGCGCGTCTGGCGCTGCTGCAAAGCGTGGCCACATCGCTCAATCAGGGATTTATGGACGCGTACTTCGACTTCGTGCTGGCCTACTACGGCGTAGATGCCCGCCAGAGCAATGAGCAGATCGCGGCGCAGCAGGTGCAGGTGCTTCTGGCGGATTACCTCAGCCGCGCCTATGTGGACGAATGCTTCTCCGCCAAAGCCAAGGCCAAGGCCGTGAAGAAGCTCGACACCATGGGCGTCAAGGTCGGCTATCCCGACAGCTGGGAAAGCTGTCTTGACCGCGCGGAGATCAAGTCCCCCGCCGAGGGCGGCTCCTTCTTCTCCAACGTCATCGCCATCCAGATGGCGATGAAGCAGGATGTCCTCGCCCATCAGAACGACGCGCCGGACAAGAACGAATGGATCATGACGCCCTTTACGGTCAACGCCTGCTACAATCCCAGCGCCAACGACATTACCTTCCCCGCCGCCATTCTGCAATCGCCGCTTTACGACGTGAACGCCAGCTGGGAGGAGAATCTCGGCGGCATCGGCTACATCATCGCCCACGAGATCACCCACGCCTTTGACAACAACGGCGCGAAGTTCGACGAGAACGGCAGCGCCGCCGACTGGTGGACGGCGGAGGACTACGCCGCCTTCCGGCAGAAGTGTCAGGCTGTGGCCGAATGGTACGACGGGCAGGAGGCCTATCCCGGCATCGCGTGCAGCGGCGTGCTGACCATTTCCGAAAACGTGGCCGACCTCGGCGCGGCAAAGTGCATCGTCGCGGCGGCGAAGAAGCTCGACCACCCCGACCTCGACAAGCTCTTCCGCGCCGTCGCGAACATCTGGGCGTCCACGACCTCGCGGCAGATGCGCGAGTATCTGGCCGTGACCGACGTCCACGCGCCGGATAAGCTGCGCTGCAACCGCGTACTGCAGACGCTGCCGGAATTCTACACGACCTATGGTATACGGCCCGGCGACGGGATGTGGACCGCACCGGAGACGCGCGTGAGCGTTTGGTAACAAAACGTCCGAAAAGCAGCCCTTCTCTCGCACCTGCATATTTTTCGGCAAAACGACAAAATATCTTTCTTGACAAAAGCACACCGCCTGTGTTACCTTAAAAAGGTAAGTGGATAAAGTGATCGGATGATGGGTCACGGGAGAGACCGCGGAATATCCGCCGCGGCGCCGAAGGGGAACGCAGAAGCTCTCAGGCAAAAGGACCGGACTCGGACGACGCTCCGAAAAGTGCGGCTTGCCGCACGCCGAAGGTGCAACCTGCAGGATGCGATATGCTGTGTCAGGGAAACTCTCAGGTCATAAAACGGAGGCACAAAGTTCCAAGGGGGACTTTGTGCCTTTTTTCTATGCCATATTTTAATCATTTTTATACTATCGTTCAAAAATGATAATAGAGGAGGAAACAGCTTATGGAAAGGAAAACACCCCTGTATCAGACCCATGTGGACGCGGGCGGAAAGATCGTCGAGTTCGGCGGCTTTCTGATGCCCGTGCAGTATCCCACCGGCGTGCTCGCCGAGCACATGGCCGTGCGGCAGAAGGCGGGACTCTTTGACGTGTCGCACATGGGCGAGCTGCGGCTCAAGGGCCCCGATGCGGTCGCAAACGTGCAGAAGCTCATCACCGCGGACATCTCCGCCATGCAGGACGGCGACATCAAGTACGCCATGTTCTGCAACGACGCGGGCGGCATTATTGACGATTTCATCGTTTACCGCTGTGCCGCGGACGACTACTGGCTGGTCGTCAATGCGGGCAACCGCGACAAGGACGCCGCGTGGGTCGAGAGCCATCTGTTCGGCGACGTGGACTACCGTGACGAGGGTGACGACTGGGGACAGGTCGCGCTGCAAGGGCCAAAGTCCGGCGACATTCTCAAAAAGCTCTGCGCGGAGCAGTACATTCCCGCGAAGTATTACACCTTTATCGACAACGTTCCGCTCGACCTCGGCAGCCGCACCATTCACGCTCTCGTTTCCCAGACAGGCTATACCGGCGAATACGGCTTTGAGCTCTACTGCAGGGCTGAGGACACCGTTGACCTCTGGCACGCCCTGCTCGCCGCGGGCGAGGAGTACGGCCTGATCCCCTGCGGACTCGGCGCGCGCGACACGCTGCGGCTCGAGGCCTCCATGCCGCTCTACGGCCATGAGATGAACGAGGAGATCACGCCGAAGATGGCGGGACTTCCCTGCAAGCTGACGGGCAAGGACTTCATCGGCCGCGACGCGCTCGTCGCGCTCGGTGCGCCGAAGTTAAAGCGCATCGGCATGAAGGTCGTCGGACGCGGCATCGTGCGCGAGCACTGCGACCTCTATTCGATGGAGGGCGAGAAGCTCGGCTGGACGTCCTCCGGCACATTCGCGCCGTTTATCGGCTGCGGCGTCGCGATGGGCTACATCCCCGCCGGGCAGATCGAGATCGGCCGACACCTCAACGCCGACGTGCGCGGGCGCATGGTCGAGCTGGAGATCGTGCCTATGCCGTTCTATAAGCTGGACAAGTAAGCATACATACTACCACAACGATTTCTACAACAAAAATTTGAGGAGGACAACATAATGAATTTCCCTGCTGAGCTGAAGTATTCCAAGTCCCACGAGTGGGTCAGGATGGACGGCGAGATCGCCGTCGTCGGCATCTCCGATTTTGCACAGGACGCGCTGGGCGATGTGGTGTTTATCAACCTGCCCACCGAGGGCGACGCGGTCACCGCAGGCGAGAGCTTCGGCGATGTTGAATCCGTCAAGGCGGTCTCCGACATCATCTCTCCCGTCTCCGGCACCATCTGCGCGGTCAACGAGGCGCTGGCCGACGCGCCCGAAACGCTCAACTCCGATCCCTACGGCGCGTGGATCATCAAGGTCGAGGGCATCGGCGGCACCGAGGAACTGCTCGACGCGGCGGCTTATGAGGCGCATTGCGCCGAGGAGGGCTGATGGGCTCTTATGTTCCGACCACCGCGGCGGAACGGGAGGAAATGCTTGCTGCCATCGGGGTCAAAAGCCTTGAGGACCTGTATCAGGCGGTCCCGCAGGGGATGCTGCTGAACGGGAAGCTCAACATCCCCGGGGGCATGAGCGAGCTGGAGGTACGCGAGGCCGTCACCGCCATGGCGGAGAAGAACAAGGTCTACAAGACCGTTCTGCGCGGTGCGGGTGCCTACCGCCACTTCATTCCCGCCGTTGTGAAGTCTATCACCTCCCGCGAGGAGCTGGTCACCTGCTACACGCCCTACCAGGCGGAGATCAGTCAGGGCGTGCTGCAAGGCACGTTCGAGTTCCAGACTATGATCTGCGAACTGACGGGCATGGACGTTGCCAACGCCTCCCACTACGACGGCGCGACCGCTGCCGCCGAGACCATCCCCATGTGCCGCGACCGCAAGCGCATGAAGGCGTATGTTTCCGCCTGCGTGAACCCGCAGGTCATCGAGGTCATGCAGACCTACTGCTTTGCCTCGAACACCGAGCTGACCGTCGTTCCCGCAAAGGACGGCAGGACCGACCTCGACGCGCTCAAGGCCGCGCTCGGCGAGGACGCCGCGTGCTTCTACCTCCAGCAGCCGAATTACTTCGGGCAGATCGAAGACGCAAGAGCCATCGGCGAGCTTGTCCATGCTGCGGGCGCGAAGTTCGTCATGGGCGTGAACCCCATCGCCTGTGCTCTTTTGCCAACTCCATGTGAGATGGGCGCTGACATCGCCGTGGGCGACGGTCAGCCCCTCGGGCTCGACACCGCCTTCGGCGGCCCCTACCTCGGCTTTATGGCGACGACCGCCGCCATGACGCGCAAGCTGCCCGGCCGCATCGTCGGTCAGACGAAGGACGTAGACGGCAAGACCGGCTATGTGCTCACGCTCTCCGCGCGGGAGCAGCACATCCGCCGCGAAAAAGCCAGCTCCAACATCTGCTCGAATCAGGCGCTGTGCGCCTTCACCGCGGGCGTTTACATGGCGGCGATGGGCGAAGCGGGCATGAAGCAGTGCGCACGGCTCTGCACTTCAAAGGCGCACTACTTTGCCGCCGAGCTTGTCAAGGCCGGCTGCAAGCTCAAGTACCAGGGCGAATTCTTCCACGAGTTCGTGACCGAGGTTGAGTGCCCCAACTGCCGCAAAAAGATCCTTGACGCGCTCGACGCGGCGGACATCCTCGGCGGCGCGGAGGTGGACGGCGGCATCCTCTGGTGCGTGACCGAGCTTGTGAGCAAGGCGCAGCTTGACAAAGCCGTTTCCATCGTGAAGGAGGTGCTGAAATGAAGCTGATCTTTGAGCTTGGCACGGAGGGCCGCGGTCTGAGCCTGATGCCTGCGTGCGATGTGCCGGAATACACGCTCCCAGAGGAGCGCACAGCGCCCCTGCGCCTACCCCATGTGAGTGAAAATGAGCTGACGCGCCACTACACGGCGCTTTGCAAGCGCATCCACGGCGTGAACGACGGCTTCTATCCCCTCGGCTCCTGCACGATGAAGTACAACCCCAAAATCGACGAGGACATGGCGGCGCTGCCTGGCTTCACGCAGCTCCACCCGCTTCAGCCGGTCGAAACGGCGCAGGGCGCGCTCGAGGCGCTGCATGTTCTGGGCAGCGAGCTGGGCGAGATCTTCGGCATGGACGCGGTCACGTTCCAGCCTGCCGCGGGCGCACACGGCGAATTCACCGGCGTGCTGCTCATCAAGGCATACCATACCGACCGCGGCGACACCGCGCGCACGAAGATCATCGTGCCCGACTCCGCCCACGGCACCAACCCCGCCACCGCCGCCATGTGCGGCTATCAGGTGGTGAACATCCCCTCCGGCGCGGACGGCTGCGTCGATCTCGACGCGCTGCGCGCCGCCGTCGGCCCCGACACGGCGGGACTGATGCTCACGAACCCGAACACGGTCGGCATCTTCGATAAGAACATTCTGGAGATCACGAAGATCGTCCACGACGCGGGCGGATTGTGCTACTACGACGGCGCGAACCTCAACGCCGTCATGGGCGTCGTCCGCCCGGGCGACATGGGCTTCGACTGCATCCACTCGAACCTGCACAAGACCTTCGCCACGCCGCATGGCGGCGGTGGCCCCGGTGCGGGCGCGGTCGGCTGCAAGGACTTTCTACGTAAGTATATGCCCGGCCCGCTGGTGGTGGAGAAGGACGGCAGGCTTGCCCTCGACTATCCCGAGAAGTCCATCGGCCGCGTAAAACTGTTCTACGGCAACTTCGACGTCTGCATCAAGGCGCTGACCTATGTGCTCACGCTCGGAAGGGCCGGCATCCCCGAGGCTGCGATGAACGCCGTGCTCAACGCCAACTATATGCGCGTAAAGCTCGCGGAGAAATTCACCATGGCCTACGACGAAATTTGTATGCACGAGTTCGTCATGTCGCTGGTCGATCTGCACAAGGAGACGGGCGTTTCCGCACTCGACCTTGCCAAGGGAATGCTCGATTACGGTCTGCACCCGCCCACGATGTACTTCCCGCTCATCGTCCACGAGGCGCTCATGGTCGAGCCCTGCGAGACCGAGAGCAAGGAGACGATGGACGAGGTCTGCGACATCTACGGCAGGCTCTTTGACCTTGCCTATTCCGACCCCGACGCGCTCCATACCGCGCCGCATGATACGCCCGTCCGCCGTCTCGACGAGGTCGGCGCGGCGCGCAACATGATCCTGCGCTATTCGTTCGCGCAATAAAAAACACGCAATGCCGCCGTTTTCGCGGCGGCATTGCTCTCAAAAGGAAAGAAACACTATGGCTGATTATCAACTCATCGTCATCGGCGCCGGTCCCGTCGGCTACGAGGCCGCGCTCCGCGCGGCGAAGCTGGGCAAAAAAGTCGCCGTGGTCGAGCGGCGCGAGGCGGGCGGCACCTGCCTGAACCGCGGCTGCATCCCGACCAAAACGCTGCTCCACGCCTCCGCCATCTACCGCGACGCGAAGAACGGCGCGCACTGCGGCATCCACACCGAGGATATCCATGCCGACATGGCTGAAATTTTTGCTTACAAGCGCTCCGTTTCACAGAAGCTCTCCGCCGGCATCGAGTCGCTTTTCAAGACCGCGAAGATCGACCTGCTGCGCGGCACGGCGCTCATCACCGGCTCCGGCTGTGTCCGCGTGGCGGACGCGGACGGCAGCGCCAACGACTACACCTGCGACGACATTCTCATTGCCACCGGCTCCGTGCCGTCCCGCCCGCCGATCCCGGGGCTGGAGCTTGCCATGACCTCCGACGAGCTGCTCGAGGGCTGCGACCACCTCTACCGCTCCATCGTCATCATCGGCGGCGGCGTCATCGGCATCGAATTTGCCACGTTTTACGCCGACCTCGGCTGTGCCGTCACGGTCATCGAGGGCATGGACCGCCTTCTGCCGAACATGGATAAGGAGCTGGGGCAGAACCTTGCGCTCATTCTGAAAAAGCAGGGCGTGAAGGTCTTCACGAACGCAATGGTGCAGCGCGTGGAGCAGGCGGGCGAGGACCTTGCCGTACACTTCACCTGTAAGGAAACGGAGGAGACTGTCTCCGGCGAAGCGGTGCTCTGCGCCATCGGCCGCCGTGCTTACTGCGACGGCCTGTTCGCCGACGGCGTCGGTGTCGAAATGAATGGCCGCAGCATCGCGGTGAACGCAAATTTTGAAACGAGCCTGTCGCGCGTCTACGCCATCGGCGATGTGTCCTCAAAAATCCAGCTCGCCCACGTCGCCACCGCGCAGGGCATTGCCTGTGTCGAGCGCCTGTGCGGCGTGCAGGATCACACCGATCTCTCGGTCGTGCCGAGCTGCATCTACTGTCGTCCCGAGATCGCGGTCGTCGGTCTCACGGAGGCAGAAGCCAAGGAGAAGGGGATCCCCGTCAAGGTCGGCAAGCACGTCATGTTCGGCAACGCCAAGACGGTCATCGCCGACCCGGGCCGCTGCTTCATGAAGCTTGTTGCCCACGCCGAAACGCGCGAGCTGATCGGCGCGCAGCTCATGTGCGAGCATGCGAGCGACATGATCGGCGGCGTGGCGCAGGCGCTCGCCAACCACCTGACCGCCGAGCAGTTCTGCCGCGCGATGCGCCCGCATCCCTCCTTTGAGGAGGCCATGACCGCCGCGCTCGAGGACCTGTGCGAAAAGCTTGGCTGACATCCTGCCCGCCACGGTCCGGCACGGCCCGCGGCGAAGGATGCAAACAGAAAACCCCGCAGGGCCGTTGGCTCTGCGGGGTCGATCTTCTGACGTTTGCGGTCAATCCAGATAGCTGAACGTGACGGAACGGGTCGATGGGGTGAGAGCGGCGAAGGAGTAGCCCGCCTCAAGATAGCCCTCGATGATGGCGGGCAAGGCCTCGACGGTGGTGGTCTTGGCGCTGCTGTCGTGCATGAGGATGATGGCGCGCCGCGCGGTGCCGACACCCTTGAGCGCGTTGGCCGTCAGCGTCGACGAGGGCTGAATTTTGGAGAACACGGCGTCGCCGTTGGCGACGTTCCAGTCGAAGTAGACGAAGCCGCGCCGCGTCATTTCGGCGATGAGCTGCTGATGGATGCCGACGTTGTAGCTGTTGACGCTGCCGCCAGGGAAGCGGAAGATCTGCGGCTTGACGCCGGTGGCCTCGTAGATCTGGCAGAACATCTGGTTGAAGTCCTCCAGATATGCTTCGACTGAGGCGTAAATTTTCTTGTAGTCGTGCGAATAGCTGTGGATAGCAAGCGTGTGGCCCGCCGCGACGATCTTCTGCATCCGCTCCAGATCGCCCTCCTCGTTTGCGCCGACCACGAAGAAGGTAGCCTTGACGCCGTACTTGTCAAGGATCTCCAGAATTTCATCCGTGCGCGCCGAGGGACCGCCGTCAAAGGTCAGGTAGACGGCGTTGTCCACGTCCACGGTGCCGCGCAGCGAATCGTCGGCGTACAGCTCGGGATAAAGCTCCGTGTAGGCGGGCGCCTCGGCGGCCGGAGGCTCGGGCTCAGCCGGCGTGGGCTCGCCGCCCTCGGGCGTGGTCGACGGAAGCTGCTCCTGCATGGCCGCCAGCTGGCTGCCTGCCGCGTCGAGCTGTCGGTTCAGGCTGCGAACCTGCGCGAAGAGGTAAATGGACAGCGTGGTGGGAATGAGGATCAGCAGCAGCGTCACGGTGAAGATAACGTGCTTGAAAAACAGGACGCTGCCGATGTAGGGCTCCCTGTCCTCCTGCGGCTTGCTCAGATCGTAGGAGACGGGCAGTTCCTTTGCCGCGGTGTTCAAGACTTCGCCTCCATTGTGCCCTTCATCTCAACGCTGCCGTTCAGGACCGCGCCCGCCGCCACGGAGATCGTGCCGGTGACAACGCTGCCGCTCACGCGCGCGTTGGCGTCCATCTGGGTGTTGCCGCTGATGCGGATGTCGCCGTTGATCTCACCGGCGCACAGCAGAGACTGCGCCGTGATGTTGCCCGTGACCTTGGAATCCTCGCTGACGGTGACGGGACCGTTCGCGGTGATATCGCCGATGAGGGTGCAGCCGGTGAGCTTCACGCTGCCCGCCGTGATATTGCTCTGCAGGTTGGAGCGCAGCAGCACGCTGCCCTCGGAGGCCACGTCGCCCTTGAGCTCGCCGGCGATCTCAATGTCGCCCTTGGCGCGGAAGGAGCCCTCAAAGACCGTGCCGGGGGCAAGAAAGCTGGCGGCGGGTCTGGCCTCGGGTGCCTTGACCGGAGCGTGATCCACGCTCTTTTTCTCCGCACCAGGGGCGCTCTTGACCTCGACGGACGCGCTCTTGACCTGCGCCGGAGCGGTACTTGCCGCCTCGGAGCCGTCTCCGCCGACGCCGAACATTTCGTACATAGCCTTCTTCATGTTGCTCTTCTTGTCCATGATTTTCTCTGTCCTCCCTAAAAGTCTGCGGTTGATCTGCCATGCTGAACGGGAAACCCGGTCAGGAAATAAAAACGTGACGCGTCCTTATTCCAAAAATTCGAGGGGAAGCGACTTGTTTCCCGACAATTTTACAAAATAGAGCATACCACAATATTTGAGCGGGTGCGAACAATCTGCCTGAAATGTATGTTTTTGCGGCACGAAATGCATACCGCGCCTGCCGGACTCTTGGCAGAGCCGGGAAAATATGGTATGATGAGACGAAAAATCGCTCGACGCGGCGGCGCTCGTGCGTGCGCTGCGCGTATGGCGCAAGAAATAGAAAACGCAGCACCGTGCGGTGCTGCGGGACGCGTGAGGGCGGGGGCCCTCCGCGCAGAATTTCTGAAAAACAAAGGAGAGCGAGAAAATGGAGCTTTGCTTCAATGAAATGACCGTGATGAAAAACGGCACACTGCCGGAGGACATCGCGCTCTGCGCACAGGCGGGCTTTTCCGCCGTGGAGCTGCGCAAGGGCACGCTCCTGCGTTATCTGCGCGGTGGCGGGACGCTGGAGGCGCTGCGGCAGACGCTGGAGGAGCAGCACGTCCGCGCGGCGAGTCTGAACGCGCTTGAGAGCGTTTCCTTTCAGACCAGGGCCGGCGGGCGGATGCTGCGCGAGCTGAGCGACTGGTGCTTTGCGGCCTGCCGCGTGCTCGGCTGCGGCTGCATGGAGGTCATCGCATCTTTCCATGTGCCGGAGGGGATCTCCGCGGCGGCGATCTGCCGCGAGACCGCCGATTCGCTGCTGCGGCTCTCGGACGCCGCGGCGGACTACGGCGTGCGGCTGGCGCTGGAATTTATGGCCGTGCCGGGCAGCTCCGTGCAAACCTTCGCGCAGTGCGCGGAGATCCTGGAAACCGTGGACCGCGGCAATGTGGGAATGCTGCTCGACACCTGGCATTTCTGCGCCGGCGGCTCGCAGCCGGAGGAGCTGTCGGCTCTGCGCGGCGACCGGCTCTTTATGGTCCATGTCAGCGACTGCCCGGCGCGCGCCCCGTTCACGGCACAGCGTGCGGAGAGCTACTGGCCCGGCGAGGGCGACGCTCCCTTGGAGGAGCTGCTGCGGAGCGTCCGGGCGACCGGCTACGACGGCCCCTGCTCCGTCGAGGTCATGGACCCGAATGTGCTCGCCTTGCCGGCGGGGGATGCTATCCGCCGCGCGGCGGAGACGATGAAGCCGCTGCTTGCGCGGGTGGAGCGGTAAACGCTCAGCCCTCCGCGCGGAGGATCACCGACTCGCCCGTGCAGTGCAGGATACCGCTTTCCACGGTGACGGTACTGCGGTCGATGAGGTTTTCATACACGCCGTCGGCGGCGTCCACGCGCACATCGGCGGCCTTTGCCCTGAGGGAGAATACGCCCACGAAACGCTTGCCCGCGCTTCCGCGCTGAAGGAGCGCGAGGTCATTCGCATCGTCCGCGTCGGCGAAGAACCAGTCGGTGCTGCCAAGCTGGTGCTTGACTGCGTACAGGCGGCGCAGCAGACCGCTCAGATCATGACCGGTGCGGCGGTCGATGGGGTCAAGGTCAAAAAGGCTGGGCAGGTGGTCGTTTTCAAATTCCTGCCCCGCATAGAGCAGCGTCGTGCCCTTGAGAAAATAGAGCATTGCCGTGTCGTTCACGAGCGCGCGCTCGTCGCGCACAAGGGAGGCGATGCGCGGCTGGTCGTGGTTTTCCAGAAAGCGGAGCTTGTTGTAGTTCGCGGGGTAGCAGGCCTCCTGAAAATTCAGCGCGTCCAGATAGCGGCTCAGGGGGACCTCGCCGCGCAGATACCGGTCGAATACCTCGCGCACGTCGTACTCGTATTCCAGATCGAAAGCCCGAAACACCTCGCCGTCCGACGCGGAATAGACGCCGTGCCGACGCGCGAGACAGCCATAGCTGCGGTGGACCGTCTCGGCGAGCCAGACGCAGTCCGGGTTTACGGCGGCGACCGCCGCGCGGGCCTGCAGCCAGAATTCCACGGGGACGAAGGATGCCACATCGCAGCGGAAGCCGTCCACCAGACCGGCCCACATTACGAGCGTATCCGTCAGATATTGCCAAAGCCCGCGGTTGGAGTAATCAAGGTCGATGACGTCTGCCCAATCACCGAGCTTGTTGCCCGGCTTGCCGTCGGGCCCGCGGTAGAAGTATTCCGGATGCTCGCGGTAGAGAACAGAGTCGGGCGAGGTGTGGTTGTAGACCACATCGATCATGCATTTCATGCCGTGCGCGTGGATCTCGCGCACCAGCGCTTCAAAGTCCTCCATCGTGCCGTAGGCAGGGTTGACGGCGCGGTAATCGCGGTTGGCATAGGGGCAGCCCAGCGTGCCTTTCTTGCCCTCGACGCCGATGGGGTGAATGGGCATCAGCCAGATGATATCCGTCCCCAGCGCGCGGATGCGGTCGAGGTCGGGAATGACGGCGCGGAAGGTGCCCTCCGACGTGTGGTTGCGGACGTAAATGGAATAGATCACCTGATTTTGCAGGCGCGGATCGGTGTTTGCAGCCATGTGGCGTTACCTCCTCAATGCTTTATGCCGCGATTGTAACACAATATTTTACTTTTGCAAGAGGGGCGTTTCCACAAAAGGAAGCGTCCCTTTTCGACCAGCGTCCGACGATCCGTCGGATGCGGCTTCATAAAGAAGAACGAGGGGCGGCCCATCGGGCCGCC
>OHAQ01002175.1_pt1 | contig 14551 bp, 8 predicted proteins | sample 1577111 | NCBI WGS metagenome assembly OHAQ01 (sample SAMEA3541549, study PRJEB24748) | human gut metagenome | biome: human gut; feature: human-associated habitat; material: faeces | place: China | collected 2012 | reverse complement strand
TGAACAAACCCGACGGATATTTCTACTAAGCCGATTCGAAAACAAGTCCAATAAAGAAATTGCCGAACAGATGGGAGTTTCCATAAAAGGAGTAGAATATCATATATCAAAAGCATTAAAGGCATTACGGATAACCTTAAAAGATTATCTTCCTCTATTTTATTTCTTCTTCTATTATTAAATTCAGCCATGTATCTCTACCTTTTTGAGAGCAGAAATCTTTTTTTTTCATTTTTTCCAATTTTCTTTTAGGGTTGTTTTCACTTTAGTCGTTACTATATAAAACACAATAAAGAATGAATTCCGAATTACTTCAAAAATATATATCCGGCAATGCCACTGAAACCGAAAAACAACGTGTTACCGAGTGGATGCAAGAAAGTCCGGAAAACATGCGCGAATATATGGCACAGCGCAAGCTACATGATATTGCCCTATGGCGCACAGAACCTGTAAAAACAGAAAATAAGCAATTAAAAAAGAACTTTACATTGCGTACACTTTGGATAGAGACTGCAAAAATTGCGGCAATATTCGCAGTGATTCTGCTAGGTACACACTATTGGTCCGAAAAACATCAGATAGAACAAAGTGAATCACTACAATCCATACATGTACCTGCCGGACAACGAGCTGAACTAATGTTGGCAGACGGCACTAAAGTATGGCTAAATTCGCTTAGTACATTAACCTTTCCGGGACATTTTACTGGTGATATCCGGAATGTAAAGCTGGATGGTGAAGGTTACTTTGCAGTAACTAAAAATGCAAAACAGCCTTTTATTGTAGAAACAAATAAATGTAATGTCAAAGTGTTGGGTACGGAATTCAATGTCATGGCCTACGCAACGGATAGCATCTGGGAAACAGCCTTACTGAAAGGAGCGGTAGAAATCTTAAGTCCCGGTACTACAATGAACGGAATGAAGTTGGAGCCCAATACAATGGCAAGTCTAAAAGGAAACAAACTGATAAAAAGACAAATTAAAGAACCTGATCACTTTTTGTGGCGTGAAGGCTTAATTTGCTTCAATAACGTATCTGTCAAAGACATGCTGGAAAAGCTAAAGTTATATTATGGGGTGAATATCATTGTAAACAATACAAAAATATTAGACAATCGTTATACAGGTAAATTTAGAACAGGAGATGGGATAGAACATGTATTGAGAGTTCTCAGACTGAATAATAAATTTACCTACAAAAAAGATGACGAGAAGAATGTAATCACTATTAATTAATCTTTTAAAATTGTTTTGCCTATGAAGTAACACACTCGAATAAAAAAGAAATGGGACAGTGCTGCAACACTATCCCATGGGTAGTCAATTATACATTGACAGTTTTTCTAATAATCTTAAGTAAAAACCTAAAATTAGTAATGCAAATATATGAAAAATATTTTGTATCAGGAATCTATTGTAGAAATTAAACATTTATTCCATATTATGAAAATCACAGCCTTAATCCTGTTCATATTTGCCGGAACAGCTTTTGCTACGGAAACTTATTCCCAAACAATGAAAGTGACTGTTGTGGCAGATAAGATATCGACAGATAAAGTTATTCATGAAATAGAAAAGCAAACAGATTATTTGTTTGTATACAAGGTGAACGAAGTCAATCTTAAACGCACTGTACAGGTAAATGCAGAAAACAAACCGGTAGCTGAAGTTCTGAATAAGGTGTTCGAAGGCACTGATATTTATTACGCCATGGAAGGCAAGAATATCATGCTGATGAATAAGGCGAAGGATATAGTCCAACAAGCCAATAAAATAACAGGTATAATAAAGGACCAAAATGGTGAACCGATTATCGGTGCCAATATAAAAGTAAAAGGTCAATCAATAGGTACAATAACAGATATTGATGGACAATTCGTGCTGGAAGCATCAGCAAATGCAATAATACAAATTTCTTATATCGGATACGTCTCACAAGAAATAAATATAGAAAACAAAAAAAATCTCAATATCATTCTGAAAGAAGACACTGAGATGCTGGATGAAGTAGTAGTAATAGGATATGGCACCATGAAGAAAAAAGATCTGACCGGTGCTGTGTCTCAGGTCCGCCCCGCAGAACTTTCAAACGAGGCACCCAAAACGGTACAAGATGTGCTGCGTGGAACGGCCGGACTGCGTATAGGCTTCGATGGTTCGGCCAAGGGGGGCGGTTCCATGCAGGTGCGTGGACAGCGTTCTGTTTATTCAGATGGAGGGCACAACGACCCACTGATTATACTGGACGGCATGATTTTTTATGGTGAACTGTCCGAAATCAACCCTAACGACATCAGCCAGATTGATGTTTTGAAAGACGCTTCTTCGGCCGCTGTATATGGTGCCAAGGCTGCAAATGGTGTAGTCATCGTAACAACCAAGAAAGGCCGTTCTGAGAAACCTGTCATCAACTTCAGCGCAAATATAGGTTTCGTCACAATGGGTGATAGCCGAAAAGTGTATGATGCAGATGGATACTTGAAATATCGCGAGGATTTTTACACAACAGACACTTATGGCGTAAATCCCCAAACAGGAAAATACGAAGCATATCAGACGGGCAATAAGCCGTCTGGATATTACAGCCGCCCCACAGAGGCTAATTTGAATAAGTATGGCATCACATTAGATGCCTGGAAAGCTCAAACCAAACAAGATGAATCTATGAGCATGGAAGAAATTTGGGGCAGACGTTTGGGATTGCAAGCCAGTGACATAACACTGAACAATTTCTTATCAGGACAGACCTTCGACTGGTATGAGCACTCTTTCCACACAGGCCTGAACCAAGATTATAATGTCAGCGTTTCCGGTAACTCGGAAAAAGTAAATTATTACATTTCATTGGGCTATCTTTCAAACGAAGGCGTAGCAAGAGGTAATGAATATAGTGCAGTACGTTCAAACATCAAACTTGATACCCAAATAACCCCTTGGCTCAGTGTGGGTGCCAACATTAATTTTCAGAATCGCACGGACGGGGATATTGCAACCAACTGGGAAAGCCAGATATTGGATAACAGCCCCTTTGTTACACCATATGGTGACAACGGAGAACTAGTGCCCCACCCCATGGGAGAAAATGCTTATTGGAAAGGATATAATTTTGACTATGACCGCCAATATATGGATCTTGACCGTGGATACATGGTGCTTAACAGCATACTTAATTCAAAAGTGACATTGCCTTTTGGCATCACATACCAATTCAATGTCGCACCCCGATACCAATACTATCACAATCGCTATTATCAGTCGTCTCAGCATCCTGACTGGCAAGCTGAAACTCATGATCGCGTTACTCGCAATCAGAGCAAGCGATTTGACTGGTCGCTTAACAACACCATTACCTGGGATTATACGTGGGCTAAAAAACATCACACGATCCTGACCTTAGTACAAGAAGCGGAAGAGCGGGAATCGTGGGCAGACGAAATTATCGCCCGCAACATCTTGCCGTCAGAAGCTTTAGGGTTGCACAGCACAGCCAATGGCGACAAGAATCTGAGTACGTTCAGCTCTACAGACCAGCGTGAAACAGCTTGTGGCTATTTAGCCCGATTGTTTTATTCATACAATGATACTTATATGGCTACATTCTCCTTCAGACGCGACGGCTATTCGGCATTCGGAACAACCAATCCTTACGCCAACTTCTTTTCCGGAGCATTGGCATGGACTTTCACCAATGAGAAATTCTGGACCTGGAAGCCACTAAGCTCAGGCAAGTTGCGCTTGTCATTCGGTCAGAATGGAAATCGCAGTTTAGCAGATTCGTATTTGGCATTAGCTAACCTATCTTTAGGCCAATATACACAAGGATACATAAATGCAGCCTCCGGAGCTTTGATGGACTTAAAATATCTTTTCGTGAGCCGACTAGCCAATCCTAATTTGCAGTGGGAAAAAACCACTTCTTGGAATATCGGTCTCGATTTGGGATTTTTGAATAATCGCATCAGTGCAAGTCTGGAATACTACGTGATGCCTACTACCGATATGATTATGAACCAATCTTTGCCCAACTTCACCGGATTCAGTTCCATAACCACCAATCTAGGTAAAATTGAAAACCGTGGTTTTGAATTATCAATCAATTCGCGTAACATTGAAAAAGAAAACTTTAAATGGGAAACTGGATTTACCCTGTCTGTCAATAAAAATACAATCAAAGAACTTTATGGGGAATCTGAAACTATTATAGATGCAGCTGGAAACGCAACGACCAAAGAACGTGACGATATAACCAACGGTTGGTTCATTGGACATCCCGTCAGTGCTATTTGGGATTATAAAGTTACTGGTATTTGGCAGAAAGACGAAGTAGAAGAAGCAGCCAAATATGGCCAACGCCCAGGTGACCCGAAAGTGCAAAATATATATACGGCTGATGATAAGGTAAATGCTGATGGAAGCGTGACTCCTGTTTACAACAATAAAGACAAGCAATTTATGGGTGAAACCACGCCTCCTGTGCATTGGTCATTAAGAAACAACTTCACTATCTATAAGAATTGGAGTTTTTCATTCAACATGTATTCATATATGGGGCACAAGAGTCTTGACAGCAAATATCTCAACAACGACAACAGCTATTCACAGATAACAAACTGCCGCAATGTATACACCAAGCAATACTGGACTGTGGACAATCCGACTAATACCTATGCACGGCTAAGTGCGCAAGGTCCTACCGGCATATCTGCTCCTGCACGAGTAATCGACCGTTCATTTATTCGTTTGGAAAATATCTCAGTAGCTTATAACATACCCCAAGAATTTCTTGAAAAATATAAAATTCTGAATGCCAAAGTATTTGCTACTGTCCGCAACGTAGCGACCTGGAGCAAAGAATGGGAATATGGTGATCCTGAAACCGGTGGTTTAGCCCCACGCACTTATTCACTCGGAATTAACTTAACATTTTAAAAACATAACGAATTATGAAAAACTATATAAGAATATTTAGAATATTAATGGGGATTGTTTGCATTCAATTATCCTCCGTGAGTTGTTCTGACGACTTTCTGAAACCTGATCCGCTTTCACTTTATGAACCTTCGGTAACATTCAGCACAGTAGAAGGACTAAATTCTGCTTTGGCTTCAGCGGATAAAGCATTGCGTGCCTATTGGACTAACACGGAGGCTTGCGACTTGATGCTGCCCTTAATGAGCGAATATTTATTTTCAGACCTGACTGTAGCATCCAAGACAGATGATGCTCTTATATTCAGCGACATTAACGAACGCTTCACTCCCAATAATGGTTGGTACAACTTCGACCAGAATCGCCTTGTCATCTTTTGGGGAGAGACCTACAATGGCATAAAATATGCCAATACAATCATCAGCTATATTGACAAGGTTGAAGGACTGGATGAAACAACCAAAAGCGAATATTTAGGTCGAGCTTATTTTCACCGTGCATACCGGTACTTGAATCTTTGTTTCCAGTTTGGCGATGTACCTTTTGTTTCTAAAATCATCGACAAGCCTAAGCAAAATTATAAAAGCACAAAGCGCGAGGCCATCATCAAGAAACTGGTACAGGATATGGAATTTGCAGTACAACATGTGCCCGATCAGAAGGATATGACTTATATTGGTATGATTAACAAGGGGGCATGCCGACAGCTGTTGATCAAGTGCTATTTGGCTAATGGGGAGTTTCAGAAAGCCAAAGAACAAGCCGATATACTGATAGACGAATCTGGTTATGCATTAATGACAGAAACTTTCGGTACCTTCTCCAACCCCAATCCAGCTACTTGGAACATTACAAACAATGTGATTTGGGACTTACACCAAGGCAACAACAAGACCATTGCCGCCAATAAAGAAACGATCTTGGTAATGCCCAATCGCTACGGGTCCGACTCTGGTATTCGTACACGCACAATGCGCAATATGGTGCCTTGGTGGAATTCGAACTCCATTTCTACTCCTGACAATAAGCTGGCGGTAGATCGTTTTGCCTTGACAAATGTTTCTTATGATGCCACATTAGACTATAACAGAACTTTCGGACGCGGTGTGGGAGTTGTACGCCCCACTTATTTTGCAGAAAATTCATTGTGGTACTTGGATAATACACATGATGACGGCGATCTACGCCATAGCTCCCAAGTGGGCAACTGGGTACATATGGAAGATATCAAATACAACAATCCAGAATCAGCATACTATGGGCAGAACCTAAGCTATACCCACACCAATGAAAAAGGAGAAGAACAGATTCTTTGTAGCGACACCATACGCACTTGGTTTGACTGGCCACACTACAAAATATGGTCAGAATCTCCCGAAGATGAAGCTGCCAACCTTAATAATTATCAAGGTAGTGGATACGCTGACTTCTATTTGTATCGATTGGCCGAAACTTATCTACTACGTGCGGAAGCCAATTACTACTTGGGCAAAATTGAAGAAGCTACGGCAGACGTCAATGCCATCCGCAAACGTGCAAAATGCAAAATCCTTTATTCCAAAGTTGACATAGACGACATTGTGGATGAACGCGCTCGCGAACTTTATATGGAAGAATGGAGATTTACCGAACTAAGCCGCATCTCGTATAGCTTGGCCTTGAGTGGCAAACCTGACAACGAAGGAAAAACTTATGATATAAAGAAACTTCACGAAGACAGTTTCTGGTGGCATCGCATCTGCAAGTACAACAATTATTATAACAAGCCCGATGCTCCAACAGTAAAAGGGCGTAAATACACTATGGGACGCCACAACATCAACTGGCCCATACCACAAAGCGCCATTGATGCAAATTTATTGGGTGAACTGAGTCAGAATCCTGGCTATGATGGCTATAACCCGTCAGTGGAGAAATGGGAAACTTGGGAAGAAGCAGTGGCCGATGAGCAATAATCTGTCTTGGAAAAGTGAATTGATGCAATCTCTATTAATAGAGGTATACTCGCCAATAGAATTGCATCAATTCTATTTCTAAGAAGAATAGCTTCTTATGAGATAAGGCTATTAATCAACTATTAACCGAAATATGCATTACATAATATATATTCTTGTATTATTATTAGCAGCTTCATGCAGCAAAAAGAAAGAAAGTACTGAAACCGCAGAAGAAGTGCTGGAAATTATCCACCGGGTGAATCAGCAATATCAATCTACACACAAAGCACAAGTCCGCTCATTTTGGGATGATGCCGTTTATCATACCGGAAATATGGAAGTTTACGCGCTGACCGGAAATAAAAACTATATGCAATATTCCATTGATTGGGCCGAATACAATCAATGGAAAGGGGCTACCGGCAACAATAAGACGGAATGGCGAAGCACTTATGGGGAAACACCGGAATATGTGCTTTTTGGAGATTGGCAAATCTGTTTTCAGACCTATGCGGATCTATATAAACTTGATCCGGACACAATGAAAATAGCCCGTGCCCGAGAAGTGATGGAATATCAAATGTCTACGCTTAAACTTGATTACTGGCATTGGGTAGATGCCCTTTACATGGTAATGCCGGTCATGGTGAAGATGTATGACATAACTCAGAATCCATTGTATCTGAAAAAGTTATATCAATATTTAGCAACCACAGATAGTATAATGTATGACACTGAATCCGGACTCTACTATCGGGATGCCAAATATTTATATCCAAGTCATCAGACTATTAATGGTAAAAAGGATTTTTGGGCACGTGGAAATGGATGGGCATTCGCTGCATTAGCTAAAGTATTGAAACAATTACCGACTAACGACAAATACCGCCCAGAATATATTACCCGATATCAGGCCATGGCCAAAGCAGTGGCTACTTGTCAGCAGCCTGAAGGATATTGGACACGCAGCCTTATCGATCCGGATCAGGCTCCGGGAGCCGAAACGAGCGGAACAGCCCTTTTTACTTACAGTTATCTGTGGGGAATAAATAATGGGCTGCTTGATGCGAACACCTATTTACCGATAGTAGAGAAATCATGGAAATACCTGAAAACTGTGGCATTACAAGCTGATGGAAAGATAGGATATATTCAGCCTATCGGCGAAAAGGCCATACCCGGGCAGATAGTTGATGCAAATTCATATTACAATTTTGGAGTAGGAGTATTTTTGCTCGCTGCTTGCGAACGTGTACACTTCTTAGAAAAAAATAATTAGATGAATAAGATTACTTTATATTTGTTTACGATATTATTCTTATTTTCTTCTGCCGACTTATGTGCCAGACAGAAGAAAAAAGAGAAAGAGATATCAGATCGTGAGATATGGTATAAAATTATGTATCGAATGGCAGCACCAGTATTAAGCAATATGAGTGAAGGAAAGTTGCAGGAGAATATGCAGCTTGAGCTTAGCCCTACTTGGGACGGACGCGATAAGCGTGTCTCTTATATGGAATGCTTTGGCCGCTTGATGGCCGGAGTTGCCCCCTGGCTTTCGTTGCCCGATGATGATTCAGCAGAAAGCGTCCAGAGAAAACAATTAAGGATTTGGGCTTTACAAAGTTATAAAAATGCTGTTGACCCGTCATCTCCAGACTATTTGCTATGGAGTGAAAATTTCCAGACCTTAGTCGATGCTGCTTACATTGCAGAAAGCTTTATCCGTGGTTATGATTCGCTTTGGATGCCGCTTGACGATATCACGAAAGAACGCTATATAACCCAGTTCATCTCCTTACGGCGTATCAATCCCCTGTACACCAATTGGTTGTTATTCACTTCAACCATTGAAGCTTTTCTTCATAAAGTGGAAGGAAAAGCCGACTACTACCGTATAGACTCTGCTTTGCGCAAAGTTTCAGAATGGTACATTGGTGACGGATGGTATTCGGATGGACCTTCATTTGCATTCGACTATTATAACAGCTTTGTCATTCACCCTATGCTATTCGAATGCATGGAAGTACTCACCAATGGCGGAAAAATTAAACGTGAATGGGCAGGAACCACATTTTTGCATGCCACCAAGCGCATGCAGCGCTACAGTGTAATTCTGGAACATCTTATATCTCCTGAAGGTACATTTCCTGTATTTGGACGCTCCATTACTTATCGAACCGGCGTACTCCAACCTTTAGCCCTAGCTGCCTGGAAAGAGCTATTGCCTGAAGAGCTTAGTAATGGTCAAGTAAGAACGGCAATGACCGCTGTTATCCAACGAATGTTTGCCGATGAACGGAATTTCAATGAGAATGGATTTCTGACACTTGGCTTCAATGGCAAACAACCCGATACTGCCAATGTATATACTAATAATGGAAGCCTTTATCTCGCGTCATTGGCATTCTTGCCATTAGGGCTGCCGGCTGATCATTCATTCTGGACAGCACCAGCTGAATCATGGACATCAAAAAAGGCTTGGGAAGGTGAGGATTTCCCTAAAGATCATACATATTATGAGAAGTTCCACATGAACTATAAATAGAAAAAATTACGAAATTGGGCCAAAGCCAAAATTCAACAAATAACGATAATGAAAAGATTATGAGAAATAGAATTCTACTCAAAATAGGAGTGCTTGCCGCAATGACAATGTTTACCACTGCCACTTTGCAAGCGCAAAGGGAAATGAAAACCATCAATGACAATTGGGAATTCCGTAAACCTACGGATGAGAAATGGGAGTCAGTCAATCTTCCCCACACCTTTAATCAAGATGCCTACAAACAACGGAATTACTATCAGGGAGAAGGACTTTACAGGCGTACACTCGTCTTACCTAACATCGTGAAAGGACGTCGTTATTATTTGAAGGTAGATGCAGCCAGTAAGGCAGCCACGGTTAGTGTGAACGGTAACAAGGCAGGCTGTCATGCAGGTGGATATACCGCTTTCACGATGGATATCACCAATTATATTCAAAAAGAGAATGTGATTGAAATCACAGTGGACAACTCAAGGAAAGACATTACACCGATATCAGCTGATTTTACATTCTGGGGAGGTATCTATAGAGACGTGTGGCTCATCTCAACTCCCGAACAACACTTCAATATGACCAATATGGGATCTGATGGTATCTTTATCAATGCTTCGATTACCAACAAGAAAAGTGGTATACTAAAAGTGCGTAGCGAAGTGAGTAATGACGCTCTGAAAAACACAACGCTGGAAGTTAAAAATGTAATCTACAGTCCGGAGGGAAAATTGCTGCAAACCATCAATCAGAAGTTAAAATTAAAGGCCGGTGAAACACGTACTGTCGAATGCATATCGGATGACATTCAAAATCTAAACCTGTGGACCCCTGAGACACCGTCACTTTATCTGATAAAGACGACATTGACGAATCCCCAGACAGGCGAACTGCTGGACGAGAAAATCCATAAAACAGGCTTTCGATGGTTTGCCTTCGATGGCAATAAAGGTTTTAGCCTCAATGGAAAGCCCTACAAATTGCGTGGCTTCAATCGCCATCAGGATCAAGCCCCGGTAGGCGTAGCATTGGATGACGAAGCACATCGCCGAGACATCACCTTAATGAAAGAGTTAGGATGCAATTTTATTCGAATTTCACACTATCCGCAAGACGATGCTGTTTTAGAGATGTGTGATGAATTAGGATTATTGGCATGGGAAGAAATTCCTATTATAAATATAGTGCCTGATACACCGGGATATGACGATAATTGCGAGCTAAATCTGCGCGAAATGATACGTCAGCACTACAACCATCCATCTGTCATCGCTTGGGGATATATGAATGAAATACTCTTGACCACTCCTACGGTCGACAAGCCCGAATGGCCAGCTTACAAAGAACGCACCGTTGCGTTGGCCCAACGCCTGGAAACAGCTCTCAAAGAAGAAGACCCCGACAGAGTAAGTGTGATGGCCTTCAATATGACAAACCTCTACAACGAGATAGGTCTGAACTTAGAAGATGTTGTCGGGTGGAATCTTTATCACGGTTGGTATGTGGGCGAACTGAAAGACTTCAATGCTTGGTGTGAGGACCAGCATCGTCGTTATCCAAACCAACCGATAATAATCAGCGAGTGGGGCGCAGGAAGTGACAAACGATTACACTCCACTCATGGACGCGCTTTTGATTTCAGCATTGAATATCAACAAACTTACATAGAGCATTATCTTCCGTTCATTGAAGCAACAGAATGGATAAGCGGATGTGCATATTGGAACTTTATTGATTTTAATGTAGCGGCACGTCAGGAATCCATGCCAAGAGTAAACAATAAAGGAGTGGCCTACAATAATCGTACCTTGAAGGATGTGGCTTATTATTTTAAGTCTCAATGGCGCAAAGATATTCCGGTAGTAAGAATTGCCAGTCAAGACTGGGACACTCGTGTGGGAGAAACGGACAAGCTACAGGCCATCAAAGTTTATTCTAATATGCCGGAAGTAGAGTTGTTTGTTAACGGAAAGTCCGTAGGAAGTCAAAAGACATTCAACTGCCATACCATTTTCAATGTGGTGCTGCCCAAAGGTGAATCAACTCTTGTTGCGCAAGGCATAAATGACGGGAAGACAGTTCAGGACGCTATGAGAATACGCTTTCAACCACTCCCCAACATCGCTACCGGAGAAGAATTGGCTATTAATGTAGGAAGTAACTGTTTTTATACTTCAGATATAAGTAGCCTCACTTGGTTTCCCGACCAACCCTATGTTCCCGGTAATTGGGGATATATAGATGGGAAAGAACGCAGCACTACCTCAGAGATACACAATACGGTAGACGGACCATTGTATCAAACATGGCGTGAGGGCAATTTTGCATACAAGATTGACGCTCTTCAGGGAGATTATGAAATAGAATTGCTCATGGCTGATCTCACTAAGCCTGCAGCCCAGTTAGCTAATCTTTTAGGTAAAAGCAGTGGAGAAAAAGATTCTGAAGAAACGTGCTTCAATATTTCTATTTGCGGGAAACAAGTTGAAACTAATTTCTCACCAGTCGACCATGGACACTATCGCACAGCTTTTAAACGTCGCTATATAATACAAAACAATGATAATTGTATAACAATTAACTTGAATACCATAAAAGGAAAGGCCTTTTTAGCAGGTATTAAAGTGAGACGACTTTGATAAACGGCGCTAACTAAGAATTGCATAATAAGAATAAGGCTGTCTCAAAATAGTTTTTGAGTTCAGTCTTTTTTTATTTAAGCCATACCCATCACCGTTGTGAGCTAAAATGATACAGATTATAGTCTACTAGCACTTTTCGTACAAAAATACAGTTTTTTGAACTGAAATACATTCTCTAACCTTCTTGAAGTTCCGACATTTGCATAATGATAAATATCAGTCATAACAATTAAATAATAATCAGTTGAATTTATTCGACTGGAATCGTTTTATATATACCCGATGAAAAACATTTTTATTATTTTACTATCAATACTTATTCCAAGCAGTGTAACCATGGCACAATATCAAAATGTGCAGGAAAAAGCCCCCTTGGTGAATGTACCTTTAGAAAAATTTGTATCACAACAAAAAACACTTTTCAATTTCAATTGGAAATTTCAGTTAGTTACAGAAAAAAATAAAAATACAGACTTCGCCTCTCCTACACTAAATGACTCCTCTTGGCATACACTCGACCTACCACATGATTTCCAGTTTGAACAACCTTGGACGGAAGCTGGTGGCGGTGCCCGTGGCTTTAAGCCTATGTGTGAGGGATGGTACCGCAAAACTTTCCAGGCAGATCCATTATGGAAAGGAAAACGGGTGGTGATGGATTTCGGGGGAATCATCTACTTAGGTGATGTTTACCTGAATGGATACAAAATAGCCTCAACAGACTACGGATACGTAGGCATTGAAGCAGACCTTACTCCTTATCTGCATTTTGACAAAGAAAATGTGGTGGCTGTATATACTTCTACCGGTCCTAAAAAAGGCTCCCGCTGGTATACAGGCGGTGGATTGTTCCGTGATGTTTATCTGCAAGTTCAAAATCCCACACACATAGCACGACACGGGATTTATATTACTACTCCCGAAGTCACATCTGATGAAGCAATAGTTGCCATACAGGTGGAAGTAGATGGTTGGCAAAAACATAATGTATCGGTTCGCACCACAGTCCGTAATCCGGAAGGGAAAGTAGTAGGCTCTACCCCAAACACCATGCCTGAACATACTCACCAAACTTGTACTGAGTTAAAATTACCCGCAATAACTTTGAAGGGTCCACAACTCTGGTCGTGCAATACACCACAACTTTATAGCGCAGATGTGGTCGTGATAGCAGATAATATGGTGGTAGACAGTATTACGGAACAGTTCGGTATCCGTAAACTGGAATTTTCACCTGAATTTGGATTCAAGCTCAATGGAGAAAAGATATTCCTGCAAGGTAATGCTAACCATCATGATCTCGGCGCATTAGGAGCCGCATCCTACGATAGAGCTATTGAACGTATGATGTTACAACTCAAAGCTTTCAGCTATAATACAATTCGCTGTTCACATAACCCTTACAGTGACAGTTTTGCCCGTATTGCAGACCGCGTGGGCATGCTCATTGTAGATGAATTAACAGACAAATGGAGCGATAACGATTATTGGGGCGGACGTCGTCCGTTTACTCACATTTGGTCTGATTTAATTATAGAATGGATAAAACGTGATCGTAACCGTCCATCAATCATCCTCTGGAGTTTGGGTAACGAATTACAAATTCGTGAAGGATGGGCAGGTTTTGGAGGGATTAATGATTGGGGGATCACTACCTATCGCATCTTCAACCAATTAGTGAAACGCTTTGATGACAGCCGATTAACAACAGTCGCCATGTTCCCCGCACGTGCCGGTGCTATCACTCGTCATGACAAGGACTTCAACAATTATCTTGTACCACCCGAACTGGCTTGTGCCACAGAGGTTGCTTCGTTCAATTACCAATCTGACAAATATGCTGCTTATCTCCAGTATAAGCCGGACCTCATTCTATTTCAGGCTGAAGCCGAAACCTACAAACTACTGGTTGCAGCGCGGCGAATGGCAGTACCTCTCGGTGTTCCCGTGGGATGGCAAGCTGATCGGCGTGGACATTGAGGGGGCGTATTACCCCCTGCACGGTGCAGAACTCGTGCCGGATTATCCTCTTGGTGTCAGCAACGAGTTTGTAGAACCCACCGTTACCCTGCGCTGCCAGGCAGGCCATGGCATCGTTGTGCTGACCCGCGCCGATTAAAGGCACACATCCCACACCGCTGCCATAGTATGGTTTATACAGTAAATCCCAGGGAAGGGAGGTGTAAGCCGTGCATGTAGTGGTGGTACGTTGTCCCCGCGCGCTGCGCTGGCTGCTCCGCGCAGCTTTCAAAGTGTAAAATATCCTATGCCTCTGCCCGTTGAGCAGGGGCTATTTTTTTACCCTGCCGCATATACATGCACAAGAATACCAAACGGAAAGGGGTAACCAGCATGGAACTGAAGGTGTTTAAGGACACCCTTGCAGCATACGGCGGGCGGTGGGAGACACGGCAGGAACTGCCGGTGGAAACGGAAATTTTGATCCCGGATTATCAGCCAGCTGTTTTTAAGATCGTCAAATGCCTGATGCAGCCGGTG
>OHAQ01002174.1_pt1 | contig 14558 bp, 10 predicted proteins | sample 1577111 | NCBI WGS metagenome assembly OHAQ01 (sample SAMEA3541549, study PRJEB24748) | human gut metagenome | biome: human gut; feature: human-associated habitat; material: faeces | place: China | collected 2012 | reverse complement strand
TCTTTATTCAGGAGTTTGTCCGTCGGCCAAGACCCAACGAACTTAAGGCGGCTCTTTTTGCAGGCAAGTATTATGATAAATTTCGTTCTGCATTGAGATGGGTGATTCGTCACCGGTATGCAACGATTGGGTGTATGGTCATTATGCTGGTATTGTCGGCATGGAGTTTCAAGTTCATTCCGAAGGTCTTTGTCCCCGCATTGGATAAGCAGTATTTTACATTGGATATGTGGCTGCCCGAAGGGACACGGATTGAAGAAACAGATAAGATGGTGATGGATATGGCAGAGTATATCCGCGGACAGGAAGAAACGGAAATGGTATCTACTTATGTAGGACGGACTCCGCCGCGTTATTACTTGTCAAACGTTTCCTTTGGACCTCAATCCAACTATGCACAAATTTTGGTGAAATGCAAGACTTCGAAACTTTCCCGTCAGCTGCATGCCCGTTTGCAGGACTCTGTTTCGTTGAAGTTTCCCGAACCGTTGATTAAAGTAAATAAATTCGAGCTAAGTCCGTTAACGGAAGCGGTGATCGAGGCTCGTTTCCTCGGACCGGACCCTGCTGTACTTGATTCTTTGGTAGGGCAGGCCATTGAGATTATGCGACAAAATCCTAAAGTTGCGGATGCCCGGAACGAATGGGGGAATATGTCGATGGTTATCCGTCCGGTATATGATCCGGTGAAGGCCGGAGCATTAGGAATTACAAAAGCTTCGATGATGGAATCGGTAAAATCAATTAATGATGGTTTGCCTGTCGGTGTCTATCGGGATAATGAGAAAAAAGTTCCTGTTCTTTTGAAATCGGGTAATGTGGATATAGCGGACACCCATTCTTTGGGAGACTTTTCGATATGGAATGGAGAAAGGTCGGCTCCGCTTTCGCAGGTAACAGAACGGATAGAGACAACCTGGGAGTTTCCCCAGGTGAGAACTTATAACCGTCAGCTGTCAATGGCTGCAATGTGTGGCGTGAAACCGGGGCATACGATGGCGGAAGTACATGGAGAAATCCGGAAAGAAATAGAGAACATCCAGCTTCCTGAAGGATATACTTTCTTTTGGGATGCCCAGTATAAAGATCAGGGTGAGGCGATGCAGGCCATTGCTAAATATTTCCCATTGGCATTCCTTGCATTAGTGGTTATCCTGGTAGGGCTGTTCGGTAATTTCCGTGAACCGATTATTATTCTTTGTGTCTTGCCTTTGTCTTTGATAGGTATTGCGGTGGGGATGCTCTTGACCGGTTTTGACTTCGGTTTCTTTCCGATAGCCGGTTGGCTGGGGTTGCTTGGAATGATAATCAAGAATGTGATTGTACTGATTGATGAAATCAATGTGCAGCATCGTAGTGGAATTGATCTGTATACCTCTATTGTTGAGGCTACGGTTTCCCGAACCCGTCCGGTATTGATGGCGGCAACCACTACCATCTTCGGTATGGTCCCTCTATTGTTTGATGTCGCTTTCAGCGGAATGGCTGCGACTATTATTTTCGGACTGACGTTTGCCACGGGATTGACCTTGTTTGTCACGCCTGCATTATATTCAATGTTTTATAAAGTAAAAGGAAAATAAAGATGAAAATAAGGATATATAGCTTGTTGTTATGTGGTTTTGCTTTAGGGTCTTTGTCTGCTTTAGCCCAGCAAAGTCCTCTTCTTGAAAAGTACCGGACTATGGCATTGGATTACAATCACGACTTGAAAGCGGCTGAGAAGAATATAGCTGCCAGTATGGAAGTGGAAAAATCGGCACGGGCAGATTTGAAACCGAAACTTTCCGGAACAGCTAACTTTCAGTATACGGAGAATCCGTTGGAATTGACTCTGGATGTCCCTTCTTTAGGATTATCAAGAACAGTGGAAGGGAAACAACTGAACTATGGTGGTTCTCTTTCCATTCTGCAACCGGTCTATACAGGCGGACGAGTACTGGAATCCATCCGTATGGCACAACATCAGCAATCATTTGCTGCCAATCAGGCAAAGGCATTGAATGATGCTGTTTGCTATCAAACGGATATTCAATACTGGAGTGCCGTAGCCCGGCAGGAGATTGTGACTGTTGCCGAAGATTTTCGTAACTCAATAGCCGCTTTGGTTAAAACAATTAAAGAAAGGGTAGAGGTGGGGCTGGTTGATCCGCAGGATTTACTGATGGCGGAAGTAAAACTGAACGAAGCGGAGTACCAGTTGCTCCAGGCACAAAGTAATTTTGAAACAGGGCGGATGGCATTGAATTCTATGATTGGTGTCCGGCTGGAACATCATACGGAACTGGATTCACAGATACCGGTGGTGGTTGTCGATGATTCTACATGGTTGTCTACCGGTATGGCACGTCCTGAAATTCAGATGGCTTATGACCGGATTCGTATGGCCGAGAGTACGAAAAAGTTGAATGATTCGCAGTTCAAACCTCAGTTTTATGTGGGAATAGACGGGAGTTACTCTTCTCCCGGATATAATTTCAAGAAAGATCTGGATCCCAATTATGCTGTTTATGCAAAAGTCTCAGTACCTATTTTTGAGTGGGGGAAGCGTAAAAGTGAGAAGCGTGCTTCCTCCTTTCGGGTAGGTATGGCAGAGGATAATCTGAATAAAGTGATGGATCAGGTTGAACTGGAAATAGGAGTGGCACGTAAAGCGCTGTCACAAGCAATGGAACGGGTTCGTTTGAGCGAAAGTTCACTGGCGAAGGCAGAAGAGAATGAAGCGAAAGCAATAGAACGTTATAATGAAGGAAAAGTGTCAGTGGTGGAAGTGATTGACGCGCAAACCTATCGGCAGACATCGCAGGTGAATTATGTACAAGCCAAAGCTGCGGCACAAGGACACTATTCGGAGTTAATAAAAGCGCTCCACGGATATGATTGTCGATAAAAAGCACTAACTTTGTATGAAAAGAGCCAACTGTATGAATGTAAAGTTGAACACCTTATTGTATATAGCGCTGTTTTCAGGATTGGGTATATTCTCTTTCCTGTTACTGATAAATTATGCAACCTTCTCTGATCGGGTTGCCGATATGCTACATTCAGTCAGTACACTGGGGTTCTTCATACTGGCTTTTAATGTGCTGGGATATACTACCATCAGGCTGAGTTCATGGATTGATAATCAGTATGCGTTGAATTTGCATCGGCGTTGGAAGCTGGTTTCAGTCTATATTATCGTAATGGGGATGTTTCTTTTGCTGAACTACGGTTTAATGGTAACTGCCAAGTTGTTGGCAGGAGCTTCTTATCCGTTTACGTTTCCCAACGGAGGCTGGCGGATTCTTATAACTGTATGGCTGGTAGAGCTCGTCATCCTTGGATTGTTGCTGGCCAATCGTTCCATGCGTAATACGTTAAGATTACAACAGAAAGCGGCTGCCTTGCAAAAAGAGAATAATACGGCACGCTATACAGCTCTACAGAATCAGTTGAATCCTCATTTCTTGTTTAACAGTCTGAATACCTTGATTTCTGAGATTCGCTACAATCCGGCTAATGCGGAATTGTTCACCCAGCATCTTTCGGATGTGTATCGCTATATTCTTCAGTGTCAGAATCAAAGGCTGACAACACTGCGAGAGGAAATGGATTTTCTGAACTCTTATATTTTTCTGCATAGGGTTCGTTTGGGCGATTGCATTCATATTGACAACCGTATTCCGAAGACTTGTATGGAGGCTCAGTTGCCTCCGCTTACTATTCAATTGTTAGCGGAGAATGTAATCAAACATAATGTCATTCATACGGGAAAACCGATGACTATCGAACTTCTTTATATGGAAAAGGAACGGGAACTGATCGTCAGAAACCGGATACAAACTAAAAAAACAGTGGTAACTTCCGGAATGGGACTTAAGAACCTTTCTGCCCGATATATGTTGTTGTGCAACCGTGACATTGTGGTAGAAAATGACCGGAAAGAGTTTACCGTAAAAATACCTTTGCTCTATGAATAAGATAAAAGCAGCCATCATAGAAGATGAAATTCCGGCAGCCCGTCTGCTGAGGGATACGTTATTGTCTCTTCGTCCCGATTGGGAGGTACAGTTATTGCCCGGTAATATTGAAGAGGCAGTAGAGTGGTTCGGGCAGCATCCTCATCCGGATATCCTGTTTCTGGATATTCAGCTAACGGATGGCAATTCTTTTCTTTTTATAGAACAGGCGCATCCGGAGAGTATGATTGTATTTACTACTGCTTATGACGAATATGCTGTGCGTGCTTTCTCAGTGAATAGCATTGACTATCTTTTGAAGCCGATTCATGAAGACCGCCTGATGCAGACCATTCAACGTTTTGAAGGATTGACAAAGAACTACATCCATGATTTCAATCAGGAAAGCCGGATGCTGGAAATATTGCAGCAACTTTCTGCTGCGCAGGAGACCTCTGTCTCTGTGCAGAAAAAGTATCGTACTCGTTTCCTTATTTCTAGTGGCGAGAAACTATTCACCTTACAGGTGAGTGATATCGCTTACTTTTATTCGGAAAATAAGCTCACCTTTGCCGTAACCCATAAGAATCGTGAGTATCTCATTGATCTGGCACTAGACCGATTGAGTGAACAACTCGATCCGGATCACTTTTTCCGGACGAATCGTCAGACATTAGTCTGTATTGATGCCATTCAGCGTATTGAATCCTATTTCTTAGGAAAGGCAATCGTTCATGTACAACCACCTTTCAAAGATAAGATAATGATAAGTAAAGACAAGATGGCTTCATTCAGAATGTGGCTGAATTATTAGCTGTTTTGTTATCTTCCAAAAGGGAATTGATTTCCCCTATAGCAATACAATACGTTTTTGCATGATATCTGTCAGTTGCGCCTTCAACTGACGGGCATTGATAGGTTTCGGCATATACCCGTCAAAACCACTTTCCATCACCCGTTGCTCGTCTGAAGCATATGCAAAAGCCGTAATGGCGATAATCGGTACTTTGGCAGAGTACTTGCGGATTTCTTTGGTTGCTTCATATCCATCCAGGACAGGCATATTGATATCCATTAATATAATTTGTGGATTATGCTCCTTGAACATGTTTACAGCTTCCTGACCATCCCAGGCATGAAGCAGATGATAATCATATTTTAGAATAGATTCGAACAACTTATAATTGCTTTCATTATCTTCAGCAATCAAAATTACCAGCTTATCCTTTTCTATGGCAATAGGTTGTATGTCCTTTGGAAGGCTCTTCTTAACAGTCTCTGCTTGCTTGTAAGGCAAAGTGAACCAGAATGTAGAGCCGTTTCCTTCTTCTGATTCTACCCCGATTTTACCTCCCATGTGTTCGACAAGTGTCTGGCAGATTGAGAGTCCTAAACCCGTACCTTGTGCAAATGAATTTAATTTGACGAAACGTCCAAAAATACTTTTTTGCTTATCTTGAGGAATGCCGCAACCTGTATCAGCCACATAGAAATATAATTCATTGTTCTGACGTTTGTATCCAAATCGGATACTACCTTGAATGGTGAATTTTATGGCATTCGTCACCAGGTTAATAATTAACTGAGATAACCTGTTCTTTTCTATATGTGCGAAACATGGTTCTTCAGGAGCTACGAATTCCAGTTTGACAGCATCCGACTTAAGTTTCAGTTGACACATGTTTTCCAGGTCTTTCATTAAATCATTGATTTCAACATTGGAATAGTGCAGGTCCAATGTTCCTGCTTCTATTTTTGATAAATCAAGGATATCACTGATGAGCTGCAATAATAACGTATTATTGTTTTCAATGATACTGACATATTCTTGTTTTTCCTCTTCTTCTTCGGTGGATGCCAATATACCGGAGAAACCGACGATAGCATTTAGAGGAGTACGAATTTCATGACTCATGTTGGCAAGGAAAGCAGACTTCAGCCGATTGGACTCTTCGGCACGGTTTTTGGCATTAATCAGTTCCATCTCCATTTTTTTTCGTTCAGTGATAACGAGTGAGGAGCCAACAAGAGTCAATGGTTTGCTATTCTCATCCCGCGTTTCAACGGCTGCTTGGGCTTCCACCCATTCTATCCTATGAAATCCTTTTTGTGTGCTGACTACGCGATATTCTTCTTTTACTTTTTCCGAATGACCGTCTATTAAGTTCTGATAAGCTTGTTCTACCCGTTTCCGGTCTTCCTTAAATATCTTGGAAAAATAGTGATAGTCGGGTACTGCCAGTTGTTCTTCGGCAACGTCTTTTCCTTGTGTGCTAAGTTCTATCGGTTTGTTGATGTCGCATAAAATTGTTTTACTTCGCAAATCCCATTTCCATGGCACGATATTAGCTACGTCAAGTGACATGGCGAGTTTGTTGTTGATAGTGCTTAGCTTTTGTTGTGCCTTATGGAGCTCTGTGCTGTTCAGGCAAAATACATCAATCATATTATTTTGCCGGTTTGCTTTAAGTACTATATCGTAGAAGGTATCTATTTTTTTGAAATAGTAGGGGAATGTTATTACTTTATTTTCTGATAAGGCTATTTGAGTGAAGTGCAGGAAGTCCGGCATTGATTCTGGAAATATTTCACTCGCTTTTTTCCCGACAACTTCTTCTTTGCGGAAAAAGTTTTTCTCAAAATGCGCATTCACATTGCGGTAAATCAGTTCTACGGGAATGCCATTTTTATCAGCAAGCACTTCTTCCTGCATATAGAGAATGGGCATGTTATTAACCAGATTCTTATAATTTGTCATTGCGTCAATTTCTTTTTGCTGTGCTTTTTTGATGCTATTCAGGCTATGGATACGATAAAAGAATACGATTGCCAGTAATATCATAAAAGACAAGGTACCCATAATGAAATATTTGTTCTGTTTCCAGAATCCAAGCGGTTTATTCAGAAAATGTGTGTTTGGAGGACACATGGAAGGAGAGAATCCTTTACGGAGTAATATCGTATAGTTGATAATAGGTGCGCCATCTGATGGCATATAAAAGGGAATTTCTCTAGCCGGCTTTCCTGTAAGTATTTCTGAAATGGTATGAATTAATTGCTGGTTATAGTGTTTTTGGTCATAAGTATAACCACCTATCATGCCACCGTTTTCTTCTGTTATATCAGCCATATTAAGGGTGAAAATTGGAGCTGTAGTTGTTACGATAAGTTTGTGAGCATTGGTAACCAATGAAGTATTACCTGCAAATGTCGTTTTGTAGAACCAGGAAGCAAATAAAATTCCGGTTGTATTCGGATCAACATGATACAATGAATCCAATAATTGGTTCGTTGTCATTTTTTGTGGCGTGATGTACTGGTATTCAATATTAGGATTTATGGCTTTTAACTTTGTCTGTATTTCCAAATTATTGGTCTGATTGATTTCTCGCTCGTCACCGATAAATATGAATTTCTTCATATCAGGGATTATGTGAGAAATCAGTTGGATATTTTCCCGTAAATAAAGGTTTGAATATAAAAGTACCAGATTGTAGGGATCGGCAAGTTGGGAGATCGGAACACGCTCCGCTTGTGTAACTGGCTGTTTGTAGATGTAGGTGTCTTTAGGACCTATAAACTTTTCTTCCGAACAGAGTACAATAGGAATGTCTCCCCAAAGCTCTCTATATTCATCACGTAGTAATAGAGAAGGGTTTCCCAATAATATTAGCAGCCGTGGGCGATGATGCTCGTATTTCTGAGAGATCATATTCTTGAATTCTCCTAAAATCGTATCGTTATCGATCATTAAAGTATTCATATGTTCCGCATATAATGCCAGTTTTGGGTTCTTTTGAACGTACTCCGATACGGTTGAAATCATCCTGTTACTCCAAGGAGAAGATTCTGCATAGGAATTGATGCATAAAATATAGTTTGAAATATCTATGTGGTCTCTTTGTGCTAAAATAGGAGTAATAGATATGAAACATAGAAAAAATGCTAGCACATATTTTTTCATATTCATGAGAGTATGATGTTTGTGTTCGATATATTATTTATTGATTTGATACGGGCAAAAGTACTAAAAACAATCTGAAAAACGATAGCATCCAATTAAAAAATAATAAAGTAGATGTATTGCTCAAGGAATTTCGAATCCGACCTTATACGGATGTGTAAACCAAAAATATGTAGGTGTACGAAAAAGGATGCACTTATTTTTATCAATAATTGGCCTATTGTTGTCTGTTTTTATTAATGAATGAAGCTGCAATATTTGCTTGTTAAAAGCAGAATGCGTAAATTGTTGATTATGAATGTTGTATGGGCGACTGTTTTTTCCTTTAAAACCAACGGCTCGTTGGTTTTAAAGGAAGGACCCGTTGCACACCGAGGAACGGATCGTTGGTTTTAAAGGAACGAATGAGTTTATTATTCAATTGTATGAATAATTCTTTTTGTGTGTGGATTTATTCCTTTCTATACTTTCCGGCATTATTTCAATGCTTCTATGACTTTCGGCAACATTGTCCAGATCGTATTCTCATCTTGTGCAGTAAAGAAGTTGCCATCTATCTCAGATTTTTCATCCGTGGCAATTCCGTTTTGAATGGCAGGTTTGGCCAGCGGATGGACAGCGACTTTTTTACCTTTTGTTATACCTGTAAAGTCAAACATCATTGCACCGGCACAGTGTCCGATCATCATCTTTCCTTTTTCTCCGAAAGTCTTGATGACTTCCATCAAGTCCACATTGTATGGCTGGTTTGCATACTGCTGGAATACAGGTACTGCATCTCCACAGGAGAATACAAGTGCATCAAATTCGTCTTCATGCCCTTTTAGATTAGCAATCACATCATCTACTATTAGGACCATTCCTGAATTGGTTTTGATCTCTTTCGTATCCGATACGGCAAATACTTTATAGGAAATGCCATTTTCGAAAAAGGCTTCCAAGTATTGGAATAAACCACAACCATTTACCGGATTCACTGCTAAAACTGCTACTTTCTTTGCCATAATCATAATTATTTAAATGAAACAATAGTTATTTTTAGTAAGTTTATTACTTTTGTGATGCAAATGTATCTACCTTAATTGAAAAATACAAGAACGAACCTTAGAATAAGGTAGTTACATGGAAGTAACTATTGTTGAAACTCAGTATAATACAAAACGTTAAAAAGATGAAAAACTTTCACCCGACAGGGAATTGCCCTGTAAGAGATGTCATAAGCCGCTTGGGAGACAAATGGTCGATGCTGGTACTGATAACTTTGAATGCGAATGGTACGATGCGTTTTAGCGATATTCATAAAACGATAGAGGATATTTCACAGCGGATGCTGACTGTTACTCTTCGTACGCTCGAATCTGACGGTTTGATTGAACGGAAAATATATGCGGAAGTACCTCCCCGTGTAGAGTATTATCTAACAGATACAGGAGGAACTTTGATTCCGCATATTGAAGGATTAGTAGGCTGGGCTTTGGAAAATATGGATACGATTCTGGAGCATAGAAAAAGTAACTGACTGGATTATGAATAAAGTAGTGGATACTGTTCTACAAAGTATTCACTATTTTATTTCATTCCATTTCGGCGGAGTTGTATTTAATAGATTGCGCACGAAGAAGTCGTAGCGTTTATGTTCACCGAAACTTTCTCCCATAGTGTGGTGAGCACCGGGAATAACCACTAACTCAAAATCTTTATTGGCTTTGATCAACGCATTTGCTACCTGCATGGTAGAAGCCGGATCTACGTTATCATCCATTTCACCTACTACCAGCATTAACGGGCGACTGAGCAAGTGAGCATTCTCAACATTCGATCCTTCTTTATATTGTTCACCAACCGGATAACCCAGCCATTGTTCATTCCACCATATCTTATCCATACGATTGTCATGGCAGCCACAGGCAGAATATGCTGCTTTATAAAATTCGGGATGAAACAGTACTGCTGTCATTGATTCCTGTCCACCTGCGGAACAACCATAAATTCCGACACGATCTATGTCCATATAAGGGTACTTTTGGGCAGCGGATTTTATCCAGGCAATATGATCGGGCAATCCGGCATCTTTCAGATTCTTGTAACATACGTTTTCGAAAGTGCGTGAACGGAAAGAAGTTCCCATCCCATCTACCATGACAACAATAAAACCGAGTTCGGCAATACCACTCATAAAGTAGTTATAAGGAATAAAGGTTTTGGGTACGTATTGATTACCCGGTCCTTGATAGATATACTCCAAAACGGGGTATTTTTTGTCAGGATCAAAATTGCTGGGACGAATGATGATTCCCCACATATCCGTTTTTCCGTCACGACCTTTGGCGGTGAATACTTCGGGAGCTTTCCAGCCTTCAGCTTCCAGACGACTGATATCAGCCGTTTCAAGTGGCATGATGACTTTTCCGTTTTTGGCATCCCGGAGTACGGCTACAGGAGCTTTGTCTACCATAGAATATACATCAACTAAATATTGCATATCTTTTGAGAACCATGCATTATGCATTCCTTCTGCCGGAGTGAGACAAGTGAGATTCTTACCGTCGAAGCCGATACGATAATAACGGATCAGGTAGGGATCTTCTTTAGCTTGTACGCCATTTGCCGAGAAATAAATAAGTTGGTTGGTTTCATCTACCCGGAGGATATCACGTACGTACCATTCGCCTTTGGTTATCTGACGAATAGGCTGGGCTGTAGTACGGTCATACATATACAGGTGATTCCAGTTGTCACGTTCACTCATCCATATCATTCGTTTTCCATTTTGTAAATCATGTCGGAAACGACGGGAATAATTAACGTATTTGTCGCTTGTCTCTTCTATTAACGGGCGTACCTTTCCTGTTGCGGCAGAAAATTCCAATATCCGGTAGACCTGATGTCCGCGCTGATTGTATTCGAAAGTGATGGCTTGACTGTCACTGTTCCATTCGGGGGCCGTAATGTAATATTGTTGAGAGAATAAATCTGTCGATGGAATCACACTGTGTCCTGTTTCCACATCGTATATGCAGGGTATCTTAAACGGAAGTTCATCGCCCGGTTTGGCATACTCTTGTTTGTGGAGTTTGGGTTGAAGCTGATCGCTTGGGGAGGATTCCACATAATATACATAGCGTTTTTCTACCGGACGAATCTTGCAGGAAGCGACTTTTTTGCTGTCGGGAGACCAGCGGATATAGGCTGAGTAATAATTTCCCAAAGTACCGTCCAGACTTAGCTGTTTTTCTTTTCCGGTAGCTGTTTCTTTTACATATATATTATGATTCTTAATGAATGCTGTATATTTCTTGTCAGGAGAGGTGACGGGAGCAGCCGTCTTTTCATCATCTGTTTCCATCCAGTGGCGTTGTTTGCGTGGAGTGGGCAGAGCACCTTCATCTGTCAGCTGATTTTTATCGATGACATACATCCAGCGATGATTGTTGAAAACGAAACGTAGCGTATCCAGTCCGTTGTTGACAGACAGACGATCCAGATAAAGAGAAGTGGCTTCTATTTTGCGTCCCGATGCCTCACTTAAAGCTGCTGCCACGAGTTTGTGGTCAAACAAGTCTTTTCTGTTTTGAGTGTCGGCATCCACTAATACATAGATACGTCCGTCGGGAGTATTTCGTACATACCAGAAATAATGCGTTTTACCAATCCACTCCGGATTGACATTGGAATAGGATACTTTGTTTGCACTGAATTTTTCTCCTGCTGAGTAAGCACGACGGTAATCTTCTATAGTACCTTGTGCGATGGCTATGTTTGTGCAGAAAAGCATGGCTGCTAATAGTAGGTTTTTCATGGCTCGTTAATTAATTTTTGCCAACAAAGTAAACGATAATAATAAGAGAAAACAAGTGCATTGTATTATTTTTCTATTGATTTGGATGATTGTTTGATTCTTTAGTACACCTTTAAATTGGAGAATGACTACTTCCTTGAAATGGAAGTCAGTGGTGTGGTGCGTGAATAGTATTCGGAAATATTTTGTTGTATTATACGGAAGAAGCTGCTCAGGAGTTTTCGGGAACAGTATATGTTCCCGAAGACGTGGAGAAAATACTTCTCTGATATATGTGATGCAGCAAGCTGCTATCAATTTATCCCTTTACGCCCATAAATTTGAAAGGCAGCGCTGTTTTAAAATTCTTGGCTGTATTTCCATGATACATCTCTCCATTGGCAATAGACAGTTTGAACACCGGAGCTCCTTCCGATAAATCGAAATCTTTCAGATTTACCCAAAAGGTATTCGGAGTCAGACTTGATTCGAAAAAGTATCTCAGGTTCTTGCTCTCCGAAACGGTTCTCCATTGCGTAGTGGAAATCTCGGGACTTTCGGGAGTGGATATCCCGTAAGGAACAGAAGCATTGCGTACAACACTGAATACACTGGCAACAGCTATTCTTTCATCGTCGGTCTCGGGCAATGCGTTGATGTAGAAGCTGGCTCTGGCAAAGCGGTCGGCAGCGCGATTCGTACCGGGCAGAAAGCTCAGTCCTCCTATCGATTTCCAGTATTCGCTCAGTGCCAGTTGCTTGTTGTAAGTAGGAGAGTTGGTCATAACCTTGTATTCCTTACTGTGATATACCGTGAGTTTCCCACCGATATATTCAAAAATGGCACAGTCACCTGTAGCATCCGAAATAGATAAATGTAAAGTAGCCAACCGGGAACCGTCCGGCATCATATCCGAAATGACCTGAAAGGTATCTTCGTCAATGTATGCTACGGCTTCTTCTACGGTGGCAAAATTGTCCAGCATATATTGCACCCAGGCTGTAATGGCAAGTCCCGGTTTATTCTTATCTCTTACGGGGTATTCGGTTTCGGGCAACCAAAGCAGATTGGCGACCAATCCTTTCTCATTCATACCGTCCGTACTGGCGATCTCGAAAGCGGAAGTCACTACGCTACCGTATCTGGAAGTCCATTCCAGCGAGTTCTCTCCGGTTTCTCCGTTCCGTTTCATCCCTCTGGGAAACACCCAAAGGTTGCTGTGCATATCTGTTTTCCAGTCCATAGAACGACCGGTTGCTACCATACCATTGCTTCCTGAATAAACGACTCTCGTACACATAATTTCGATTTTTAGTTATAGGTTTATTATTGGTTATTCATCTGTGAGATGCAACCTGTTCGGAATTCTGTCACAGAACTATCAGTCACGATAGTGAGAAGTTAACAAGAATATGCCCTTAAAGTTCAGCGTTTGTATTGATAGCGCGAGATTGCTGAGCCGGTTTTTCAAGATATACTTTCGGGAAATTGTTTATCAGGTGAATTTTTATACCTTTGCAAGATACTGATGAAAGGTTCAAAGTTTTAAAATATGGAGATAAAAAAAGTAATTTCGGATAAAAAAGAGTTCTTGGAACTGTTGCTTTTGGCTGATGAACAGGAGAGTATGATCGACCGCTATCTGGAACGTGGCGATATGTTTGTCTTGTATGATAACGGATTGAAAGCGTGCTGTGTCGTAACCCGTGAAGGGGAAGGAATTTATGAAATCAAGAACATAGCTACGATCTCTTTTTTCCAGCGGCAGGGATATGGAAAACGCTTGATTCAATTTTTATTTGATCATTATCGGGGGAAATGCTCAGAATTGCTGGTCGGTACAGGCGATGTACCTTCTACGCTTTCTTTCTACGAACATTGTGGCTTCACCATTTCCCATCGGCTAAAGAATTTCTTTACCGACAATTACGACCATCCTATGTACGAAGACGGCAAGCAACTGGTGGATATGGTATATCTGAAAAAGACATTTTAGTATTTGCTTTGTGATGGAGATGGATATAAACCGGTTGGTGAAAGAGTATGGAAGCTATCAAAAGAGATTTAGGTTATCCGATTGTGTGGATGAAATAATAGAACTGTATGTTTATATTATCAATAGAAGAGCCCGTAATATTGATAGTTTCTTCATCTGAAAAGAGAGGTCTATTATTCTTACATTTATTATTTCCGTTGTTAATAAACGCAGTTTCAGTTTCTAATAAACTTTTTGCACGTTTATTAGAAACGGTATTCGAGTTTATTAAAAACTATTTTTTGAGTTTTGGAAGAAAATATAAAATGAATTAAGCGAAAATATAAACAAAATGGGGCAATAATCATCCGACTATTGCCCCATATCATGGTTGCTCTGATATAAAGAGATATCAGTTTATGTGTGTGTTATGTATCTATTTTTTTAATAAAACTCATTCTTTTTTAGTTTTCTTTCCTCAAAGATACAACATTAAAAGCCGTTTGTCAAGTGTTTCATAAGAAAAGCGGGTTATTCACCAAATAGCTCTGATTTTATTTATAAATCATATACGGTTACAGCTATTTCTTTGGTGATAAGCTCTTCTTTTATGATTTGCTCCATAAGTTCCCACTTGCCACCTGCCAGTCCACAGCCAATACGGGGCATATGTACACTTGCCTTGTGGTCAATTGCAAACAGGGCTACCTCCTTCAAACATTGCCGAACAGCGTCATAACGGATGGGAGGGAGTCCTTTACTGTCTTTATAAATGCCATGTTGTCCTATCATATTGGCGACATATAACTCATTTTCAACATTTACAAACTGTACAGCTCCCAAAGTAAATTCTTCCTGTGATTTGTACCACTGGCGATAGGCTTCTTCCGGCATTTTCCA
>OHAQ01002173.1_pt1 | contig 14560 bp, 12 predicted proteins | sample 1577111 | NCBI WGS metagenome assembly OHAQ01 (sample SAMEA3541549, study PRJEB24748) | human gut metagenome | biome: human gut; feature: human-associated habitat; material: faeces | place: China | collected 2012 | reverse complement strand
TATACTCCTTCTTACTATTAGACCACTGTATATATAACTGTCCTGATTTTTTAGATTCTTTATTCGCTATCTTAACTATGTTTGGCACCACTTTTATAGTTCTGGTGATAGACTTTGTACTATAGTGCGCAGCATCCGCTCCCTTTGGTGTAAAGGTAGCTGTAATCACTACACTGCCAAATGCTTTGTTATTCATAACCTGAACTCTTCCACCTGCCGCATTGATTGCAAGTAATTTAGGATTACTTGATTTGAAGCTAAACGTACCCTGACAATCACTAGGTGCAACACACTCAAAGCCATGTGTTCCATTTGCATTGTGCCATGTTGTTGATATAGGACTCTTGAACGAGATCACTGGTACCTTTTTTTCAATTCTAAAGTTCTTTACAACTCGCTTTCCTGATACGCAGTTGGAACCATTTGCCGTAACAGTAACTGTAGCTGTACCAGGTTCTTTATTATTTGCGTATTGTACTGTATAATCTGATGCCTTCAGCTTTGCACTTCCATACGCAACTGTAACTGCAGGCTTGAAATAACTTCCGCTATATGTATAAGAATTAGCAGCTAATGTCACTGTCGCTTTTGTTATATCCGCCTGAGAAATTGTAAATGTCTTACTTACTTTTCCAGTTAAATTCTTACAACCCTCTATGGCTGCCTCCGCTTTATTTCCGGCCGATACATTATTCTTTAAAGTAATCTTATAGTTATCAGTGCCCATTACCGCACCATTCAGCTTCACTGTAACCTTTGGTAACTTTGCTGTTCCGTCATATACACAAGATGCCACATCTATCGATGCAGACTGCACATTTGCAGGCTTAATTGTAAATTCCTTCTGGATCTCTCCGCCATAATCTCCACATCCAGTCACCACAATCTTTGCTTGTGTTCCTGCATTAATATTGTCTTTATAGGTGACCTTATAGTCTGTACCCTGTTCAATAACTCTTCCCTCATACTTGACCTGTACTGTCGGAGCTATCACCTTGCCTGTATATACATATGGTTTATCATCTGAAATGATCACCTCAGCACTGTCCTCTGATAAATTCAAGGCTGAAGGCTTGTACACATTATTATCCTGTCCGCTTGGAGCAATATCAAAACGGTGAGCCCCCACGACTTCATTGCACTTTAGATATGAACCAGACTTAACCTCAAGAGTCATGATACTGCCTCCACATGAGATTATCTTGTCTATTTTGCATGGCTCACTGCCTATGGCCAGTTTTTCGCAGTAGAGTCTCATGGACTGTGCGGTAAGTCCACGTATCTTCAGCTCGTCTTTATCCTCACTGTAATCTATTTTTCCATACACATACGCATCCGCTGCTTCAGACTCGGTCATGGTTATCCATGCAAGCGCTCTTCCGTTTGGTGATGTACTTAATCTTACTCCAACCGGATAATTTGCTATGCAATAATAGGTTTTTACCGCATCAGTCGAATCCGACTCATCAGCGTGTGCCTGCACCATACCAAATGAACATATAGCCAAGACAATCATCACTGCCGCTATAAGTTTTTTTACTCTCGTCATCTGAAATGCCCCCTTTACTTCCTTATATCTCCTCTGCTATTTGTAACCTTCTGTGATTCAACGCCATTTTTCTTCACATAAATTACAGGATAGTATCTGCTATACTTTGATACATTCACAGTAATAACTACTTTCTTGCCTTTCTTTACAGTTTTTATATGTGGCTTACCATATAGTTTTTTCATCTTTGACGATTCATACACTTTTACGATAACCTTTGAATTCGGAGTAGGATTATTTACTGTTACTTTTAGTGTTTTGCTGTTATGGGCAATTGACACAGATGACATCACCGGTCTTACATAATATGTAATCTTTCTTACCTTCTGCTCATATACACCATTATCACCTGCTTTTATCGTAACTATAGCTTTACCAACACCCTTTATTGTTATCTTTCCATTATTCGCTACAGAAATAACCTTAGGATTGGATGAACTATATGTAAGTCTGACTCCACCCTTTGCTGAGGCTCCTATGCTTCTCTTCACGCCCTTCTTATAATTATACTGTGTCTTTTTACTCTTAACCTGTATGTTCTGAGGTTTTCTTACCTTCACAGTGATTGTTTTTGAGCATGGCTTATAATTTGACTTTGTCTTATTATTAGCGCATATTGTTATTTTGGCTGTACCCGTTTTTGTGACTGTTATGACTCCTCTGTCATTGACCTTGAGTACATTCTCGTTTGAACTTGTGTACCTTATCTTCTCATTTCCTGAAGTCGTAGCTGCCAGGGTCATAGATGCTGTTCCACGACTGTTCAGAAGAAGCGTATATGTACTTGCGGCCTGCTTACCATCCTTCTTAACAGAAAGCTTGCATGCTGCCTGAACTATTGAGAATTTCATTGTGAGTGTGCCGATATTCTCATTTTTTCCTGTAATCTTTATAACAGCGGTTCCGACATTTTTATTATTCGAGTATGTAACATCATATGCATCTGCATTTACTACAGAGCCATCATTATCCGTAACTTTAATTACCGGTTTTATAGGCTTTCCCGTATAAGAATAACTCTTAGCCGGAATACTTACATTCATACTGTTTTCATCAAACCTATAAGCCCTCCTGATAATCACATTCTCATCAGAATCCGGAGTATATATGTTGTTACCAGCCTCATATGTATACAGATATGTTCCGGTTGGATTTCCCTCCTTGAACAGACCCGTTCCAAAATCAGCATCCGCCGGTCTTCTTAACAATCTAACATACTGAAGATTTTTGCATCCTATAAAGCAAAAGTCTCCCAATTTTATAGGTCTGAGCTATCTGGCAGGTGCCGAACTGCCTTGCGTGGTTGTGAACTGTCAGCGCGGCGGCCCGGGTCTGGGTACGATCCAGCCTTCGCAGGGCGACTATTTCCAGGCTTGCAAGGGCGGTGCGCACGGTGACTTCCACTTGATCGTACTTGCTCCGAACTCGGTTCAGGAAATGCACGATTTCGTGGGTCTGGCTTTCGACCTGGCATTCAAATACCGCAACCCGGCGATGATCCTCGCCGACGGTGCGATCGGTCAGATGATGGAGAAAGTCGTGCTGGCTCCGCAGCGTCCCCGCAAAACCGACGCAGAGATCGCCGAAGAGTGCAAGGATTGGGCTACTTGCGGCAAAGGTGCCCGCAAGGATCGCAACATCATCACTTCGCTGGAGTTGAAGTCGGAGGTGATGGAGAAGATCAACCAGCGCTTGCAGGCCAAATACAAGGCGATGGAGGAGAATGAGGTGCGTTACGAGGCTATCGACTGCGACGATGCGGATTACGTGATCGTAGCGTTCGGTTCGTCGGCGCGTATCTGCTCGGCGACGGTGGAGATGGCGCGTGCCGAAGGTATCAAAGTCGGCTTGCTGCGTCCCATCACGCTCTATCCTTTCCCGACCAAAGCGATCGCCGACCTGGCTAAGCGCGGTGTGAAGGGCTTCTTGAGCGCTGAACTCAATGCCGGTCAGATGGTGCAGGACGTGAAACTTGCTGTAAACGGTGCAGCTCCCGTAGAGCACTACGGTCGTCAGGGCGGTATGATGTTCTCACCGGACGAGGTGCTGGTTGCACTCAAAGAAAAACTGATTAATAAAAAGTAAGAATATGGCAGAAGTAGTAGAAATCAAACAGGAGAACCTGGTGTATGCCAAGCCTAAGTTGATCACGGAGAACGTGATGCACTACTGCCCGGGTTGCAGTCACGGTACGATTCATAAATTGGTTGCCGAGGTGATCGATGAGATGGGCATGGAAGGAAAAACGATTGCTGTTTCGCCTGTCGGTTGTTCGGTTTTCGCGTATAATTATATCGATGTGGATTGGATTCAGGCGGCTCACGGCCGTGCTTGTGCCGTAGCTACTGCGGCAAAGCGCCTGCATCCGGACAGTTTGGTCTTCACCTATCAGGGTGACGGCGATATGTCGGCTATCGGTACGGGTGAGACGATTCATGCGGCTGCTCGAGGCGAGAACATCGTAGCGATTTATATTAACAATGCGATTTACGGTATGACCGGCGGTCAGATGGCTCCGACTACCCTGCTGGGTATGAAGACCGCGACGACTCCTTACGGCCGTGATCCCCGGTTGAACGGTTATCCTTATAAGATCGCCGAGATGATGGCTCATCTGGACGGTGTGACCTATATTACGCGTCAGAGCGTATATAATCCGGCTCATGTCCGCCAGACCAAGAAAGCGATTCGCAAGGCATTCGAGAATGCAATGGCCGGTAACGGCTTCTCGCTCGTGGAGGTCGTTTCGACCTGCAACAGCGGTTGGAAGATGTCGCCGGTAGCTGCTAACAAGTGGCTCGAAGAGAACATGCTGCCCTTCTATCAGTTGGGTGATATCAAGGACTTAACCAAGAAGTAAGAGGACAAGAATATGAAAGAGACTTTAATTATTGCAGGCTTCGGTGGACAGGGTGTCCTCTCGATGGGTAAGATTCTGGCTTACTCGGGCGTTATGCAGGATTACGAGGTTACCTGGATGCCCTCTTACGGCCCTGAGATGCGTGGCGGTACGGCTAACGTTACGGTGATTCTTTCGGACAAACGTATCTCGTCGCCGATCGCTCACGAATTCGATACGGCTATCGTACTGAACCAACAGTCGATGGATAAGTTTGAGTCGATGGTTCGTCCGGGCGGTACGCTGATCTACGATACCAACGGTATCACGCGTCACCCGAGCCGCACGGATATCAACATCTATACGATCGACGCTACGGCGGAGTCGGCCCGTTTGGGTCAGGCTAAGCTGTTCAATACGATGATTTTGGGCGGTTATCTGAAAGTTTGCCCCGTTGTCAAACTGGAGAACGTGATGATCGGACTGAAGAAGTCCCTTCCGGAGCGTGCCTGGAAGATGCTGCCTGAGAATGAGAAGGCTATCAATCACGGTGCGGAGATTATTCGCAAGGTGCGTTAATCGTCCGATGATTTTTTCTGAGTGTCCGGCTTGCGAAGGCCGGACACTTTTTTTATCGCTTGCGGCACTATGTTTGCGCTGGGTTATAAAACATTAAACAAGCAATACTATGGAAACTGTAAAACAACTGAATAAACAGGAGTTCACGACCAAGGTCGCCGATATCGAAAAATCGAAGGGCGAATGGAAATTCCTGGGTGAGCGTCCCGCCGTGATCGATTTTTTCGCGACCTGGTGCGGTCCTTGCAAGGCATTGGCCCCTGTGCTCGACGAGCTGGCGGCCGATTACCAATATAAGGACCGGATCGATTTTTATAAGGTCGATATCGACCGGGAACAGGAACTCGCTGCGGTGTTCGGCGTACGGTCGGTGCCTACCCTGCTGTTCATCCCGCTGAGCGGGATGCCGCAGATGATGACCGGCGGTCGCCCGAAGAGCGACCTGAAGCGAATTATCGACGAGGTTCTGATGGGTAAGTAGTGATAAATCGGGTGATCGCATCTTCGGGGTTTCGACATCCGGATTTTTCGGGTTCGACGACCGATGTACGGCTTGATTTCCTATGCGGACGTGCCCCGTGTAATCATAGGCTGCAAACGGTACGACCGTCGGATTCGAAAATCCGAAAAGAGATTTCGGAAGATATGATTACCATAAATTAAACAAGCGATGAAAGAGTTCATAAAACACAATCCGGCTGCGCTCGATAATGTAGAAACGATGGCCAATGCGATGATCGAATCGATGCGTTTCGTCGATAATACGTTGGATTATCCCGAAGCGGAGAAGGCTCGGCCGAACGACGGCGTGGAACCCGAGTGGTTCTATGACGCCTACTACGGCGCCATTCCCACCTCGGAACTGACGGCTATCATTCAATACACCCAACAGCGGATGCTCTTCGAAAACATTGGCGAAACATTCCTGGGGATCGCTTTCGTCGAAATGAAGCATTTCGACCGTTTGGGCGATTTTATCGGACAACTGGGTGGGCGCGTGAATACTCCGAAGTATTCGAGTTCGGCGGTTACGGTCGAATATGAATCGGCTGCCGAGGCCATTCGGGTCAATATCCAGGCCGAAAAAGATACGATTGCCGCCTATCAGCAGTTGATCGAGCGTATCCGAAAAAACAATCCCGAAAAGCTGACACAGTCGGCCACAGTAGCTATCCAGCTTCTCAATAAGATTGTTTCCGACGAGCGGGTGCATGTCCGTATTCTTTCGGAGCTGGCGCAATCGGTCGCGGCGGAAGAGGGAAAAGAGGCATAATCCGCTTCCCGATCGAGCCGGTGTTTTTGGAGTGTTTTGTATCGCTCGAAATCCGGCCCGGAGGGAGCCTGTCCTCGAACAGTCGGAAAAAGAGATCGAATCCCCTTGCTGTGAATCGTTCAAAATTTAACCCTTCGAAAACACAAAAAACAAACATTGGGAACGGAACATTGCGATATTTCTCTCTTTCGAGATAGAAATCATCTTGAAATTGTACGTATTTTACAAATTCTTCTTTATGTAATATTCTGCGAAGGAGACTACAAAACAAAATAGTAGAGCCGTGTAAATGCTACCCGACCTTCACTGATTTTAACACCGTGTTATTCAATAAAAAAACATTCTTCCTGTCGAAGCCCCACTCATAAATGTATTCGATACCTTCAATTAGGATAACGAATACGACACGCTCTCCCTTAGTCCATGCTATATGAACAAATCCGGATATGGATTCTCCGGGATATATCGTGGTTTTCTTCAAATAATCCTGCTCTATGACCTGTCTTGACTCCTGCAAAGCCTGACAGAAATCGGCGAACCGCTGTTGAGAAGCCAAGCGGGCTAAATAGGCATCGGCGGCATTATAAGTTGTGGTCGTAGCCGTATAAGAGAAATGGCCGCCGTAATTGTTGTAACCACCGTAGCTGCCGTAACCGGTCGTTGTGGAGGTCGAATAGCCTGCATCGGCAGAAGCCAATCCCTCGCTGACACCTTTCAAAACAACAGACCAAGTCTGCGAACGATTCACTTTCTTCAGATAGCTGTTGTAAGACCATACTTGCAAATCGGTGGCGACATCGTGTTTGTCTACGGAATAGGCTATTATATCGGTCTCCGGATTGAACTCGATCGGTGTCAGTGAATTATTGGAGATAACCACATTGACCCGGTGCCACTTACCGTAATCCCGGACAATGGCATCCGTCAGCGCGATTGTCAATCCGTTTTTGAAATAGACTTCCCAGGGCACACCGTCCCGGTAATCGACCAATCGTTCCGTTATGTCCGGTGATTCCCATATCGTCATATCGTCCGCAATACGGACCTTGAATGAGTGCCCTTCGCCGTCCGCCAGCAAATAATAATCGTGAATCGGCTTTCCTACCTGATATTCCATCTTTAGGTAAGAGCCGTCTTCGCCGTATGTTTCGTATGTTCCGGACAACTCGCCTCTGGCATATGATGCACGCGTTTTTAACATTCCATTCTCGTCGTACTGCAGATATTCCCCCTCCAATAGTCCGCCCGAATAATATGATTTTTCCGATATGCGACCATTCTTGAAGTAGGAAACGATCTTTCCGTCAAACACTGTCCGGCGGTCATCGAGCGTATCGATTGTCTGAAAATGCCCTTCTGTCCGTAATTCTCCCGAAATATAAAAATCCCTGAACATTTTGGATCCCGCCGAATCCGCAGGATAAAGCGCTATCCGATAATATTCGGCAAAAGCCGGACTCGGCACGACTGATCCTGAACGGTTGTAGTAGAGTGTATCTATTCGCTCCTGCGCTAAGATATCATTGCTTGCCGTAAGCAATATCAGTAATAAAATTTGTTTCATAGGAAATTTTCTTTTGAGTTGAATAATGAATGGTATTGTTTGACAGGTATATAAAAAACGCAGGCTAAACTTTTTATTTGCTTTCTGAGGTCTTCGCAATACCTTGTAACCAAATAATGAGTAAAGCCCACGTTGGACGTGAGCGTTTACACTTTACTCTTGGTTACTTTTGAAAGTTGCGAAGTTTCAGAAAGCAAGAAATAAAGCTAACGCTTTTTATATGTATTGTCATACCCGTATCCTATATCGGACGGCATGACATATTGTACTGAAGAATAGAAGTGCTGTTATTTTCTCATAGGCAAAATGGTTTTATGTTCCGATTACAAATATAGTAAACCGATTGAGCATTATGCGATTTTTACGGCTTATTTTTGTTTATCGTTTCGGTTTATTCATTGCTTTGTTGCCGGGCGTTCGACCGGGCTTTGATGCTTCCTGTCTAAAAATCCTCTTCGGATTTCCTCGTTATTCTGATTGCAGATGGCGTTTTATCGACAGACGTAGGAGTTTGCATCGCGGAATCCGAGCAGCAGCTCTTGCGCTGCCATGCGTTTCTTGCCGGATAATTGCAGCGAGAGGACGTCGATCCAACCGTCCGCACATCGGATCCGCAGGTATTTGCGGTTGTCGGTGTCGATCGTGCCGCATGGAGCTTCCGGACCACCGGCTTCGAAGCGCGCTTCGAAAATCTTGGCCGAATTCGCCTCCTGTTCCTCTCGCAGCAGCCGGGTCCAGGCTGCCGGATAGGGCGACAGCCCGCGAATGAAATCGATGATGCGTTTTCCGGATTGAGTCCAGTCGATCAGGCAGTCGTTTTTGAAGATTTTGGGCGCCGGACGCAGCGATGTGTCCTCGTCGGGCTGTACGACGGGGGTGATCTCCCCGGCAGCGATCCGTTCGACGGTCTGCACGACCAGATCGGCTCCGACGGTCATTAGCCTGCCATAAAGAGTTCCCACGTTATCTTCCGGCTGAATCGGCATTTCCACTTGGCCTAAAATAGCCCCCTTGTCGATTTCGTGGTTCAATAGGAAAGTGGTGACGCCCGTTTTGGATTCTCCGTTGATGATCGCCCAGTTGATCGGTGCCGCACCCCTGTATTGCGGCAGCAGCGACGCATGCAGGTTGAAGGTGCCGAGTCGGGGCATCGCCCAGACGACCTCCGGCAGCATCCGGAAGGCAATTACGATTCCCAGGTCAGGCCGCAACTCCTCCATCGTACTGACGAAGGCCGGATCGCGCAACTTCTCCGGTTGCAGAATCGGCAATCCGAGTTCTCGGGCCGCGATCTTTACGTCGCTTTCATGCAATTTCTGTCCGCGTCCCGCCGGTTTGTCCGGAGTAGTGACCACCCCGACGACGTTGTAGCCGCTGCGCACCAGTGCACGCAGCGACGGCACGGCGAATTCGGGCGTACCCATGAAGACGATTCGCAAATCCTTGGCGTTCATTTTCGTTGAAATATTGCTGTCCGGAAATTCGCTTCCGGCTGTCCGGCGGTTCCATTCGCGGTTCTGCCATCCGTTCCGTTCATGCCTTGCGGACAAGGATTTCGGGCTGCGGCAAAACCGAGAAAATCCCTTCGGACGATTCTTCGGTAATATCTTTGTATTTTAATGCTTGCAGAGGTTGAGTTTGTGGTGCATGCGCTCCTGTTTGGTTTCGAGGTAGCGTTCGTTGTACTTGTTGGGGGCGATGACGATCGGTACGATCTCGTCGATCTTCAGGCCGTAACCCTCCAACCCTACTCTTTTGAGCGGATTGTTGGTCATCAGACGCATGTGTTTGATCCCCATTTCGCGGATGATGCTGGCGCCCACGCCGTAGTCGCGCTCATCGACGCCGAAGCCCAGGCGCACGTTGGCATCCACCGTGTCCAGTCCTTCGTCCTGGAGTTTGTAGGCTGCGATCTTGTTGAAGAGTCCGATGCCTCGTCCTTCCTGGCTGAGATAAACGACGGCGCCCTTGCCCTCTTTTTCGATCATGCGCATCGCTTCGTGGAGCTGTGCGCCGCAGTCGCAGCGGCACGATCCCAAAATGTCGCCCGTGGCGCACGAGGAGTGCACGCGGAGCAGTACCGGCTCGTCTTCGGTCCATTCGCCCTTGGTCAGTACCATGTGTTCCAGCCCGTTGCTCTTCTGACGGAACACGGTGATTTTGAACATGCCGTATTCGGTCGGCATCTCGGCCGTTTCACCGCGTTCTACGATCGATTCGTTACGCAGGCGGTAGGCGATCAGGTCGGCGATCGAAATGATCTTCAGGCCGTATTTCTCCGCCACTTCGAGCAGTTGCGGCAGGCGGGCCATCGAACCGTCTTCGTTCATGATCTCTATCAGTGCTCCGGCGGGTTGCAGCCCGGCCAGTCGAGCCAGGTCCACGGCGGCTTCGGTATGTCCCGGACGGCGCAGAACGCCTTTCTGACGGGCTCGGAGCGGGTTGATGTGCCCCGGACGCCCCAGGTCGGAGGGTTTGGTCTTCGGGTCGGCCAGTGCCCGCAGGGTCGCCGCGCGGTCGTGGATCGAAACGCCCGTAGTGCAGCCTTCGCCCAGCAGATCGACCGTCACGGTGAATGGCGTGCCGAGCAGCGAGGTGTTGTTCGGCTCCATCATGTTGAGTTCGAGCTGTGCGCAGCGCTCTTCGGAAAGCGGGGCACACAACACACCGCGACCGTTCTTGAGCATGAAATTGACGATTTCGGGCGTCACCTTCTCGGCTGCTATGATGAAGTCGCCTTCGTTTTCCCGGTCTTCGTCATCGACGACGATGACGATTTTTCCCTGACGGAAATCCTCGATGGCTTCTTCTATTGTATTCAGTACTTTTTCGTTTTTCATGGTCTGTTTTATTTTTTGTTTTTATGTGCGAAACGTGCGAATATCCCGGAGATCTTCTCCTTGATTTTCTTGAATTTTACGACGTACCAATCCACGTCGAGCAGCCCCGAGTCGTTCGTGGCCTTGTATGTGAGGTAGATGGCGACGGGCGCCAGTACGAAGGCCGAGAGCCACGTGCCGTAGAATGCCTCCCACGTGCCCTCTTTGGCCATCTTTTCGCCCGAACTGCTGATAATGTAGTAGATGACGAAGAAGATGACCGAGATTACGATCGGCATACCCAGACCGCCTCTGCGGACGATAGCGCCCAGCGGTGCTCCGATCAGGAAGAAGATGATGATCGTCACCGGAAGCGCCAATTTCTTGTGCCATTCGACCTTGCTGCGGTAGAGCTGGTTGAGCGCATTTTTGGCCTGCGATTCGTCGAACGAGAACATAGACCGGGAGTTGCGTGCGGCTGAAACGGCCTGGCTCCAGATTCGGTCCTTGGAGCGCAGGTCGAGAGTCGCCAGGGAGTCGAGGGCATCCATCGGCCTGAAATCCCGTTTTTCTACGACCACCGAATCGTTTCGGTCGGTTATGACGGTCGTATCCCGCACGAAGATACGCTCCTTGAGCAACGGGTCATAGGATCGGGTCGTCGCCGAATTGACCTGCTGTGTCAGCGTGTCGATTTCGTATTGCAGCTCGGAGATGTTTTTGGTCTGGGCGTTGTTGAACAGATCGGCATCCGTGCGCTGCATTTCGAATCCCGAAATGGAAATATTGGCTTTCTGAAGCTCGAATTTATTGCGTTGCAGGGAACTTTTGTTGTACCACTGACTCGAATTTCGGGTCTGTTCGTAGCGTTCGCCGTTGAAGAGCGTGATCTCCAGAAAGCGCTTGTCGTCCGAGAGCCGGATATAGCCCGAATCGGCGACGGTCGTGGTCATATTGCCCGATGCGTTGCGGTTGTCGTAAATCAACACGTCGGTCAGCAGCCCTGTTTCCTGATTCTGGTGTCCGACGCGGATGCTCATGCCGTCGATGCCGTTGAAGAAGAGCCCGTCCTGAAACTCGAGGGTCTGGTTCATCTGGCGAATGTCGTATATCGTACGGAAAAATTTTTTGTTGGCGTATGGCACTAAGTTGTTGGCGATGAAGAAACTGCCGACAGCCAATATACTTACGACCACGAGCAGCGGCCTCATGATCTTAGGCAGCGACATCCCCGCCGACTTCATAGCGAGCAGCTCGTAGTTTTCGCCCAGATTACCCATGGTCATAATGGCCGCCAGCAGCGTGGCGAGCGGCAGAGCCATCGGGATCATGTTGATCGTGGCGTAGCAGAGCAGTTCGATGATCGTACCGGGATCGAGTCCTTTGCCGACCAGCTCGTCGATGTAGCGCCACAGTACATTCATCATCAGCACGAACATGATGATGAAGAACGTCAGCACCATGGGTCCCAGATAGGACTTGAGAACGAGTTTATAGATGGTTTTCATCGGCGCGGCGGCGTTTTTTGACGAGCAAAGTTAGCAGTTTTACTAAAATAAGCGTAACGGTCAGGGTAAATATTATGGCCGCACCGGGCGAAACTTCGAAATTGTAGCTCAGGGCGAGTCCCGCGAGGTTCCCCGCGACGGCGACGGCTGCGGCGGCCGGTGCGAGCGTGCGGAAGGATTTGGTGAACGTATTGACGATCGTTACGGGAATAGTCAGCAGCGAGATCAGCAGCACGATGCCCATGATGCGGATCGAGAGTACGATCGTGACGGCGATGAGTGCCGACATGGTATAGGAGATTAGCCGGGTCGGGATTCCCTGGCTGCGGGCGAAGTCGCGGTCGAAGGCGACGTACATGACCGGACGCAGCCAAAGGAGCGTGCCGACAATTACCACGAGCGTCAGAACGGCGAGCGCCTGGACATCGGTGCGGGTGACCGTTACGATGCTGCCGAACAGGAAATTCGAGAGGTCGCCCGATGTGTAGCCCGGGCGCAGGCTCATGAACAGTACGCCGATGGCCATACCTACCGACCAGATGATGCCGATGGCCGAATCCTCCCGGATACGGCCCCGGTCGTTGGCCCATTCGATCCCCAGTGCCGAGAGGACGGCGAAGACCATCGCACCCAGAATCGGATTGATTCCGAGGTAGAAAGCGATGCCCAGTCCGCCGAACGAGGAGTGCGTGATGCCGCCGCTGAGGAAGACCAGCCGCCGGCAGACGACGTAAGTGCCGATGATTCCGCACGTAATGCCCGACAGGATGCACGCCCAAAAAGCGTGATTGAGGTAGCTGTATCGGACAAGGTCGTTGAAAAACTCCATGGTGCGGTAATCATTAGTTTGCAAATTTACGGATTTTTTACAAAAAATAGAACCGGGAGCCGTTTTATATCGCAGCAACCGTATTTTGTTCCGTCCGATTTGCGGGGCCCGTGCCTTGGTTGCCGCAGAGAGCGGTATCGGTCGGAAGACAGGCTGTGCATACACCGGAATTCGTATGCTTTTTGGTGAAAGACATTAAAAAATCGAATATTCGGTGCGTCATATCATTTTTTTTCGTATATTTGAATACGAATGCTTGTTCATAGGTTCTTCGGCATTCGCAAAACCAATCTTTAATCTCTTAAATTTTTACATTTATGCGTACATCTTTATTTCTCGGTTTGACCGGATTGGCATTGCTGGCAGCGTGCGGACTGTCGGGGTGCAGTGATGACGGTGTCGAAAACAAAGACCCACAACTCCCCCCCCCACAGTTGATGTCAGCGTAGATGAAGTAAATCGTACAACGGCTTCATTTACAATCAATACGAACAATGCCTCCGACTATGTCTATGCCGTATTGCCGGCCACAGAAACGATCGCCGATGCGGAGGCGCTCTTCGAAAGAGGACCTGTCCGTTATTTCGAAGGAGAGAAAACAGTAAAGGTCGATCTGAACGATCTTGCCGGCGACACGGAATACAATCTTTATGTTGCGGTACGCAACATCAATCCTTTAGTTTACAGCGATCTCGCTTCCGAGGTGATCGACACGCATGTTCCCTATACCGAGATGATTACGCTCGAAAGTGTCGGACTTACCTCTTTCTCCTACCATATCATGAAGCCCGAAGGGGTGACCAAGTACAAGCACGTCTGTCTTTCGAAGTCCGACTACGATTACATCGTAAGTTTAATCGGAGGAAGCCTGCATTCGTATGTAAGTGCTTTCGGTGCGGAAGCGACCGAGGATCAAACCTATAATTTCGATACCACTTTCTTCGATATCGTCGATTTTCGTCAGGATATCTATTCCGACATGGAGTTTATCATCATTGCCGGTGAAGTGGACGAGAATGGCCAGGTCGCAGAGTCGGCTGTGAAGTCGCTCCTCTTCAAAACCAAGAAGGCCGGTGTCGCGCCTTACGACTTCGAGGTTTCCGTGGGTAACATCGGTTCGATGACGGCCGATATTGCCATCGAGCCGGAGGAGGGAATCGAGCGTTTCCGCTATTTGGTTGCTTCTCGGGCAGATTTCGATTATACCGCTTTCGAGGGAGAGGCTTCCGTGCGTCGCATGATCATCGGCCACTGGGACGATCTTACGAACGAGAGTACGAAGGCTATCACCGTCAATGCGACGGGACTCAAACCCAATACCGAATATCAGGTGGGTATCGTGGGCTTCGACAAGGAGTTGCGCGAAAAGGTTCTGCTTTACGACTTCACGACGGGAGAGCCTACAGGCCCCAAACCGACTTTGGCCGTCGAAACACAGACTGTCGAAACTCCGTGGAACAAGGCCGCTTTCAAGGTCAATGCGACTTATGCGGTAGCGATGACGGCCGGTGTTTTCCCGAAGGGCTCCATCGACGAAGTGCTCGGCCGCCCCGGTAATGAGAATCTTACGGCCGGCGATGTCATTTACAACAACGGTACG